>Ga0256405_10011562_pt1 | contig 11217 bp, 8 predicted proteins | sample RumenRJG_02DNA_FD_189096 | JGI IMG/M metagenome (GOLD analysis project Ga0256405, IMG submission 189096) | Bovine rumen microbial communities from Lethbridge, Alberta, Canada - RJG_02 | ecosystem: Host-associated > Mammals > Digestive system > Stomach > Rumen | place: Canada: Alberta | collected...
ACTTTCCTATTGCTATTGTATAGTGCCAAGCAGAAGTTCGATATGCCAGTGTTCGTAACTCATAATCAGATAGCCTACGACCTGAACAACAAGAGTAAGCTTAAGGAGGACAAGACAGAGAAACCAGCAGTTGACTTGAACCCTGCAGAGGGAGAGAATCCCGGCTTTGTACACGTCTTGAAAGGTGAAAAGGCCTTCCCTGTATTCCTCTCCATTCCTACGGTCAGGGAGAAAGACACCAACAAACCCATCACGCTCAGCGAGTATAATGATATGACCAAAGAGGAACAGGAACGGTACTATGTACGCTCCTATACCCATGTCTATAACGTGTATAACCTCCAGCAGACCAATCTGAAGGAAGCCCGTCCGGAGTTGTATGCCAAGATTGAGGCGAAATTCAAGGAACTGGACAAGAACGGCATCGTCCCGATGGAGGAAGGTCAGATGTTCAAGTTTGCACCGCTCGATAAGATGGTTGCAGATAACAAATGGATCTGTCCAGTCCGTTTTGAGGAGAACAAAGGTGCCTACTACAGTCCTTCCAAGAATGAGATAGTTTTTCCTCCCAAGAAAAACTTTATTGATGGAGAGTCTTTCTATGGCAATCTGCTTCATGAAATGACACACTCCACAGGTAGTAAGGAACTCTTTGGCCGTCTGGAGAACAAGACCGATGACCGCAAGTTCGACTATGCCAGGGAAGAGCTGGTAGCCGAGATGAGCGCAGCCGTCGTAGCCCATCAGTACGGTTTTGACAAGCATATCAAGGATGACAGTGCTGCCTATCTGAAATCGTGGCTTGGTAGTCTGAAAGAAGATCCGTCTTTCCTGAAGACCACCCTTGATGATGTCAAGCGTGCCTCTGGTTTCATCAATGGCAAGATTGAGGAAATGCGCCTTGATGTCAGGGAGATTGAGACTATCTCTGTCGATGTCAATGATGACGGCATTGCAGACATGGCCATCTCAGATGCCCTTGCCGACAAGAAGCAGGGTGAGAATGAGAGAGGACAAGAAGAACTGGCTGCGAAGGAAATACCTACCCGTCACGGACGTTCAATGTGATTATCGTTTTTAAGACTATCGGAATCAATATCATTTAATTTAAAACCAACGAAAATGAAGAAAGTAAAGAAGTGTCTTTTAACTTTGGCTGCAGTCTTTGCATTAGGCATGGCCACTCCACAGTCTGCGAACGCACAAGTTCACCGTGTCTTCCAACCCATAGACCAGGACTTCTATATGCAGGCTGTCTATGATGACCAAACGGGAGTCTATGCTTTCCGGTTGATGGACTGGGATGGTGAATGCTATGGTGAGTGGGTAGTTTACCTGTAACCTAAAAAAATGATTGCCAGCATCTCACGACGGTGGCAATCTGGATAATGCGTAATAGCATATGCACAAGTAATTGTTCGCTAACAATCAGTTACAAAAGTATTGAGAGTAATAATTTCTTTTTTTTTGTTGCTATTATCTTGTTTCAACTATCTTAAAACCTTGGAATGCCGGATGATTCTTGAATATGTTAGTACCACCTTTGGGAACATAGACAGTACACTTGTTCCTATTGACACCATCCATACATTTCTTATTCAGTCCTTTTAGATAGAAGTTCTTGAATACAATTTCTCTCAGGTCTTCACATCCAAGGAAACAGAACTCACCAAGTTCGCCAAGTGACTCTGGTAAGATGACGCTTGACAGGCTGGAACAGCCCTGAAATACCTGATGGCCTATAGTCCAGACTTTTGAAGGAATCTCAACCTTCTGAAGTGACTCACATCCTGCAAACGCCTCGTCTCCAATTTCCGTTACTGACTGTGGCCAGAGAATCTTATGAAGAGAATGGCATCCTTCGAACAGTTCGCCTGCTATTCTGCTCAAATGCTTTGACAATCGTACCTTTTCAAGAGATATGCATCCGGCAAAGGCCTTTGATCGGAGTTCCTTTACGTCATCTGGGATAGACACAGAAGTGATGCTTACACAATTCTGGAATGCAAAATAACCAATCGACTTCAATGACTGAGGAAGGGTTATCTTCCTTAACTGATAGCAATCCCTGAATGCGCTTTCGCTGATTTCCTGAACAGTCTGAGGGATCTTAATTGCAGTAAGGGCCTGACAGCCATCAAAAGTATTCTCCTGTATGCTACGCAACTCTGCATCCAGATAGATTTCCTTTAGGCTTGTACATTTCTCAAAGGCGTAAGTGCCGATTTCCCTTACTGATTTTGGAATTCTGATGGACTGGAGTCCTTTGCATTGTGAGAAGGCACCATTGGCGATATGTTTTGTTCCATCCCTGACAACACAATGCGAGACTCCAGACATTGCAGGCATCAGCATCAAAGTCTTTGATGTCTTCTCATATAGTACGCTGTTTTCCGTGTCATATACGTCATTGTCTTCTATCTCGATTTCTTTCAGGGAATAGTCAAGGAAGAAAGCTGAAGAACTTAGATCTTTCACAGATTTTGGAATATCCACATACTTGATCGGACACGACTCAAAGGCATCAATCTCTATCTGCTGGAGTGTTTCCGGGAAAAAGACACGTTGAAGCCGTTTACAGTCTCCAAAGGCAGATTCTTCAATACATGTGATATTCGTATCTAACATGTCTGCGTATCTCAGCGCATAACAATCTCTGAACGTTTCATACTTTATGTGTGTGATATGGACTGGCAGTTTCAGATTCCAAAGAGATTTGCAGCCAGAGAAAGCACCATCTCCTATTGCCTTGACACTGTCAGGCAGATGTACCGTTCCTAAATCCTCACAATCCTGAAAAGCATATTTCCCGATGCCTTTCAACGAATCAGGAAATTTGATTATCCTGAAGTCCTTACAGCCGTCAAAGGCATAGGGAGCGATAAAGGCCACACCATCGGGAATGACAAACGATGTCTCTTCGTAATTTGCCGGAACTTTCAACAGAATTCTTCCAGTCTTATTGTATAATACACCCATTATGTCACGGAAGTTCTCATTATCGGCATCCACCTCAAATTCTCTCAGTGACTCGCATCCGTCGAAAGCTTCTGGCGATATGTATCTTACCCTGCTGCCCAGTAGAACCGTTTCCAGATTCTTACAGTGAGAAAATGCCATTCTCCCTATAGACTCCAGACTGTCAGGCAGCTCCATTTCTCGGAATCTGACACATCCTGAAAAAGCACTTCTTTCTATCATCCTCAAACCCTTCGGGAGATTGACTCTCACCAGATTACTGCACTCAGAGAACATTCCTTCTTTGAGAGTTGACAACCTGTTTGTGAAGTTGATCTTTTTCAGTTCTTTACATTCACAGAAGGCCGCATTGCCAATCTCAGTTACACCGTATGGTACATTGATCTCCACGGCAGAGCAGCAGTAGGCATATGCCCATGAGTCAATTTGTTTGATGTCAACGGGGATGTCCTTCATGATGCAGTGTCTGGTCGCCTTGATGACTCTGGTTAAATCTTTGTTGTATAGTACACCGTTTATCACAATAAAGGACTTGTTATCCTTATGGACCTGGATGGTCTCGATTTTATTCAAAGCGCAAAAGACACCGTCATCAATGGTTGTAACGGAGCTGGGGATAATCAACACCTCAATGTCTTCACAGAGACAAAAAGCCTTTTTCTTTATTCTGGTAACTCCTTCCGGAATGATCACGACACCATCGACAGAATTCACTCCGGCCAATTCCGTTCCGTTATTAGAGGTGAGAATCAGGTTTTCCTTCCTGCTACGGGCTTTGCTTACCTCGAATATAACCTTCATGTCAATATCCTTATGCTCTTTAATGATGAGCTTCTGTCTGGCAATGTCAGCCTTCATACCATCGCCGGAAGGTTGGGACAATGGCAACATTCTTTTTATCAGATTACACATATCCATTTTCAAATGCCTCGTTAAATATCTGTTGTCTCATATCTACGAACTGTTCTGCACTCTCTTCGTTTTGACTCAGATCCCTGTCTGAACAGAAGTCCTCAAATTCCTTGGTGAGTTCCTTGGACTGGTGTGTGACATACGCCAAAACGGTAATCTTTCCTGCGTCAAGCAACTCATTCAGTTCCTCTTCACTCTTGTATCCTGAAATATCCATAGTTCAATATGTATTCCTTTTAATATGTATTACTGTCAATACGAAAATATGTATTTACATCTTCAGTGATTCAGATTGTACAGATTCACGGTTTCTCTTCCTGGCCAGTTCCATCTGCTCACGGATCTCATCTGTATATTCAGATTCTGGAACATAACGCCCGGACTTGCCATCTTCGCTTGCAATCCATACGCCATAGAGTCCGAAGTTGTACTTGTCCCTGAAATCCTTGGCCTGACCCAGCCACTCTTGAATGTCACCGACGGCAAGTCTGACGCCAAGGTCACTTCTGAGGTCAATGCCGAAAGTCAGCATCTGGACTTCGTTGTTCAGCTCCTCGTCATTCCATTCGACGGTCTGGGCTTCGCCCTGCTGGAGGTTCTTGATGATGTCATAGTCCAGTCCGAACATGTCTGAAATGACTCTGATATTCTCGCCGACGAATGAGGTGGGAACACTCAGTACCTGATTGGTGTCTTCGTCATACTGGATAAAGTACTTTCCAGTGTTCTCATTATTTCTCAGGTCTTTGGGACGCTGACCGATAATAGCCTTGCCCTGCTTCAGCAAATCCTGCTGGTCGGGAGAGTACAGTCCGATGCTTGAAGTCTCAATCTTGGGTTTCAGAACAACCTTCACGCCATTACCTGTGCTCTTCAGCGCAATACGAGAAGGATACTGCCAATTGCCCATTTCCGTTCTCATCGTTATCGGCAGAAGCGGCGTAAATTCCCCATGAAGGAGCTTGTTCATCACGCTTTGCGGCAGGTCATCAATCATCTCGTGAGTCAGACCATGCTGTTCCAGAATCTCGTAGGGAATATCCCTTTCAGTTAAATCCTCTTTATACATAATTATAATAATTAAAAAATGAATCTTTGAGGGCGCAAAAATACTACACTTCTACAATTTCTAATATTTTTTGCAGTAAAAAGTATCAGTTTTAACAATTCGAGAAAAACGATATGTTAAAATATAGAATTTCTTGAAATTTTTCTTGTCGATTACAAAAATATAGATTACTTTTGCGCCCCGAAAATAGAATAATAAAGTTAAGGTAAAAAGATTCATGTTTCAGTGTAACCGTCTGTTACTGTTTATTTCATTAATGGCACAGACACTATGTTGTCAAGGGCAAGAAGATAGGAACTACTGGATAGAGCGCTATCTGAGTGTTTCCTACCCCTTGCAACATATTAAAGTCACCTCACCTTACGGAAACAGAAAAGATCCCTTTACAGGAAAGAAAGCCTTTCATAGCGGCATCGACCTGAAAGCCAGGAATGAGGAAGTACTCTCTATGTTTGATGGCTATGTTGAGCAGATTGGCGAGGACAGCCGTTCCGGGAGATATGTCGTTCTCAGACATGGTGACTATCAGGTAAGCTACTGTCATCTGTCAAAGGTCACAGCCTATGAAGGTGAGGAACTGCTTGCCGGGGATGCTGTCGGAATTACAGGAAGCACAGGAAGATCGACGGGTGAGCACCTTCACATTACCTTAAGATATAAGGGCGAACGCCAGAACCCTTATATCCTCCTTACAAGAATCCAGAAAGTCAGAAAAGAATGTGCCGATGCGCTCAGACGGGACGGGTTGACAGACTCCTCACAGGTAGCCTTTATCGAGACCTATGCCCCTGCAGCTATCGAGCAGCAGCGCAAATACGGTATTCCCGCCAGTGTTACATTAGCCCAGATGGCCTTGGAGAGCCGTTGGGGAACCAGCAGGCTTGCCATGCTTGACAACAACTATTTTGGTATCAAGGCCAGTAAACGCTGGCTGTCTGACGGCAGACCTTACAACACCTATGATGATGACAGGAAGAATGAGAAGTTCTGCGTGTTCTCCGATGCACTGGAAAGCATGGAGTATCACTCTGCCGTCCTGATGGGTGAACGTTACAGCCGTTGCAGGGCTTTTGCCCCTGATGACTGGCTCAACTGGCTTGTCGGCATCAAAGAAGCCGGTTATGCCACCAGTAACGCTTATGTAAAGGAGTGCTCAAAGATTATTGTATCACATCATCTTCAGCGATACGATGTTGTTGCCATGACAGATTAGCATTATCATTATTGTTATTTCTATTATCATTTTAGTGATCCGTTAGATTTGAAAAGAAAGATGGGGCCTCGTGATGAAGCTCCATCTTTCGCTTTATTGGAATAAGTTGTCAATGCTCCTGGTCTGTTCTTTTAGCCTGTCAACATCAAAGCAGTCTATCAGGCTCTGAATCTCCTTGACGGACGTGAAGACGAACTCACCGCCACTGCACCGCTCAACCTCTACGCTTGTTCCCAATGCAAGGCTACCACCTTTCACCGTATACTCCAGTTTACTCGTGCTCCATTGAACACGGCTCTTGCCGTTAGCATCCACGGAGAAGAAAGGTATCAGGAACTCCCATTGCTTGTTCATGTCAAACGTGCTTCTCGGCGGTCTGTTACCCACATAGAAGATGCTCCAGATACCGCCTTTGGATTTCAGCTCAACAGGCATCCGCTTGGAATAGCCTGTGACATGGTTAGCCTTCGCGATGCTGTCCCATTCAGCGTATTTGTCCCTGACCTTTTTAAGGAAGTCCAGGAATCTGGGTGTTTCCTCCGCATCAAAGGACAGTCTGATTTTGGCATTGCTCGTTTTCGTATAAGGGAAGATTGTACAGCCCGTGTATTGGATAAACCTGCCATTCTCAAACTTTGCCGTTACATTACATGAAAAGGCACTGTCAGACCTTTGGCTGAGTGCCGACATATAGAACCCCGTCTGCCTTGCAGAAACAGACGATGACCATAAGATGGCTAATGCTATAAGAAATTTCTTTGTTTTCATACTATCTTGAATTAAAACCAATGCAAAAGTACGCATTATTTTCGAAAATCGGAAAGGATTTACAAAAAATATTCCAATAATTCAAAAATTTCTATCAAGATGGTTTTTGAGGTCTGAAAACAAGAAAAAAGTTCCGCTGATAACACAACCATTGTACTGTATTACCAGCGGAAACAAGTCCGGGTTAGTATGTCAGAAGATGTATGCCGAATCATCCTCCTGGGGTGTATCGGCCTCCATGAACATCACGAAATAGACAGGCATATAAGTAACCTTTCCATCCTGATAGATCTTGCGCTCATTGGAAATGACAGTTGCCGCAAGGATGTTGTAATCGGGATTCTTCAAGAGATTGTTGAGTGCGCTGTGCACCGTGTAGTCCTTACCAGACTTGACTTCAACAGGATAGGCACTCATGGCAGTATGGTCATCTATCAGGTAGTCCACCTCTCCCTGCTTGCGGTTGTCGTAGTAGAAGAGCTTGTGCCCATGAGCCCGCAGCTCCTGTGCAACGACATTCTCATAGACGGAGCCGAGATTAATGCTGCAGATATCGTCGAGCACAGGACGGATGTTATTCCGATAGAGCAAGCCGGTAAGCAGTCCCACATCGTTGAGATAGAGCTTCAGCAGATTTTTCTGGAGTGATTCGCTCAGCGGGAAATGAGGATTGGAAATGGCATTGACAGCCAGGGAAATCCCCGAAGAGATAAGATACTCGAACTCCTCCTTGTACTGGTCGAAACGGTCTCCCTTCTTTCCACGGATATTCTGAGCCACCACACGCTTCTTCTTGTTCTCCATCTGTGAGGGAATCATCTCATAGATACGGCGTATGAGCAGCTTCTTGTTGTGCTCCTTCTCATATTTGGACGCGTCACTGGCATAGAGGCTGCGGATGCCGTCCTGCACCTCCCTTACCTTTACGATATTATGCGTGTCAAGATAAGTGTTGACGGCATCAGGCAGACCGCCTACCAGCAGATAGCGGCGGAACAGGTCCATCACATGGTTATGGCGCTCCTCTGTCAGGCTCTCCCTGTTTTCATAAGCCTGTCGCAACATGGCAATGGCATCCGTGCCGAAGCCGTTGGCAATGAGAAATTCCTCGAAATCGAGTTGGAACATATCCTTGATGATGATGCTGCCCACAGGGATGGAAGTTGTGTCCTGGAGCGCGATACCCAGCAGACTGCCACTGGCGATATACCGGTAGCGGTTGTCATCACGCAGGAACTTCAGCATGGTGAGGTACTGCGGGTAGTGCTGGATCTCGTCAAGGAACACCAGTGTATCGTCACGGTTAGACAGCTTGTCACCGGCAACCATGCTGAGGGTCAGATAAAAATCCTCTTTCTTATGGATGTTCTTGAACAGCTGCTCACCCTCGTCATCCTCCACGAAGTTGATCTCTACGTAATTCGGGTACAGGCGAGTACCCACCTCACGGATACTGAAAGACTTGCCTATCTGACGGGCACCTTCCAGTATCAGGATCTTGTCATTATCAGACTTCAGATAGTCTTCAATATACGATGTAATCTTCCTGTACAGCATGGCAATTTACACTTTTCAATAACTTTTCGAGTTCAAAAACTACACTTTTCAATAAAATTTTCTGCTGCAAAATTACACTTTTCAATCGACACTACCAAATTTTCCAGTGGAAAAATGACTTCCAGGGCGATTTCCTCAGGTTCGCTTGAAGAACTGCTGGAGGTCTTTTACCATCTTATTGACATCCTCCGTCACCTGATTAAAGTTCGCATAAAGGATGCGTTCGCGCTCATCCCTTGACTTGAAGTTGTAGAACTTCGGCAGCTCCTGATACTCCGATTCCTCCTGCTTGATCTTCTCCATGTCAAAGTCCGTCTTGCAGAAGAACTTAGAGGTCTTGAACTCCTCCGCTTTCTGGATGTTCATAGAGTCACCACGTCCTACAGTCGTTTCCACGAAGTCCCTTGCTGACTGTCCGCATATCCAACCGGTAGGCAGGTCGGAGATCTTCGAGGCAGGCACGAGGTTATCCATGTTCTCATTGAGGTTGATGGAAGTTCGGTCGCGGTCGATAGTGACACCCTTCTTCATCTGTACCACCTTTCCGAAGATGTCGTTTGACAGCCATTCCAGTGTCTCTTTCGAACGAGCTGAGCCACTTACCACATTACCAACCGTCGTAATAATCTTCTGCATGCCCACCTTTCCGTAGTCTGCTTCCAGCTGTGGCAGTTCCTGAAAGCCCAGTGTGACGGCTACTTTGTTAGAACGGGCTGTTCCTATCAGACGGTCAATCTTATGGAAGTACAATGTAGGCAGCTCATCGACGATGATTGAGACCGGCACATTTTTGCCATGTCCGCTGTTGACACGAGTGACGAGACGGTTCAGAATCAAGGCGTTCAAAGCACCGATGATACTCTCCATTTCCGGGTCATTGGCAATGAGCAGATAGCTTGGATGTGCAGGATCTGACACTTTCAGGTCGAAGTCATCACCATCACGATGGAATATCCAATAGGATTCCTTGGTGGCCAGTCGTGACGTGTTTACACGAAGCGTACCAATCATACCTTCCAGCTGTTCCATAGCCCTGTTCTTCAAGGCCGTTGCAAACGGTCCAAGCAGAGGAGCCACCTCACGGTCAGTTTCGAGCACTTGGAATATCAGCTTATAGTCCAGATTCAAGAATGAGAGAATATGCGGCATGTCCGAGTATTTGCCTAGCCAGTAGGCAGGCTCCACGCGGACTTTCTTCGTCGCATCCGTAAACACACGGCCTGTAGGCTTCATCTGTGTGGTCTCTGGATCCTCAATCCGTTCGGCATATAGCAGGTTTCCGTTCTCGTCATACGGCTGCTTCTCGTAGTTCACGAAGAAGTAGATGCAGGCAGCAAGGAAGTTCACGGCAGAAGTCTGGAAGAACTGGTCAGAGCCACCGCCACCTTCCTTTTTGCCTTTCTGCAGGGACTCAATCAGCGTCTCAGCTGTTTCCTGAGCAGCTGCTAGATTGTTGATGTACTTTTGCTGGATAGGGTTCACACGACGTGAATACTCCACATTCACGAAGTTGATGATGTTGAACGAGCAATTCTCAGGAATCCTGTTCAAAGCCTTGTTTTTCTTGTAATGGTAGTACAGTTTTGTAGCCAATGCCGGGAACTTATAGTCGTAGACTACCATCGCAAAACCCTTGGCAGAATGCTGCTTGATGAACGGCTCGATGATGGAGAATGTCTTACCAGATCCAGGCGTACCGACAACCCATGTGCCTCGGAAGGGATTGATGATGTTCACCCAGCCCTTACGGAACTTCCCCTTGTAGTAGTATCTCATGGGGATGTTCACCGAATATTTGTTCTCCTGAAGCTCCTCATTCTGCTCAAACGACTCGTTTTCCAGATTGAAACGGTCATCAAGGAGTCCTGTCTTCAGATGCTTGGAGGCATTGTCAAGAGCCGTATGGACAAACAACGTTCCAAAGATGGACGCTATCATATATACCCAGATGTTTGCGCGGACGGCATATAGTCGCACTGACATGTCCCATCCGTATATCAGCACGGAGAGGATAAGCAGCATCAGTCCGGCCACCAAGGGAATGAATATCATCTTCTGCGCATCGAACTCAATCTTCTTCTTGTTCCTTGTGCCTATGCAGGTAATAATCACCAACAGCAGCGTGACCAGTTTGCTGTATATCAGGTTCCCATGCTTGTAGATGGCGAACTGCGATAGTCTGTCGTGAAAGTCCAGGCAGAGCGTTCCCAGTGATGCCAGTGTCTGGTAGGGCATAGCATAGACAAAGAACTCTATGAGCAAAGTAACGTAAATCAGTGTACGGAATATCTTGTACACATTCTGTAATTCTTTGGTTTCTTCCATTTTCTCTGTTATTTGTGTTTTGTATTCTTGGCATTCTTGGCACTGCTCATCCAGTCCTGATGGCATCTGACAGCCACATCCTTTTTGGATGTCGGTGTGTAGTGCCTGCCGGTTATCTCTCGCCACAAGTCATTGAAGGAGGTATAGCGGATATACCTGCAGAGCAACTTGATTTCCCTGTCCAGCTGTCTGAGCTTTGGTCTGATCTTGCCCAGTATCTTCATCCGCTGTGCCTCCGTAGCTTTTCCCTTGGTGCTCATCATGAACTGACGGACATCCATCGCCACGTCCACACCAGACTTCAATACCTTCATGTAGATATTGTTCTTCCTCGTGGACAGAGCGACGGCAAAGGCATTCTCAGGGTGGTTGTCAATCTCCCTGCCAAGCCATT
>Ga0256405_10011563_pt1 | contig 11217 bp, 8 predicted proteins | sample RumenRJG_02DNA_FD_189096 | JGI IMG/M metagenome (GOLD analysis project Ga0256405, IMG submission 189096) | Bovine rumen microbial communities from Lethbridge, Alberta, Canada - RJG_02 | ecosystem: Host-associated > Mammals > Digestive system > Stomach > Rumen | place: Canada: Alberta | collected...
CAGATGCAGATCATGGGCAAGGTCCGCAATGAGGATACAGAAGAGGTCGCAGGTTATAAGGATGGCATTTATGACATGAAGTATGATGGCAAGCGTTCGAGCGTTGTTGTTCGTACCATCTCTTATACCGGCTGGAAACTGATAGGAATCATTCCCAATAAGAGCCTCTATCAGGGTACGGTTGGTAATATCTGGATGATCCTGCTCTTCCTTACACTTACGATCATGACAGCGCTTCTGATCAATCGTTTCGCTTCGATCTACATTTCCACTCCGATCCTGAAACTGAATGAGTCGGTAAAACGATATGAAACAGGCTCGAAGACAGAAGTCTATATCGGAGGCCCGTCGGAGATCCGGCATCTGGGCGCATCGATTGAGAAATCCTATGAAGAGATCGACCGACTGATGAACCGGATTGTCGAGGAAGAGAAGGAACGGCGAAAGAGTGAGATGGATGCATTGCAGAGCCAGATTAATCCGCACTTCCTATACAACACTCTGGATTCCATCACCTGGATGATCGAGGGAGAGAAGAATGAAGAAGCAAGCTACATGGTTACCCAGCTTGCAAGACTGCTGCGCATCAGTCTCTCCAAGGGAAGAACTGTAATCCCCCTGGGTGATGAGATTCTCCATGCGATAAGTTATATGAATATACAGAAGGTTCGCTATAAGGAGTCCTTCTCAGTGTCCTTCGATGTTCCGAAGGAACTCGAGAATTACTGCATCGTGAAACTGGTCATTCAGCCCCTCCTAGAGAATGCAATCTATTATGGAGTTGAAGGACTTGACGGAGATGGAGAGATCACAGTCAGCGTCCGTCAGGACGGAGACAAGATAGAGATCGAAGTAGCGGATAATGGAATCGGTATGCCGGAGGAGCTCGCAGCAAATGTTCTGACAGACAGCGAGCGTGTCCACAAGAAGGGCTCGGGTGTAGGTCTACGTAATGTCGATACCCGTATTCGCCTCATGTTTGGTGAGCCCTATGGGCTTCGTGTCTGGAGTGAACCGGATGAGGGAAGCAGGATTACAATCGTGATCCCGATGATTCCTTATTCGGAAGCGAACCGGAAGATGCTCGAGGAAGGAGATAGTCATGCCAACAGAACGTAGGAACTTCATAGTGATTGAAGTCCTGCTGGGAATTCTTGCTATCTTCTGCGCTGTTATGCTGGTTCGTGGGAATGTCACACCGAAGATGAAGAAGATTGCCGTGATCCTCGATGACTCTGAAGGCGAGGAATGGAATGCCCTAAAGCACGGTATGAGAGAAGCTGCGCTGGAAGAAGGGATTACCCTGGATTTCGTTGGAACGGATCATTTTGAAACGGTTGCGGAAGAAGAGGAAGTATGTAAAGCAGCGATCGAAGATGGGGCAGATGGTCTGGTGGTATATCCCTTCATCGGGAATGATGGGGAGGAACTGACAGCGGGCAGCGTTCCCTATGTGGCAGTGAAATCCAGGAATGCTTCCTTCCCGGTGGTCGAAGCGGACAATTACGCGATGGGAGAGAGCCTGGCACAGGCAATCCTCGAGGATTACAGTGGGAACTTAGAGGCGAAGAAGGTTGGCTTTATCCTGAATAACAAGAATGATGAGGCCGAGTCAGAGAGACTTCGTGGGATTCAGGATGCACTGGAGAACAGTGGCTATAAGACCCTCTGGTTCTTCGGCAGTGAGCCCACAAAGACTGTCAATCAGATTTCTGACCTCACTAAGGAAGTGGACATTATCATCGCTCTGGATGATGGGTCGCTTTCGCTTGCGGGAGAACTGTCTTCAAACCGCAAACTCCATGGCGCGGTCGTCTATGGAATCGGAAATTCTGCATCGAATTTCTATTATCTGGACACAGAGGCCATCCGGGCCATTACGGTTCCGGATATGTTTCAGATGGGCTATCACAGTATCATGTCCATTTCGAAACTAACCAGCTTCCCAAGCCGAAAGCCGGGGGATACTGTGGTTAAATATAAGACGCTTCGCCAGAAGGATCTCTTCCTTCCGAAGAATCAGGAAGTGTTATACGGACTGGGACTGAATTCCTAGAAGGGGATTTATGAAGAAATTAAGGGCATCTTCGAAGGTGGGACACAATTCAAAGATAGGACACAATTCTCAGATGGGACAGAATTCTAAGATGGGACACAATTCTAAGACAGGTCATGGCCTTTGGATGGGACATGATCTTAATATAGGGGGACGGAGTGCAGGAAAGTGCCTGCTGGCACTGGGCCTTACTTGCGCATTGTCCTTAGGACTTGTTTCCTGTGGACAAAAGGATGCTGCAAAAACCGATACGCTGAAGATCGGTCTTACGGTCTATGATGACTCGGATACCTTCCTGTCACAGATCACGGAAGAGATCAGAAGCCGTGCCAAGGAAGATTCGGGTCCAATGAAGATTACCGTGAGCGCCAAGGGGGCTGATGGAAGTCAGAGAACTCAGGATGAACAGGTGGAAGAACTGATTGCCAGTGGCTGTAACATCCTGTTTGTAAATCTTGTCGATCGAACGGATCCATCGAATATCATAGATCTTGCAAGAGATAATAATGTTCCCATCATCTTCTATAACAGAGAACTTGTTAAGGAAGACCTGATGCAGTGGGACAAACTCTATTATGTCGGAGCGAAGGCGGGTCAGTCTGCAGAACTGCAGGGCCAGGAGATTGCAGCATATATTGCTGCACATCCGGAAGTGGATTCCAATGGCGATGGCAAGATTCAGTATGTCATGCTGAAGGGAGAACCTGGTCACCAGGATGCAATCATTCGTTCAGAGAAGGTGGTAGAAACCCTGCTTGCAGAGGGGGTGGAACTCGACAAGCTCTCCTACGAAGTAGCCAACTGGAGCCGTGCCCAGGCAGAGAACAGAACCAGCCAGCTGATTAGTGAGTATCATGGACAGATCGAACTTCTCATCAGTAATAATGACGATATGGCCTTAGGTGCAATGGATGCCTATGATCAGTCCAACATGACCCAGAATGGTCGCCCGGCCATCTTCGGAATTGACGGAACCAAGGAAACTCTCGAGGCAATTCGTGCCGGTAAGGTGCAGGGAACCGTCATGAATGATGCAACCGGTCAGGCAGATGCCATGATGGACCTGGCAGAGCAGATCTTTCAAGGGAAAGACCTGTCTAAGCTTCCCCTGCTGAATGGAAAATATATCTATATCGATTACACAATTCCCCAGGAAAACTAAATTTTAAAAACTTTGTTGACAAGATAGGATCTTCTTGCTATATTGACTACGTCAGACGTAGTACGACAGTCGATGCAACGCGTGACAATGCAACGATAGATAATACAACGAGAGACAATGTAACGTGTGACAATGCAACGACTGACAAAGAGGAGGAGATCTATGGTTGAGATCAGTAGTGATGTCATCCGCGGATATAACGATACGATGATCCTCTATCTCCTGTTGGAACAACCATCTTATGGTTATGAGATCTCTAAGAGAATCTCAGAGATGACCGGAGGGCTCTATAAGATCAAGGAGACAACCCTTTATTCGGCCTTCAATCGAATGGAGAAGAATGGACTCGTGACTTCGTTTTATCAGGCAGCGGAGAACGGGAAACGCAGAACCTACTACAGCATCACAGAGAAGGGTAGAGCCTTCTATCAGAGTAAGACAGAAGAGTGGGAGCTTACCAAGAACGTAGTAGAACATTTCATCCGTAAGGGATAATGAGTGTAAACAGTGGAATAATAGACAGTGATTCTCTATGGAGGAGAAGTTATGAATACAATAAAAAAATATCTGGAATCCATGTTTGCCCAGCTTCCGAATACACCGGAAGTATGGAAAGCCAAGGATGAACTATGGCAGATGATGGAAGACAGATATACAGATCTTATTGCAGATGGTAAGACAGAGAATGAGGCGGTTGGGGCAGTTATCGCTGAATTCGGTAATCTGGATGAACTTGCGGAGACACTTGGTATCCGTGGTGCCATGAATCAGGCACCTCAGTATCAGGCAAGTATCCTCTCCGCAAGCGATGCCTTCCAGCTGATTAAGGATAAATCAAGAGCAAGCCTGATCAATGGCATCGCAGTTTTACTCTTTATCTGTTCCGTTATGTCACCGGTGGTATTTTCGTCACTTTCTATTGGAGAGAATTCCGGAACCCTTGGCGTTGTAGGAATGTTCGTTATGATTGCAGTCGGTGTAGGCCTTGAAATCTATCAGAATACGATGATTGGAAAGTGGAAGTATATCCATAATCAGCCCTGCCAGATCGATGCAGATACTGCAAATCAGGTCTATAACGAGATGGAGAGCTTCCGAGGAACCGCAGCAATCATGAAGATGCTTGCAGTTGCTCTGCTTGTGCTCTGTGTGACTCCTACGATCCTTAGTTCAACCCTCCAGGATGCAGGCTATAGATCCAGTATTGGCGTAGTTTTCATGTTCCTTTTTATTGGTCTGGGAGTCATGATCCTTGTAGCAGTGGACGGAAGAGAGAAGGCTTATAAGGAACTTGTGAACCTGAATCCACAGTCAACGATTGCTGGAAGTTATGTACCGAATTATGGGGAAGACGTTATCTATCACAGTACAGCAATGACAGCATTTATGCAGGTCTTCTGGCCGACAGTTACCTGTATCTATCTGAGCTGGAGCTTTCTTACCTTTGATTGGCATATCAGCTGGGTGATCTGGCCCATTGCCGGCATTATCTTTGCTTTGCTTAAGAATCTCTTTGGTACGGAGGTAAGACGATGAATAATTACAAGATTGACTACAAGAAAGTTACTTTATTTAAGGCGATTTATCTTCCCATCATAACCGTCATTACGATTATCTGTATTATGATCGGGACCGGTGCCTTTGTATCGAACGGTGCAGTCCGGTTCTTTGGAATTCATTTATCTCCTTTTGGAGACAGTCAGATTGGTGGCGGTAAAGAAGTATTAACGGAAGAGGAACTTAACGATTCTTTTGATCGTATTCATGTAGATATTAGTGCAGGAAATCTGATGATTAAGGAAGGGGACTTATCCGCAAGATACGAAGGAGTTAAGACGTTTTCTCCTAAGATCAAGGTAGAGGATGGCGTTCTGAAGATTGTCCAGGATCCGGAGACGAAAAACCCCTTTGGCAAGAATGGCAATATCGGAAATGTAACAATCTGCATACCTGCCGGAAAAGAACTGAAGAGCATTGATGGTAAGCTGGATTATGGTGATCTTAGCGTAGAGCATGTTACTGCAGAGAAGATCAGCGTAAACATGAGCGCAGGAGATCTTGTGGTGAAGGATGCAGGTATGGATGAACTGTATGCAGATCTCTCCATGGGAGACATGACCCTGAAGGATCTGACTCTCGGTTCGGCTACAGTATCGATGAGCATGGGAGATCTGGAAGCGAAGGGAATTACCTTTCAGACCTTCAATGCTTCCATGAGCATGGGAGACATCGATCTGGACAGTGCCGTCTCTCTTCTGGATGCAAGCATGGACATTAGCACATCCATGGGCGAAGTAGAGGTGAATCACAATGACACGGGAAAACATTATAGCAGGAAAGGAAGCAGTGATCTTAACCTGACCCTGGATAATAGCATGGGTGACATCGAAGTCAGTTGGTAAGTGTATATTTCTAAAAGCTCGTTTGTCTGCTATAATCAGACCTGACTATAGGTATTTTGCGTAAGACGAAGGCGGGCTTTCATGAGTAAATCTTTTGTTCGTCTGGATCCGGCCATTCTTCAGAAAGGAATGTACCCGGATTCAGACCTTTTTTATCTGAATCAGGACAAGCCGCTGTTGTTATGCAGGGGTGGTTCGCTCATTGATAACATGGCGATGAACCGGTTGCGCTATATCGCGTCCATCGGCCAGCAAATCTATGTCAGTGAAGAGACCGCTCGTAATCTCGAGCACCAGGCGCAGTTTTTTCTCAAAGAAGACAAGGAAGCTGCGGCCAGGTATGAAGAGACTGCAAAAGCATGCAGTGGCTTTCTTCATGAGGTAAAGGAGAGCGGTCAGGTCAATATGCAGGCGGTAGTGAAGCTTGTGTCCATGACCGGGAGCATCCTTGAGAATGCAGATGTATCCTTCCTCCTGCAGTACACACATTTTTTGGATGAGATGGATAATGGCCTGCAGGGACATTCGACGGATGTTGCAGTTCTGAACGGAATGATGGGCAAGTGGCGCGGTCTTCCGGAAGAGGATATTAAGCGACTGGTGATGGTGGGTTTCCTGCATGATATCGGTAAGCTTAAGGTGCCGGATAAGATCCTTAACAAACCAAGCAAGTTCACTGCAGAGGAATTCGAGGTCGTTAAAAAGCATCCGATCTATTCCTATGAGATCTGTAAGCAGTCGGGCATCGATGATGAAGAGATTCTTATGGGTGTTCGTCAGCATCATGAGAGACTAAATGGCACCGGTTATCCTGACAAGCTTGTGGGAGACGATATCGGGGCTTATGCAAGAGTTACCGCAATCTCTGACATCTATGATGCTATGGTTTCGGAACGGGTCTATAAGAAGGCCTCCACGCCGTTCGAAGTCTTAGAGGATTTCTACCTGGAACAGTTTGCCAACTTAGATATTAGCTATGTCAACCTTTTCATGGACCATATGGTCAATGAACTGAATGGCAAGTATGTCATCCTGTCGGATGGCAGCATGGGGCAGATTACCTATATTGATAAGCAGAATGTAAGGTCACCCATTATCAGCGGTGCCAATGGCGTTATACAGACATCGCCGGATACCGTACAGGTTGTGGCCGTGTGTGGTGCGATTATTTAAAAGAAAGAGGATTACGATGGCAAAGATCAGACCATTCGGGCGATTCGCCCAGCGGAGGGCTATGCAGACAGGATTGCGGCCCTCCCTTATGATGTTTACAACACAGAAGAAGCAAGAGCAGCAGTAAAGGACTGTCCGGATTCCTTCCTTCGCATCGATCGTGCAGAAGTGAACTTCGAGCGTGGAACAGATCCCTATTCTGATGAGGTCTACAAGAAGGCACATGACCTGCTCTGGAAGATGGTGGATGATGGCAAGTTCGTTCGTGAAGAAGCAGATGCTTACTATCTCTATGAACTGACCATGGATGGTCGTGTGCAGACCGGTATTGTCTCTCTGGCATCCATTGATGATTATCTGAATGGTGTGATCAAGAAGCACGAGAACACTCTTGAAGCCAAGGAAGAAGATCGTATTCGCCATGTGGATACCGTGAATGCCCAGACGGGCCCCATCTTCCTCGCATATCGCGCCAACAGCGTTCTTCGCCATATCGTTTCGAAAACGAAGACCGAAGAGGGAAGTCTGCTCTATGACTTCAAGTCTTTGGATGGCATAAGACACAGAGTCTTTAAGATCTCTTCCAGGGAAGATCTCCTGACCATCGAGAAGACCTTCTCTGAGGTAAATGAGATCTATATCGCTGATGGTCATCATCGCGCAGCATCTGCAGTGAAGGTTGGCCTCAAGAGAAGAGAAGCGCATCCCGGCTATACCGGTGAGGAAGAGTTCAATTACTTCTTATCTGTTCTCTTCCCGGATGAAGAACTGAAGATCTTAGATTATAACCGTGTTGTGAAGGACCTGAATGGGCTCGATTACGATGAGTTCCTTGCCAGCCTCATGTTCAACTGTAAGGTAGATCCCATTCTTGAACTGGGTGGCTTTGCCCAGAGAGATGCCTCCGATCCAAGAGAGGCGCAGGCCTTTAAGCATCACCAGTTCCTGGAATCCACCGTTCGTCCTACGAAGAAGGGACAGTTCTCTGTCTATGTGAATGAGCGCTGGTATCTATGCGAATTCCTTCCAGAGTGCAATTCGACGGATCCCGTGGGAGGACTCGATGTACAGAAATTACAGAAGTATGTCTTAGAGCCGGTTCTTGGGATCTCTGATCCCAAACGTGACCCGAGAATCGACTTTATCGGTGGTATCCGTGGTCTCGAAGCTGTCGAAGATCGCTGTGAAGTAGACTGCGAGGCAGGTTTTGCCATGTATCCGACTTCCATTGATGAACTTTTCGCTGTGGCAGATGCAGGACGTCTGATGCCTCCCAAGTCCACCTGGTTTGAGCCCAAACTTCGCAGTGGACTCTTCATCCACGAACTGGATTATTAAGAAATGAGAGGTTATTGAACAATTCATTATGGTAAGTTCTATGACATTCCTGACAGCAGATGTGCCGGCAACGATTGAGAACATGAAGGATATATCCTCCACGGAAGATCTGAAGGATATTGCAGAGACTGCAACAACGGACATTAAGACCGGAGCTTTTCAGAAGTGGATCGAAGGGATGATGCCCTCCGCTCTGTCCTTCTTCTGGTCTGTAGTGATCGCGCTGATCGCGTGGTTTATCGGCGTCAGGATTATCCATCTTGTACGTGGGATCGTCCGTAGAAGTTTTATTCGTCATGAGGTGGAAGAGGGCGTTCGTACTTTCGTAGACAGTCTTCTTCGCATTGTGCTCTACCTTTCCCTGATCATCGTGATTCTCAACATCTTTGGATTCGAGACGACTTCCGTATCGGCAGCGGTTGCATCCTTAGGCGTGACCATCGGTCTTGCGATGCAGGGTTCCCTGTCCAACTTCGCAGGTGGTGTGCTGATTCTGGTTCTGCATCCCTTCCGTGTCGGTGATTACATCGTGGAAGACAGTCATGGGAATGAGGGTACCGTTCAGTCAATCAGTATCTTCTATACGAAGCTGGTTACCCTGGATAACAGGGTTGTTGTTATTCCCAATGGTACACTTGCGAATTCTTCCCTTACGAATGTAACGGAATGCGATTTTCGCATGATCGACCTTACGGTTGGTATCGCTTACAGTGCTGACCTTCGAAAGGCCAAGGAGATTCTCTCGAAGCTTGTGGAAGAGGAAGAAGGAAGAATTGCAGATAAGCCGTCTTCTGTCTTCGTAAGAGAACTGAACTCTTCTTCTGTAGATCTGGGATACCGTTTCTATGTCAAGATGAGTGATTACTGGAAGATTCGCTGGGACATGAATGAGAAGATCAAGCTGGCATTTGATGAAGCCGGGATCGAGATTCCCTTCCCTCAGCTTACCATTCACAATGGAGATTCTGCAGAGTAGGACTTCGCGTAAGAAGCTTCCCATGCACGAGATTTTATAGAATACGAATTAAGGAGTATATTTTTACATGAGAATTCCTGAGAGCTATGAACTGATCCGTAGAGAGGACCTGACCGGAATCCATTCCACAGGTTATCTCGTACGTCATAAGAAGACCGGCGCCCGTCTCGCCCTCATTGAGAATGGGGATGATAATAAGGTCTTCTATATCGGATTTCGTACACCACCCACCGATTCTACCGGTGTGGCACATATCATTGAACATACAGTGCTTTGTGGTTCAGAGAAGTATCCGCTTAAGGATCCCTTTGTCGAATTGGTGAAGGGCTCTCTCAATACCTTCCTCAATGCGATGACCTATCCGGATAAGACGGTCTATCCTGTGGCAAGTACCAATGATAAGGACTTCCAAAACCTGATGGATGTCTATATGGACGCAGTACTTCATCCCAATATCTATGATATTCCGGAGATCTTCCTGCAGGAAGGCTGGCATTATGAGATGGAGAAGGAAGATGGAGAACTTACCCTGAATGGTGTCGTCTATAACGAGATGAAGGGGGCTTTCTCCAATCCGGATGATGTGCTCTCCAGACAGGTCCTGAATTCCCTCTTCCCGGATACGACGTATGGGTTTGAATCCGGTGGTGATCCCAAGGTAATACCGGAACTTACCAGAGAGGCTTATCTGGACTTCCACAGAAGATACTATCATCCTTCGAATTCCTACATCTATCTCTATGGAGACATGGATTTCGAGGAGAGACTCGATTATCTCGATAAGAAATACCTGTCCAAATATGATGCCTTAGAGGTGGATTCTGCCATCCGCCGTCAGGAAGCTTTCAAGGAACCTGCGATCATTCATGCCAGGTATTCGGTATCGGAAGACATGGATCCCAAGGGTGAGTCTTATCTCTCTCTTAATTTTGCAGTGGGCGATACTCTGGATGAAGAATTGGTTGCTGCTTTTGATGTATTAGATTATGCCCTGATCTCCAAACCGGGCGCGCCTCTTCAGAGAGCCCTTTTGCAGAAGGGAATCTGCAAGGATGTCTTCGGCGGTAATGACAGCGGAACCCTGCAACCCGTATTTTCCATTACGGCCAAGGGAACGGATCTTGATAAGAAGGATGAATTCCTTTCAACGGTTCGTGGAGTATTAGAAGAGCAGGTGAAGAATGGCATTGATACCAAGGCAATTGATGCATCTCTTAACAGTTCTGAATTCCGTTTCCGTGAAGCAGACTTTGGTGGCTATCCCAAGGGGCTGATCTATGGCCTGGACCTTCTGGATACCTGGCTCTATGACGATGATAAGCCCTTTGACACCCTCTATACCATTGATGTATTAAACAAACTTCGCAAGAAGAATGGTACAGGCTGGTTCGAGGAGCTGGTAGAGAGATATCTGATCCACAACACGCATTCTTCTCTTGTTATGGTAGAAGCCGTCCCCGGTCTTACTGTGCAGGAAGACGAAGAACTGAAGAAGAGCCTTGCAGAGAAGAAGGCCGGCTTCAGTGCTGAAGAGAAGAGAGAGATCGTGAAGCTTACAGAAGAACTCAAGGAATTTCAGTCGAAACCCACACCGGAAGAAGACTTAGCGAAGATTCCTCTTCTCTCCAGAGAAGATCTGAAGAGAGAGATTCGCCCCCTGACAGGCAAGCTGAAGCAGGTGCATGGGGTAGAGGTACTTCACAGTGATGTGGAGACCAATGGAATCATCTATCTGAATGAGGTCTTCCGTAATGTGCGTCTGTCGGTGCATGATCTGCCCAAGCTCGGATTCATGCTTCGAGTTCTGGGACTGGTAGATACCGAGCGCTATAACTATGAGGAACTCTCTGACGAGATCAATTCCCGTCTGGGTGGACTTACCATCGTGGCACAGCCCATGACCAATCAGGATGGTAAGGTGGAACTGACGGTACAGGCCAGAGCCAAGATGCTCCCTGGTAAGGAGAAGGATGCGGTTGATCTCTTCAACCAGATTCTCTTCCATTCCAACTTCTCTGATGCACAGCGTGTGAAGGAAATCTTACTGCAGGAGATTAGTGGACAGCAGGCTTCCTTCCAGTCTTCCGGTCATATGACAGCTGCAACCCGT
>Ga0256405_10011564_pt1 | contig 11216 bp, 11 predicted proteins | sample RumenRJG_02DNA_FD_189096 | JGI IMG/M metagenome (GOLD analysis project Ga0256405, IMG submission 189096) | Bovine rumen microbial communities from Lethbridge, Alberta, Canada - RJG_02 | ecosystem: Host-associated > Mammals > Digestive system > Stomach > Rumen | place: Canada: Alberta...
GAGAGAGCTGTCTCAGCGGTGAAGCGCTTCGCATCCTTGCCGACTGCCATGGCATCTGAAGAGATGGCCATGTTCAAGGGCAGGTCACCCTGTGACCAAACTGCGGGACGACCAGTGGCATAGCCCATTGCACCCTCTACGGGGATCGTCTCAAAGCCGGGCAGGAAACCATCGACGCCACCCACATGGACCATGGGAGCCACGCTGATGTTATAGGTGCCTGCGCCATTCTGAATGGCGGCCTCCAGCATCTTGCCATCGTTCTGGTGCATTCCGAACAGCTTCCACTCGCCCTTCAATGGGAAGTAAGTATTCTCCAGATACTTCTCTTCCATCTCGCCGCTGCCCGCAAAGCCGCCTGTGGCCAGCACCACGGCCTTGGCGTGAATGGTATACTCCTTGCCGTCGACCACACTATGAGCCTTCGCACCCACAACCTTGCCGTCCTCGACGATCAGGTCATAAGCCTCGGTCTCAAGCATGTAGGTGCCGCCCAGCTTGACGAAGTTCTCCATGCACTCGGCAAAGAAGCCTTCAGTCAGCTTCTTGCCGCCGGAGATGGGCGTATAAGCCGCCCAGGAATTGCCTGCGAAGCCGGTAGCCGGATCGAACTGGAAGCCATACTGGGTCAGCCAGTCATCGGTATAGCCGCTCTCGTCCAAGAACATGCGCACCATCTCAGGCTTGGCCTGCTGCTCTCCAGCGTCGTTGCAGGTGTACTCCAGCCACGCCTGATACAGAGCTTCCTTGTCAATCAGGTCATCGCCGGCCTTCTTCGTGATGGCTTCCTTGGCAATGGGATCCATCCAATCAGAGATTTCTGCTTCGACCTGACTGGGCACGTTGATGGCCATAGGGCCACTGGTCAGCACGGCATTACCGCCGAACTTCGCCGCCTTGTCGATGGCCAGAACCTGCAGGCCCTGCTCAGCAGAGCTGAGGGCTGACGCCATGCCGGAACCGCCCAGGCCAATGACCAGAACATCTGCAGACAGTTCCTCGGTCTCATCCGACTTCGGCATGGAATGGTAGAAAGCCTTCACGTCCTTGGGAGCTCCGCCGGCTGCCACGATCGCTTCAACCAGCGCAGCCTCCGCAGCCTGACGCACGCCGTTGCTGGTGGCGGTCGCGCCACAGACCGCGTCCACAGAAACGGACTGGTACTCCAGCATCCTGGGAATCAAGGTATCTACCACCGTCTGCACAAAGGCCTTGGTGTCAGAGATATTCTCCTGATCGACCACGATGCTCTCAATCTTGTCCTCGTTAACTGTCACAGTGACGGTGACGGGTTCGCTGATCCTGAAGCCGATGCCCTGGCCCACATACTCACCGGGCTTGAGGCTCACGGAAACCTCTTCTGCAATGCCTGACGCCTCGTCAATGCATTCCTGTGCTGCCAGCAGGATCGCCTTGCTGGTAAAGGATGCACCGGAAATACCATCAATATCCGCGCTCTGTGCGTCCAGTATGGCTCCGGGCAGTTTTTCCACCGCGATGCTGCCGACGCCGTCGGTCTCCATGGTGCCCTCGATCTGTACATCCGTAATGCTCGTCTCGTCAAACGTCATCGTGACCTTGACATCGCCGCCAAAGCCTGCCGCGATCGCCTCATACGTGCCAGGCTGGTAAGCAGCCTCCGCCATCGCGCAGAAGCACGTCGCAAATACACAAAGTGCAAGGACAATCCCCAGTATCCTTTTCACGATTCCCGCCTCCTCGTTTTGTCGTCATAGTCCCGGGCCGACACCGACCCGAACAAGTAATAACGGTGGAACACTACGCTCCACCGTTATTATAGCAAGTTATTTCATGGATTGCCAATGGATTATTATGCTTGCGCCATCAATAATTCAGATAGCAAAGCCCTTATTTCTTCTGATAAAGGATTATCTTTTTTCCAGACCAGAACGGTCTGCCCCTCCGGACGATCACTCATGCGTCTGTATACGATTCCGGGATGTTCGCGCATGGCCGATTCCGCACAGACAGATATTCCGTAACCTGCGGCAACCAAGGTCTCTATGCAATTCTGAGATTCGGTATAAGCATAGACGGAGGTTTGTATTCCGCTGTCCTGCATATCACGTACAAGCTTTTTCTTATCACTTCCATTGAACAGAATCTGCGGGGTCTCAGAAAGATCCTCCATGCTTACCATGTCACTATTCTCCAAAGGGTGACCGACCGGAAGCACGGCATAGATCGGTTCATTCCGGATCGATTCCACGCACGCCCATTTCATATTTTCAAATTGTCTATGGTAAAGACAAACCATACAATCAATTCGATCATACTTAAGATCGTTCAGCAATTCCTCATACAATGCTTCATCCAACAGCACGCGCGTCCTGGGATAATCCAGGCGAAACTTCGCCAGAGCAACGGGCAAAGACGACCGGAGCAAATTCCCATGACAACCCACCCTAAGGATATTGAGATAGGAATTTCGAGCTTGTCTGATGATCGAGCGTGTCATCTCCGCCTGATCCAGGAGCCTCTGCGCTTCTCGCAGCATTACTTCGCCCTCCGGAGTGAGGATGATTCCTTTATTCGTCCTGTCAAACAGTCGTATGCCAAGATCCTTCTCCAGGGTAGCAATTTGCTGACTCATAGCGGACTGTACAATGCAGCATTCCTGAGCGGCTTTCGTAAAACTCAGATGCTTTGCCGCGGAGAGAAAATATTCAAGCTGTCGAAATTCCATGAACCGGCCTCCATACTGTTGATGTTATTCCTTGGTTTTTCCTTTAATCAGGCTGATGGCGTCGGCCAGGCTAATACCGCGCTCCGCGATGGCTGCAAGCAGTTCCTTCATGGCTTCCTCATCGCGCAAGGCCATGAGATTCTTAAGCTCCTCCTCGGCTGCCGTCAGTTGCGCCTTCAACCCCTCAACGCGTGTGGTTGCTGCGGTGATCTGCTCGTCGATGCTGAGCTTCGCTTTGTTCTTGCTTCCCTTGGTTCTCGGCATAGTGATCATTCCTTTCTCGCTGTTCGCATTGTTTGATGTAGTAGATTTCTACACCTATAATATCACAGATATGGAAGCTGTGGCAACAAAAAAATCAGGAGAAGCGTTTCCGCTTCTCCCGTATGGAGGAGGAACTGTTCTTTATTTGCGTGTGGAATACGGATATTATGCCACGGCCGCGCCGTTCACATACAGCGTATAGCCGTTCAAGTTCACATTGCTCAGATCACCGTTGAAGGCAGTCACATAGCTGTCGCCGGTCAGAGTCCAGGTACTGTCCGAATCCAGGTTCACGATGACAGAGGATACGCTATCAGAAGTGATCGCGCCCACGATTGACTGGTTCTTCAAGTTCAACGTCACATTGCCGCCGTTCCTGCCGCTGGAGCCCCAGGAATCCGCGGAGGCATCCAGGAACACGTTGCTGTCAGCGCTGTAGTTGAACTCAACATTCTCGAGATTGATGGTCGTGGTCACGTTGGTGACGTGGAACATGCTGCCGGTCTCAGCGGTCATGGTGCCGCCGGTCATGGTGAAGGTGGAGCTGCCCTCGGAGGCGTCACCGGACATGGACTGATAGATCAGCACGTTGGTCTTCTGGGTGGACTGACCGTTTAGCGTGGCATTGGAGCCGGTGATGCTGACGTTCTCAAGCGTAACGGAATTGCCGCCCTCGATAACCACAGCCTCGGAGTTGCTGGCTTTCAGAGTCGCATCGGATACGGTAATATCAGCGGTGGAGTAGATCGCGGGAGAACCAACGCCGGTAGTGTCGTAGGTGCCCTCGGTGACGTTCACGGTCCCGCCGCCACGGTCAGAGCGGATCGCCGCAGAAGAGTTGCCGCTGGTGGAGACCGTCAGATTGCTGGCGTTGGTGGTGGCGCCGCCAGTGGTCATCAGGCCGCCGGAGTTGTTGCCCGTGGTGGTGATCGTGGTGTTGGATACGTTTACCGTGGTGCCGGAGCCGTAGCTGAACACGCCGTTGGCATGAGTGCCGTTGGTAGTCACGGAAGTGTCCGCAATGGTCAGTGTCGCGCCGCTTGTAGCCAGCACAGCCGCGTTGGTGCCGTTGAAGTCCGCGCTCTCGCCGCTGGAGGAACCCGTCTTGTCAACGTTGGCGTTGGTCAGGGTGACCTCGTTGCCGGAGACCAGCACAGCGTTCTCATTATCGTTGGAGGAGGCGTAGGAGGTGCCCTCGGCGCTCTCGGTCACAGTGGTCGCAGCGGTGTATTCGACATTGGAAGAATCACCGGGCATTCCAGGCATACCGGGCATCTGCTGGCCGTCCTGTCCAGGCATCGCCGGAGGCGTCTGACCGTCAGTGGTCTGGTTTTCCTTCTGCGCCGCACTGATCTGCTCATATTCCTGTGCGGTAATCACTTCCGCGTAAAGCAGTTCGTCCAAAAGGCTCAGCCTCTGGCCATCATTCCGGATCGTGGGCATCTGTTCCTCGGAGGGATCGCCATCACCCTCGGTGGGCTTGTGCTCATCCATATAGGTCTTGATATTGTCACCAGTCTCCTGGGAAATGACACCATTGGTCACCAGAGCATCAAAATCGATCATCTGCTCCATTGGGCCCTGCCCACCGGGCATCTGACCACCCTGCTGATCGTTCCCGGGCATCTGACCGCCCTGCTGCTGGCTGTCAGCGGTCTGGTTTTCCTTCTGCGCCGCACTAATCTGCTCATACTCCTGTGCGGTGATCACTTCCGCGTAAAGCAGTTCGTCCAAAAGGCTCAACCTCTGGCCATCATTCTGGATCGTGGGCATCTGCTCTTCGGAGGGAGTGCCTTCACCCTCTGTGGGCTTGTGCTCATCCATATAGGTCTTGATATTGTCACCGGTCTCCTGGGAAATGACACCATTAGTCACCAGAGCATCAAAATCGATCATCTGCTCCATCTGACCGGGCATTTGGGCGTTGCCAAGCATCTGGCCGCTCTGCCGCTGGTCATGCGAGCCTCTTGGAGGGCATCGGAGAGGCCCCAGGAGAGGATGCGCAAATAACCCCTCGCGGCGCTGATGATGATGGGCTTGAGGCGAACCACCAACAGTTCCAATCCCTCGTCCAAGGGGGCTGTCTCGGCCACCAGGGCCGCGTAGAGGGCTTCGTTGGACAGAGCGGCCAGTCCCTCGGCTTGGGTTGTGGCCGCGTTCAAGGCGGCGTGGTTGCCGCTCAGGGTGGTGGGGGTGGAAGTAGTTCTCATAATTATCGGCTCCTTTCAGGTAATGGATGTACTGCTTTTGTTGCTGTACATATTACCGTCAGGAGCCGAAAATGTGTATACCTGGATGCACCAATCTTTAGCGCAGGTTATTGTTCACATGGCGCGGGAACTGTGACGTCGCATTCTATAGCGCGGGCTCTCGTCCCTCAAAGAGCTCTTCCCGTGTTCCATCCCTCCAGTAGATGTTCTTGCGAATCCACCGATTCTTCTGGAAGGTCACGGTCACGATCTTATCGTGGAAAATGGAAATGTGGACTGTTTCCCCTTCTTCATTCGTGCCGGGGTAGAGGGTGTCGCTGTCGCCGTAGGTGTCCATGAGGGTGAGCATAGAACCGAAATCAGTCGGGTCGAGGTGGATGGTGTCGTTCATATCAAAATCCCCTTTCCTGAGTATAGTCTGGCTCTACAAGCCTATGACATATTACCGTCAGGAAGGGGAATTGTGTAGACGCAGGCCCACCAATCTTTAGCGCCGGTTATTGGTGGATGTGCGCGGGGGTGTGACCATCTTTAGCGCTGAGTATTGTTTAGAATCCCCATGATGATCTTGCCGGAATTGTCCGCGGCAATATCGGCCCAGTTCTCATAGGTTTCATGAGCCTCGCCATCTGCCTTATCGGACATCGTGCGGATGACGACGAAGGGCACATTGTACTGTTCACAAACCAGCGCGATGGACGCGCCTTCCATCTCACAAGCGATGGCGTTGAAATCCGCTTGCAGCTTCTTGACGTATTCTCCTGATGCAACGAACTGATCACCGGATGCGATGATACCCTGAAAGACGTGATCCGTTCCCACGACCTCCTCAGCCGCATCGAAGGCGAGCTTGACAAGCCCTTCATCACAGGGATAGTACTGAGGATCCCCCTCAAAAAACACAAAGCCATCATTCGTGATCTGGCCATAGTCATGCTGGACCAGATGTGTGCCGATCACTACATCAAGAACGCTTGTTTCATCGCCCACACCGCCAGCTATTCCGGTAAAGAATACTTGTGAGATATCGTAATTGTTGAGCATGGCGGCAGTACCGGCGGCAGAGAGGATCTTTCCGATGCCAGCTTTGGCAATCACAACGGGCCGTCCGCACAGCGTCCCAACATTGAAGTCAACACCGCCGATAGTATCCACACGGTCGATGGCCGTGTTCTCCAGGAGAAGGTCGATTTCATTCTGCATAGCAGAAATGATGCCGATCCGGGAATCTTCGGCTAAGGCGGCAGGGAACAGTAACAGGCAGATCAGGATAAGGGTCAGGGTCTTTTTCATTCTGGAGTGCCTCCTTTGATCATGGCGATCACGTCGTGGATGCTGCGCCCGGAGGACGCGATGGCAGCAAGCAATTCCTTGACCTGTTCCTCGTCTCGGAGGGCTGTGAGAGTGCGTAGCTCTTCCTCGGCAGCGGTGAGGGCTGCTTTCAGCTCTTCTACACGGGTGGTGGCAGCAGTGATCTGCTCATCGAGGGTCAGGGCGGGCTTGTTCTTTGATCCTTTCGGTCTGGGCATAGTCTTGTCCTCCTTATTCTTGTTGTCCACACTGGGTGGTGTGGCTATCAATCCGATTTCTTGAAATATCGCGTAGATGTAGGACGCGCCGAAGCAATGCAGCGCCTTCGGGCCTGGCACCGCCCCATGCAGTTCTGAAACAGTTTTGTAGGCCAGCTCCACCGTCGCTCTCGTGATTGGGTTGCTCTTTCTGTCGATCCTCATCACGCCGCCATTGATTATATAACTGAAGGGCATGCCGCGGAGCGTGTGGAAAACATGGCCCTGTAGAGAGCGGAGATGCCCCCACAACTCATCAAAGCTGTTCATCCAGCATCGCCTTCAGCTTCTCATATCGTTCCTTCTTCTCCACCTTCGCAAAGTGAACTTCCCGGCTCTGTTCCGGGCAGTTTTCATAGTCCAGTTTCTCGTCGCCAAACTGCTCACTGGTCAGATCGAAAACGCAATCCCCGACCACATTGAAACAGTGGTAGTTTCCACCATCCCTCGGCACGCCATATACCTTCCCGCCAAAGATATCCTGAGCAAGGAAGGCGGTGATCGAACACTGGCCCCAGGTCGGATTGGACGGACTCCACCTGTCCCTCATTCGCGGCGCACAGGTGTCAGCGCACCAGCAATGGAGGAGCGCATTGTAGAGGTCGTTCGGGGTTTGGAAGCGACCGAATGAGAGAATGGTGTTTCCGAAGATTTCGGATCCATAGTATGCCATTGTAATCACACGTCCTCGTCGGTTAGAATGAAGGTCAAGTCTGGGGCGGAAGAGGCAGTCACACGCTTCTTCGTCGCCAGCTCCTTCTTCCGCTCCCTCTGGCAGGCCTCGTACTCCACCTGGATACGCCTCTGGTCAACCTCCGTCAGGTTGAGCGTGTACACACCATAGCTCATCCCGGCCTTCTCCGCCGCCCACTGTAATGCGGCAAGGGTGGCGAGGGGTTTAGGGGAGATCGGCTTCGCCTTGAATTTGGAGACGTAGAAGGGGCCATCGTGGAGGTGGTGCATCACTGTTCACCCCTTCCTACAGTGTTTTCCTTGGCTTCGCGCCTATCGCCGGGCCTACAACACCATTCTTCTCCAGTAAATCCACAATGCGTACTCCCGTCGCATATCCTGTGTGTAATCGCCGCTGTAGCATGGAGACGGAAATCTGACCCATCTCCTTTGCCAGCTGCACTGCTTGGTCATACACATCCTGCGATATGGGTTCCTCCCATTTCGCTTTCATCCGGCTGTGTTGATCGCTGACATATGCCTTGAACGCACTGGCCTTGCCCTCCGCAGCGTTGTATGCATTCTCCGGAAGATATCCGGCCTCCCACAGCTGATTCATCAGCCGTTGGATATGTTCGATTTTCGATAGGGCTTCTCCGAACGAATCCATTGAACACTCTTCCATAAGATCGTCGATGGACAGGCAATCGGCTTCAATTCTGCCAGAGACGCGATACTCCTCACGCTCTTCCCGCAGATAGCGATATATGGCTGTGATTGATGACGCGAATGGAGCGTAGCGCTCATAGATTTGGTCGAGCATCACGCTTCCTCCGGGCTAAAGGGCACATCCACGTCCCTCATTTGGCAACGCGCCTCTTCCAGCAATGCATCACAACCCTTTCCAAACTTCTCAAGGCACTCTTTGTTCAGCAGGGCAAATACCTCGACCTGCTCCGCCTCGTCAAGGGGAATGTTGACTGTCGTATCATCCGGCGCAACAGCGATGATGGCGTTGTCCAGGCCGGATTTTGTAAAACCGTTGATGCCGAGGTAGAAGGTGAAGTCCTCTGTTTCATCGCCGGCGTCAGAGAGAAGGGATCGTGCGGCATCAACCAAATCATCGGTGGAGATCAGTTGAAAGCCCACAGTGGGGAAGACCGTAGGATAAGTCACAAAGGCCTGATCGCTGCCGAAGGAAGGATCGGCGGAGCCGTCAATGATGATGTTGTACATGAGTGGTGAGCCTCCTTGTGGTGGGAGTTTATGATAGCTCTATTATAGCAGGGTACAGGAGCCGGGGCAAGGGGAGATTTTTGTTTCGGGAAAGCCTCGGCACGGTAGACACGAAAGCCGCTTCTGTGGTAAAATAAGCGTATTGGAATTAACATAGGGGAGGTAGCGTCATGTCCATCTTCGAGTTCCTGCGTCAGTATTGGCCCACGCTGGCAGATATCGCCTCTCTTGCTGAAAACTACCTCTATACCGACCCGAACAGCACCATCATGAAAATGGGTATGTTCGCAGAGCGGCTTGTCGCGGAGATTTTTGTTTTTGAGAGCATTCCCTTCCCCGATGTTGATGATACACAGTCTGCTCGCGTCCGCATCCTGAAGCGTGAAGGACTGCTCCCAGCACCAATCGATAACCTTCTCTACACAATCCGTAAAAAGCGTAACGATGCCACACATCAATACCTGGATTCCGGTGAGGATGCCAAAACAATCCTGTTCATGGGCTATCGCCTTGCGTGCTGGTTCATGGAAGTATATGGGGACTGGGAATTCACGCCTCCACAGTTCCTTCTCCCTTTGCCTCCTGTGGACTATGCCGCGCAGCTTGCTACTGCTGCCGATGAGTTGAAGGCAAAGGCAGCGAAGGAAGCTGCTCTAAAAGAAGACTTGGATGCGCAGAAGGCTGCTCTGGCTGCCACTGCCGCTCAGTTGGCAAGCAGAGATGATGCGCTCGCTGCCCAGCAAGCAGCTTTGGCTGAGAATGCCGCTGCCCTCGCCGCCAAGGAAGCGGAAATTGCAGCGCTTCAGGACAAAATCACTGCCATCACTACAGCAGCTTCCGCCACCACCCGCAAACAGCGCCAGCAACAGTCTGAACAGACTGCCCAGAATATGGACGCCACCGAAGCAGAGGTACGTCTCATTATTGATGAGCAGTTGCGTGCGGCAGGCTGGGAAGTGGATACGAACAATCTCCGATATTCCAAGGGCACCCGCCCCATCAAAGGAAGAAATCTTATAATTTCGGAATGGCCGACAACGGCTGATGACGGCAAGGATGGTCGCGTGGACTATGCCATGTTCATCGGCCTCCAGATGGTCGGCATGATCGAGGCAAAGAGGCCCTCGGTAAATATCATGTCTGTGTTGGATGCACAGTGCAAGGATTATGCGACGCATCTGCGCATCGAAGATGAACCGCATTTGATTGGTTCCTGGAACGGCTATCGCGTCCCCTTTGTGTTCGCTGCCAATGGCCGCCGCTACTTTCCCCAGTGGCCCACCAAATCCGGCGTGTGGATGAAGGACGCAAGGATAACTGTTGATGATCGAAAGGCTCTCCGCGGCTGGCCAAGCCCGGTAGGTATTCTCGCGTGGTTAGCGGATAATACAGGTGATGAGGAACTCAACAACACCCCCTATGATCTTCTGCGTGACCCGGATGGGCTGGGGCTGCGTGATTATCAGGTTGATGCGATAGAAGCCATTGAGGCTGCGATACGCGCCGGCAAGAAATACATCCTCGTCTCCATGGCGACGGGCACCGGCAAGACCCGTGTGTCCCTTGGCCTTATTTTCCGGCTGTTGCATGCAGATCGTTTCCACCGCATCCTGTTCCTCGTTGACCGCAACTTTCTGGGCGAGCAGGCAGAGGATAAGTTCACAGAGGTAAGATTGGTTGATTTCCTTACCCTTGAGGGGCTATTTCCTCTAAAGAAGCTCGGGGAGAAGGGTTTCGATCCGGAAACCAGGTTGAAGATCACAACGGTTCAGAGCATGGTACGGATGTTGGATAATCCAGAAGCGAATATCTCGGTGACGGACTATGACCTGATCATCGTGGATGAGGCTCACCGAGGATACTATCTGAACAAGGAAATGAGCGAGGCCGAGCAGCTTTATCGTGACGAGGCGGACTACCTGAGCAAGTACAGACAAGTCATCGAATATTTTGATGCTGTGAAAATCAGACTAACGGCGACACCCGCCCTGCAAACAACGGAGATATTTGGAAAGCCGATCTTCAACTATACGTACAGAGAAGCAGTCGTTGATGGCTGGCTGATTGATCACGATTTGCCGCATAATCTGCTGTCGAAGCTGCTGCTGGAGGGGATCAATTACAAAGAGGGAGAAACCCTCCTCACGGTTGATCCGATCACAGGCGAACTGCTGAATGGCGCGGAACTGGATGACGAACTGCATTTCGATGTGGAAGCGTTCAATAAAACTGTTATGACACGTCCCTTCACAGAGACTATGCTGAAGGAAGTCTCTCAATACATCGACCCGGAAGGCGACGGCAAAACCCTGATCTTTGCCGCGTCGGATGACCACGCTGACATGATCGTGGACTTGTTACGGGAGATTTACGCACCCCAGGGCATCCCGTCCCAGGCCTTCCAGAAGATCACTGCCAGCATCGGTGATCAGAAGCTGGTGCGGTCTGCCATCCGCAACTATGAGAACGAACGCTGGCCGAATGTGGTTGTTACCGTGGATTTGTTGACCACTGGATTTGATAATCCCCGAATCACGTCACTGGTCTTCCTGCGGAAGG
>Ga0256405_10011565_pt1 | contig 11216 bp, 16 predicted proteins | sample RumenRJG_02DNA_FD_189096 | JGI IMG/M metagenome (GOLD analysis project Ga0256405, IMG submission 189096) | Bovine rumen microbial communities from Lethbridge, Alberta, Canada - RJG_02 | ecosystem: Host-associated > Mammals > Digestive system > Stomach > Rumen | place: Canada: Alberta...
CATACGCTGTGCGGAACTGCCGGGTCCCGTCGTCCTTGACAATGCCGAACACATCCCGGATGATCTGCTCCTGCCATGGGAGCAGCCAGAACGGTTTCCCGCTCCAGCGTCCCTTGGTGTGGCAGAGATTCTCAATGAACCGCACCGCCCTCGTCGCCTTCGCTTCATCGTAGTGAGAGCCCGGAAGCATGAACCGGGTCGGCTTGTAGTCCCGGAGGCGCGGATAGTTCTTTGGTCTTTCCTTTGCCATCACTTACCTCCCAGGAGTTCATCCATCTCATCCACTTCCAGACTTTCATTCTGCCCGGCTGTGATCCGGCTGCGCGCAGAAGGCGTCAGGCCAAACTGCTCGGCGATCTTGTTCATGATTTTGAGGTACGTCTGAGCAATAGATACCTGCGGGACCTGCTGGTAATAGCCGCTGGGCGTACGCACCAGTGTACCGTGTTCGGTCAGGAACTCCTCCGCTTCCTTCCATCTGGCGTATGCCTGGCAGTAGGCCGCGAAAGCCGCCATATCCACTTCCGTCAGCACACCGATCTGCTCCAGCTGCTTTGCAAGCCGCCGCCATTCCTTCTTTGCCTCCGGTTCCAGCCACTTGGGGCACGGAGGCGCCTTCCTTGCGGGTTTCGGCTCTGCCTCGTTCAGCGGGCGCCCGCCCGGATTGCCTTCCAGCTCCTTGATTGCTGTCGGTGTCGGTTTTCTTCCTCTGGTAGCCATCTGAGCACCTCCTTCCTTCAAAAATGGCATAATGAAAGGGCCCGCGGATTTGCTCCGAAGGCCCTGTGGCTGTCTGTTCTGATGTTCTTGTTCTTATTTGCGGCTCAGCGCCCACTGGATGGCGTGGCCCTCATCCTCGAATTCGACCTCACTGACCTCGCGCAGGCCAATCGTTCCTTCGCAGGAAAGGTCTCCATCCAGGTGCTCGTAAACCGCGCCGTAAAAGCAGGGCTTGTTCTTGCCGTTGTAGTAGTGGCCGGCAAGGAGCACCCTGTCCCCAAAGTTCAGGACGTGACTCCATCTGCAGCCCAAGTCTTCGCTGGTGGTGGGGTTCGGCAGGCGGTAGGTTCTCATTCCTTCGTTAATGGTCATCGTGGTTGTCTCCCTTCGCTTTTGTTGTGTGCATATTACCGTCAAAAGCCTTGAAAGTCCACGTCTTTACGCGATAATTATGAGATAAATACCCACCAGAGTTCTGGCCTGAAATGCGCCTTTTCTCTGGTGGATATGTACGTCATCCGATCATTGCCGTGATCTCGAAATCCCGGCTGAACACCTCGGCGCTGACCACCCTGTCGTCGCTTCCGTCGTCCGCGCCATAGAAAAGCTCGACGCCCTCGGCGCAGCTGTTCGCCACGCCTTCCTTCCCGGTTGCCTTTTCCCGGATTTCGATGGTGTGGCAGGTCTGCTCCGCCAACACCAGCTTTGCGTATTCAGTCATGCTCACACCCCCCTCAAATCTCAATGCCGCCGTAAAGGCCGCCTTCGCTCTTGTACCAGTCGTGACCGTTGCTCAGGGTCTTCACAAAGCGGAAGGTCTTCTCGGTGTTCAGGTTATCCCAGTGGCTTGTGGTCTTGCTGCCGAACTTGCTGGTGCTCTCGGTCAGGCGTACCCGGATGCTCTTTTTGTTGACCTTGATGATCTCGCCCTGCCACTCGGTGCTCTGGATCAGCAGCCCGATGCAGCTTCCCGTGTATGCTCTGACCTTCATCCCAACCTGTGCCTTCATGTGCGTGTCCTCCTTGGCTTTTGTTGTGTGCATATTACCGTCAAAGCCCCAAGAAGTCCACGATCGTCTGCGATAAATATGAGCAAAATATCCACCAGAGATTCCACCCGCGATCCGGGCAGTTTACACACAGTGGACAGAGGGAAAAGGCTGCTCCAAGCCGCAGCCCCCGTCAGCCGTTTCCCTCTGTCCGCTCTGCTTTTCTTACAGTGCGAAGCGGATGCCCATGATCTGCTCCTCGGTCTCTTCGCCCCAGCGGTCGCTCTTCTTCGTGATGGTGCAAAGCCCCAACATCGTGCACCCCTCGGCGGCGTAGCCGTGCAGGTCTTCCATCAGGCCGGTGCTCTGATTCGTGACCACCAGCGAGGTAATGCCCGCCTTGCGGAGGGCGTCGATGAAATCGTGCCTCTCGCGGTCCCAGGTGAAGTCGTCCATGACGACCTCGTCGGTCTCGCTGTATCTCCAGGCGCGGTAGGCTTTGCAGGCGCCAGCGCTGATCGGGTACTGGAAGCCGTTTTCTTCCTCGGCGTACCAGGCTTTCAGCTCCTCGCTGTCCCAGCCCTTGGTATCGATGATCTCCTGCTTCAGCTTCCTGTGGGCTTCATGGCGCTGCTCGAAATCGCGGGCAATGCGGTCAAGCTCTTCAAAGTAGGCGTTGGTCTTCTTCATTGTCATTTCCTCCTTGTTTTCCGGGGCTTTCTGCCCTTCGGCAGTGTGTACATTACCGTCTTTTGCCCCATAAGTCCACGCCTATTTCCGATAAATATGTGTCTGAAGATCGAACTTTTCAGAGGCGGAACAAGCCCCACAAACGCGCCGTGCTGCGCCGTTTTTCCCTTGGGGAAACAACCAAAGAGAGGCCTGAAAGCCCCTCGGTGGCGGCCGTGCGCGCTCTTAGCGGGCGGCAAGGCAGTCGCAGATCCGGCGCATGCTGCCGGAATCCACATGTCCGTCCTTCCAGACGCAAAGCCCCATCTCTTCCTCGATCCCCGGAAGGAGCAGTTCGTAGGTGATGGCGTTGCAGCCGAGGCGGACGCACTCGTCGATGGCGTTGTAGTAGAAGAAGCTGTTCAGCTCCACACTGCCGTCCGGCGTGCGGATCCTTGCGCCGTTGCGGCGAAGGGTCTCGATGTGCCTCTGCTCCGGGGTCAGGGTGTTCAGGTCGATCATGCTCATGCCCTCCTCAGTTCAGCGCCGCTTCAAAGCGGTCGCGTTCTTCCTTGGTGTAAAGGTCCGTCCAGGGCCGTTCCTCGCCGTGGAGGTCGTAAGTCAGGCCGTAGATGTAAATGATGCGCTCGTTGTCGTCGTACATCCTCGGATCGGTCCGGACGCTTGCCGGGTGGAAGCCCCAGCCGGTGTAAAGCTCATGCAGGGCTCTCTTATACTCGGCGCTCCCGTTGGTGCGGATCGTCAGGGTCGTTCCGTATCCCAGCTCGAACTTCTTCTCGTAGTTCCTGATGTAGGTGTATTCGCTGCGCTCGGCTCTCTTCATGGTGGTGTCCTCCTTGGCTTTTGTTGTGTGCATATTACCGTCATTCTGCGGATAAGTCCACGCCTGTTTCCGATAATTCTGAGGAGAAATACCACCAGATTTTCCGGGGAAAAATGTACATGATCCTGTCCATATCCACCAGCAGAAAAAGGCGTCTTACGGACGCCTCCTTCCGAGGTTTTGGCTTACAGGCAGCCGTCCGCCTCAAGGTCATCGTAGGTCTCTTCGAGGATCCGCTCCAGCTCCTCCCAGCTGTCTGTCACCCAGCGGGGCGCACCGAAGGGCGCTTCATAGCTGCCGTCCCCGCACTCGGCGAGGTCGAGCGACTCGTCCGTCACGACCAGGCGGCCTTTGTACTCGTAGGCAAAGGCTGTGCCGTCGAAGTAATCCCAGCAGGCTTTCGCCTTGTCGGAAAGGCCGGTCGGCAGGGTCAGCTCGATGGCTGTGTGCGCATGCTCTTCATCCGTTCTGTCCACCGGGTCGTCGCCGCACCAAGTCAGCTCATTGTCCTCCCGCAGGAACTTCAGCCCCTCGGCATCCTCGCTGTCCGCGCAGATGGTCTCACCTGCGATCAGCTTCAGTAGGATGGTGGTGTAGCGTTCCTTCTCCGCGCCGTCGCATGCGGCAGCGCCGTGGGAGAAGAAGTCGATGGCTTCCCAGCGGTCCCAGCTCCGTCTGTCTCCGTAGCAAATGGTCATTACTCGATCCATGGTGTTTGCCTCCGTTCTTCAGGTTGTGTGCATATTACCGTCAGTTCCGGCATAAGTCCACGCCTGTCTGCGATAATTCCGCGCTAAAAATCCACCAGACTTTCAGCCGTATGTAAGGCTGTTATCTGGTGGATATGTGCGTCAGCATATTGTGATCAGAGGCTCACCGCTGCCTACTCTGAAGCAGATCACATGGCCGTCCGCCATTTGCATATACATCTCAGGATACCGGAACAGCTCGGTGTATTTCTCAGCCAGCGCATCCGGGAGGCTCCCAAAGCTGTCGGCGGTCAGGCCACAGATGAAGAACGAGCCGGGTACCACATCGTAGATATTGCCCTCATCATCCTTCAGCATCCGGTTCGGCGGATATCCGAGGGCAATGGCGTCATCGCAATACACCAGACCCACCAGGTCGTCTTCCCAGGGGTAGGTGCAGGCAATGTCCCCGCCTACAAGGTCCTGCATGGAAGCGAGGTCGTGGTCGATCTCCACCACCTTTGGCTTTTCCATGGGCTCCACCAGAAGCACCTTTATCCGTTCCATCTGCCGCCTCCGTTCTGCGGGCCTTCAATCGCTGCCCACTTTGTCAGCGGAAGTTTCTCCGTGATCCCCGCATCCTCCAGCGCTTCCTTCATGCCGTCCTTGTCGCAGATCATGATGGACGCTCTCCGGCTCAGCGCATGCCGCGTGGTAGGCCCGTCCATCCGCTCTCCGCATCTGGGGCAGACAGCGTCCGTCTCCCGTTGGCGCTTTCCATACCAGTCGAGCGTCTCTTTCGCCTCAGCCTCGCTCGCCACCTTGTGGCAGCGGTCAACAGGCCAGGCAATGGAAAGGGATCCGCCGCAGTCCCACGCGCACATGATGCTGCCTGCGTCATCGACCCCCAGGCAAGTCGCCTGAGAGCCGACGGGGATCTTCCGGTAGGGATCGTCCATCTCATCAAGGACGATGCGGCATCCGAACGGGTATGTTTTTCTGAGCCGCTCTACGGTCTCTCTGCTGGGAAAGTTCATGCCTCCGCCTCCTCTCCGCTCTCTACGGTTTCCTGCGCGGCAGCCTTCGCCGCCTTGAGCTCGTCGCGCTTTGCCTTCTGACGCGCCTTCCACTTTTCTTCCTCCGCCTTGGTGCGGAAGGCCGTGTGGCCGGTGAGGTTTTCCATGAGCACCTTCCGGGTGGTCTTGTACTCATCGGTGTTCATGCCGACCCGCAGGAGCCAGATGCGCATGGCGTACTTCTCGTTCTCGTCGTTGACTTCCTTCGCCTGAATCCGCTTCATGGTGATGGCGTGCCGGTTCATGAGGCTGGCAAGATCCGTGAAGGCTTTCACCTTGTCCGGATCCTCCGTCATGGGGAAGCCGGTGAAGTTCACCTTGCTGTCGTCAAAGGTCAGTCCCGTCAGGCCGCCGTGTTCCGTGACCATGTGGATGAAGTCCTCCATCTTCACGATGCCTGCCTCATCCAGCGCCGTCAGCAGCTCCTTCTCGCATCCGAAGGCTCCGCCCGTCGACTTGGTGAGGAGCGGTCCGCGGGAATAGACCAGGTTGACCAGCCGCCGCAGGGAATCCACCGAGTGGCTTGCCATCGGCAGGCTGATCGTGATCCCGGAGGGCTCATTGCCTTCTGTGGGTTCCTCGCCGGTGTCTTCGGCATCCTCATCCGCGCCTTCAGCTTCATCCGCAGTTTCCTCTTCGGTTTCGACCGCATCCGCAGTCTCTTCCAGCGCCTCTTCGGTGTCGGCGTTCGCCTCCAGTGTCTCGCCGGTGATCAGGCCTTCGTCCATGAGCGTCTGCGCGATGCTCATGTCCGCGCCGTCCTCGACCGTCAGGTCGCCGCTGCGTTCCACCACATAGGCGCCGCATTTGTATGCGCAGCGCGGCATGTAGGTGTAGCGGGGTTTGATGCCGGTCAGTTCGCCGAGGCGGTTGACCAGGATCTTCTTGTCCGTTGTGTTCAGTTTGAAATTCGTCATGTTCTTTTCCTTTCCGGGGTCCTGCCCCTGCGTGATCTTTTCTGGCCGGTTCTCTCCGGCGCAGTGTATTAATCACTCTTTTCAAGGGAAAAGTCCACGCCTGTTTCCGATAAATTCTGCATATAATGCAGATTCGACGTATTGCCCGAATGACGGGCTTTATATATCGGGCAAATCGTCAGCGCCGCTGTTTCCGGGCCTTCTTCTTTTCCTGCCATCTGCGGATGTACTCTTCCTGTTCGCGGTCATCGAACTCGCGGTAGATATCCTCCTGCGCTCCGATCACCGCAAACATGCCTATGACAAACAGAGCCAGGGCAATAAGCGCCGCTGCGATGAGGATGATTATCACAATCTTCATGCCAGCCTCCTGTTGAAGAGAAAGGAGAGGCTGTTACACCTCTCCGTCATCGGTTGCCTGATTGGCTGCCCACTCGATCCCGGACAGGACAAAGTACACGCATGGCAATGCGCAGCCGTTTCCCCAGAGTTTGTAGGCAGCCGCGTCCGTATACGGGTCAGCCAGCCACTTGCGGATAAAGCTCTCCGTTTTCGGCTTGCTGTCCGGCTTCGCCACCTTCCGCCATGTCTCCCAGACTCCTGTCCAGAGAGCGATGTCTTCCTCGGTCGGATCCGGGACGGCAAGACCGTCGCACCACCAGTCCGGGAAGCCTTGGAGTCTGGCGCATTCCACAGGCGTCAGCCTTCGTACTATATAGATTGGCTCGTCGTTGGGCGCGTCATTCACGAGCGGCGGCTCCTTCCAGTCGGACGCCACCAGCGTGTTTGCCTGCTCCTTCACCGCCTGGGTGAAGAAGGAATTCTTCGAGGCGCTGTAATGCTCCCCGGTCGGAGCGGCCACCGCTTCCCGGTCAATGGTGTTGAGCGTGAAGGAGACCTCCTCGTTCACACCGCTGCCCTGCGGACCGTTCTTGTCCTTGCGCCCGATCATGGAACCCTGCAGGGCGTAAGCGGGATCAGGGGCCACAATGCAGATGCCGCCCTGATTCGATGTCACGGCATTCCCGCCGCTCTGGTCAAGGGTACGGCTGGTCTTTGCTTCATAGAACCCGCTCTTCGGATTGTCGGAAAGCATGGCGTGGGAGCTTTTGCTGCACACACCGTAGGCTTTGGGCTGAAAGAGCGTCTGATCGTTGTGTGTTCCGAGCGTGGCGGATTTGTCCTGTTGGCATAAAACGCCTTTTCCTCCGCCTTCGCAGCCCGAGCGGATCTTTAACGTAATTGGCTCCGGCGCCGCCACGAGAGGCTGGTTGTTGCCGCCCGTGCCGTAACGCGCCGTGACTGTGGGGCTTTCCTCCAATGGACCGTCATACCGGCAGTCCTGGGGATGGTTGTCAAAGAGCATCGCGGCGGGAACGACGCCGGCGCGGAGCGTGGGCGAGACTTCCTCCTCATACCCGATACTCCTCGCTTTTGCGCTGTGCTCCGTGGAAAAGCCCGCCGCCTGCAGGACTGCGGGATGATTGCCGTGATCCTGTGCGACCAGTGTTCCGGTCATTTCTTCCGTCACGGTCACACCGCTGCAGCCCTGGACGTTCAGACAATATCTTCCACTTCCACTGTCAGCCCGTCCGCCTGCCGTTCCAGCGCCTTCTTCAGCACCTCCGGCAGCGCCTTCCCACGAACGGAAGCCCTGCGGAGTATACCCAGACAGGCCTTCGGACTTAAATAATACTTCCGGGGCACTTCCGCCAGCAAAATCTGCGACAAGGTAGATTCTTGCTCTTCGTTGGGGGACGCCCCAGTATTGAGCATCGAGAACTCGGTAAGCCACGCTCCATCCGTCTCCCAGATATACGTCCGCTTTTGGCCATCTGTGATCCGCAGGCGCAGGCACCTCGATCCCTTCTTCTTTAACTCCGATAACTGCCTCGAGGACAGCTTTGAAATCGTCTCCTCCGTTGGAGGAGAAAGCGCCTGGGACGTTCTCCCAGACACAGTATCTTGGATATTCTCCATGCGTTTTCTCCCTCATTTCCTTGATGATGCGGATCGCCTGATGGAACAGTCCGGACCGTTCCCCATCCAGACCGGCTCTGCGGCCCGCGATGGACATGTCCTGGCAGGGTGACCCGAACGTGATGATGTCTACCGGCTCCAGGTCAGCCCCGGAGAGGGCGGACACATCGCCGTAATGCTTTACCTGCGGCAGGCGCTTGTTCGTTACCAGCACCGGGAAAGGTTCTACCTCCGACGCCCACTTCGGTTCGATTCCCGAGAGGATCCCGCCGAAGGGGAAGCTGCCGGAGCCGTCGAACAGGCTGCCCAGGGTCAATGTCTTATTTTTCATCCCCCGCCACCTCCGGTTCAAAGGCCGCTACCTCATCGAAGCGGAGCTTCTGGCCGTCACGGATGACAAACACATCGTCGTATTTGCCCTGATTCTCGGCAATCGCCCGCTTGACGATGACGTCCACGAACTTGGGATCCAGCTCAATGCCCCAGCAGATCCGGTCTGTCTGCATGCAGGCGATCAGGGTGGAGCCGCTGCCCAGGAACGGGTCGAGCACGACGCCGTTGGTCATAGTGCTGTTCTTGATGGGATAGCTCATCAGCGTCACGGGCTTGGTGGTCGGATGGTCAGGGCTGCTCTTGGGCTTGGGGTATTCCCATACGGTCGTCTGCTTTCTGTCGGAATACCACTGGTGCTTGCCCTTCTGCTTCCAGCCAAAGAGGCAGGGCTCATGGATCCACTGATAGGGACTGCGGCCCAGCACCAGGCTGTCCTTCTTCCAGATGCAGCAGCCGGACAGGTAGAATCCCGCGTCCTGATACGCCTTGCGGAAGATCAGGCCCTTGGTATCCGCGTGCCAGACATAGATGCTGCCGTCATCCGCCAGATTGGAATGCATGCAGCGGAAGGCGGAAAGCAGGAAGTCGGCAAACTGCTCGTCCGGCAGGTTGTCGTTCTGAATCTTGCCCGCGGTCTCTTCCACGTCCACGCCGTAAGGGGGATCCGTCAGGACCAGGTTTGCTTTCTGCCCGTCCATCAGGCGGGTGTAAACCTCCTCGCCGGTGCTGTCGCCGCACAGGACCCTGTGCTTTCCGATCAGCCACAGGTCGCCTTCCCTGGAGAAGACCGGCTGCTTCAGCTCGGAGTCGATATCGAAGTTGTCCTCATGGACGTCCTTGTCATGGAGCTTGCTGTAGAGCTGGTCGATCTCCGGGGCGTCAAAGCCCGTCTTGCCCAGCAGTGTCAGATCGCTCTTTTCGATGTCCTCCAGAAGCTGCGCCAGCATGGTCTCATCCCATGCGCCCGTGATCTTGTTCAGCGCGATGTTCAGCGCCTTCTCGCGAGTCTTGTCGATGTCCACGACCGCGCAGGGCACCTCGGTGTAGCCGAGGTCGACGGCAACCGTCAGCCGCTGATGGCCGCCGATGATCGTCATGTCCGCGTTGACCACCAGGGGATCGGCAAATCCGAACTCCTCAATGGATGCCCTGATCTTTTCGTACTCCTTGTCGCCCTTCTTCAGCTTCTTGCGAGGGTTGTATTCCGCCGGCCGGAGTACGGTAACCGGCAGCATTTTCAGTTCAGCTGTTTTTCTCATGCTCTTCCTCCGTCAGGTGTATTCGTAAAAGCGCATGACCTCGCAAAGCGGTACAAAGAGCTCGCCGAACAGGAAGCCCAGCTCCTCTTCTCCTGTGTGATCCACGTACTGCTCCGTCATGCGGCACCACTCGGGGTGTTCCCCGTTGATGCTTGCCAGGATCCTGTTCTCGCCGTAATCGATGGCGTGGATCAGCACAGCGCCCGTGTTGGTCAGGCTGTACATACCGATGACCGTGTCGAGGTCAATCATTTTGCTTTCCGTCATGTTGTTTTTCCTCCCAAATGGATGATCCGTTGGTTGGCGCTGCCCCGGAAGGCAAGCGAGATGTCCTTTTCCGCTTCAACAAACGGTCCGTCCACCACAACGTCCGCATAGGACAGAAGCGGCGAAGTTCCGACGTTCTCCAGCAGATAGCCGGTATAAATCCAGATGTCCTTGTCCGGCAGTTCTTCCTTGACCCGGCGGATGAACGGCAGGAGCGCCTTCTGGTTCTCCGGCTCCATGGGGTCGCCGCCGAGAATGGAAAGGCCCTGAATCCACGAAGGACGCAGGGCCGTAATGATCTCATCTTCTGTTTTCCGGGTGAAGGGTTCGCCATAGGCAAAGTCCCATGTCTCCGGCTGGAAGCACCCAGGGCAGTGGTTCCGGCAGCCGGACACGAACAGGGATACCCGGACGCCGGGGCCGTTGGCGATGTCCGTCTTTTTGATTCCGCAGTAGTTCACAGGTGCAGCACCCTTTCCGCGATCTCCTGCGTCCTGCCCTGGTTAAAGAAGTTTGTGCCGAGGTATCCGCAGACGCGCCGGCAGACGTTCATCTTCCGCTCGTCGCGGTTGCCGCACCGCGGGCATTCCCACAGGAGCTTGCCGTCTTCTTCCACGATCCGGATCTCGCCGTCGTAGCCGCATACCTGGCAGTAGTCGCTCTTGGTGTTCAGCTCCGCGTACATGATGTTGTCGTAGATGAATTTCATGACCGCCAGCACAGCCGGGATGTTGTTCTGCATATTGGGGACTTCCACATAGGAGATCGCTCCACCGGGAGAGAGCGCTTGGAACTCTGCCTCGAAGCTGAGCTTTGAGAAAGCGTCGATAGGCTCCGTCACATGGACGTGGTAGCTGTTGGTGATGTAGTTCTTATCCGTCACATGCGGGATCACCCCGAAACGCCGCTGCAGGCACCTGGCAAACTTATAGGTCGTGCTCTCCATGGGCGTGCCGTAGAGGGAGTAGCTGATATTCTCCGCTTCCCGCCACTGCGCCGTCTTTTGGTTCAGGAACTTCATGACCTCAATGCCGAAATCATGCCCGGCAGGATCAGTGTGGGAAACTCCCTTCATGCGGTACACACACTCGCACAGCCCGGCGTAGCCGAGGCTGATGGTGGAGTAGTTATCGTAAAGGAGCTTATCGATCTTCTCGCCCTTCTCCAGGCGACTGATCGCTCCGTACTGCCAGAGGATCGGCGCGACATCCGAAGGCGTACCCAGCAGGGTCTCATGTCGGATGCGCAGCGCCTTATGGCAAAGCTCTGTCCGCTCTTCCATCAGCTGCCAGAACTTTTCCTCATCACCATCGGCGCTGCAGGCAACATCCACCAGGTTGATGGTCACTGCGCCCTGATTGAAACGGCCGTAGTATTTATGGCTGCCATCTTCATTCATCCCCTCGGTATCCGGGGTGAGGAACGCCCGGCAGCCCATGCAGGTGTAGACATCGCCCTTGAGCTGCTTCATCA
>Ga0256405_10011568_pt1 | contig 11213 bp, 7 predicted proteins | sample RumenRJG_02DNA_FD_189096 | JGI IMG/M metagenome (GOLD analysis project Ga0256405, IMG submission 189096) | Bovine rumen microbial communities from Lethbridge, Alberta, Canada - RJG_02 | ecosystem: Host-associated > Mammals > Digestive system > Stomach > Rumen | place: Canada: Alberta | collected...
GTTCCCAAGGAGATGGAGCCCTATATTAACAAATTCAGCTGCTTTATGGCGGCGCCCGAGGTGCAGGTCTGCCTGTGCTCCTTCAAAGATGAGCTGGTGTTCAGCGTTACCTCAGCCTTTATCCAGCAGCCGGTGATCCGGAACTTCTTCCGGGACATGGTGGATATGGGGATCGACGTGGTGCTGGAGAGCAATGATTTCGATGCGCCTTCTAAGGAGTCGGCTGCTGAAAAAACGGAACCGGCTAATGCAGAGGCAGCAGATTCCGCAGGAAAGGAGGCGCCGTAATGCAGTATTGTCCTAAATGCAGGATCAGTATCCGGGGCGATAAGACAGAATGCCCTCTCTGCGGAGGGAGAGTTACGGGAAATGCGGAGCCGGGCGGCTTCCCGGTCCTTGACAGAAGACGCTTTTCCCACATGTCCCTGGTAAAGGTAGGAACATTCTGTCTGCTCACTTTCATCATCATCATGAATTCCTTGGAGATCCTCTATGACTTCAAACTGGCCTGGGTTCCTTTCGCGGTAATGGGGGCGCTTATTGCCTGGGGGGATCTGATGGTCGGCATTTACTATCGGAACAACCTGATCAAAACATTGTTTATTGAGACTTATCTGGCCATGGCGGTCTGTTTTCTGATCGATGTTCTTACCGGCTGGCACGGCTGGTCGTTGTCGTATGTCTTACCGAGCGGATTTGTTCTGCTGGTGTTTGTCACGATCAGCGTGGGGCGTGGGGCCAAACTTCGATTAGAAGAGTATATTATCTATATTTTTGTAACGATACTGCTCTCCATGCTGCAGATCATTCCGGTCCTGACTCATGTCAATCCGAACATTCTGCCGGCAGTGATGAGCATGGCGCTCCTTCTCATCGCCGCCTGCGCGGCAGTGATCTTCCGGTTCAGGGACCTGTGGAGCGCGGTGCAGAAACTGTTTAATCTGTGATCAAAGGTGGTTAATTATGGCAACTGGCAATATTGCAAAGAACTGGATGGTCCGGATAGGAAATCTGGTTGAAGAATCCATCGCGAAGGGAATCTACGAACTGGGACAGGAGGCTCCGATTCTGGTTGGTGAGCCCGCTGAGAAGGTCTGGTACCAGGTGCCTGTTCCCGAGGGAAAGTGCGGAGACGGCTCCGAATATCACATCTACGTCCGGAAGGGGACTACTGATAAGCTGTGCGTGTTCTTCTCCGGCGGAGGCATCGCGATCAACGAATATATGGCTGCCAGGCCTGTAAACGGCGGCAGTGTCGCGGCCTGGGTGCCCAACTATTACTGGAATAATCTCAGGCTGTTCACACAGGTAATGAACATCAATGTGGGCATCACCAAAAACGGATCCGAAAACCCCTTCGACGAGTGGAATTTCATAGTCATCACTTATGCGACCGGAGACATGCATATCGGCAGGAGCGAGTTTACCTACCACATCGTCGAGGGCAGTGAGGACGGAAGCCAGAAGGCCGGAGACGAGGCTGTACTGTATTTTCACGGCTACGAGAACTTCATGGCTGCTATGCGGACCGGCAAAAAACTGTTCCCCGCCGCATCCAAACTTCTGATCGCGGGAGAGAGCGCCGGAGCTTTTGCTGTACCTGCTCTTGCCGAACAGATCGCGGGCGAGTTCTATCCGGCCTGCAGCGATGTGACACTCTTCTCGGACAGTGCGCAGCTCCTGTACAAAAACTGGAAGCATGTTCTGTGCGATGTCTGGAACGCGCGGAAGGAAATCTGCAGCGATGTGAAAGGCAAAAATCTTGCCCTCGAGTGGTACCGCGGCGTCTACAAGCGCCAGGGCAATCGGTTTAAATACCTCTATTCGGGTTCAACAATGGATTACCTCCTGAGCGCTTTCTACAACGATATGACCAACAAGGTATACGACACTGATTCACAGATCCAGGAGGACTATTACCGGCAGATGCAGAAAATGATCGCGGAAATGAGAGATATCGGACCGGAATTCTCCTTCTTCATCCATGACTGGCACAGACCGTTGACCATGTACAAGGGAGGAACGATCCATACAGTAGTCCGGCAGCCGGAATTCACACTCCGCACGCAGGATGAAATGACCATGGCCGAATGGCTCAGCGAGTGCGTCGAGGGAAGGCCGTTTGATGTGGGACTGCATCTGATGATGAAGGGATGAAATATGAGATGCCGCGCCGGGATGATTTCCGGTGCGGCTTTTTTTAGTCTTGACTTTCAGCCTCCACTTATTTGATAATGAACCTATCTCGTCGGTATCCAATGGAGACCGGCTTCTTATTTCCGGCCCTTAGTATCTTGCCTGGCCGGGTATCTTGGCAAAACTGCTGAATCTAACTAGTAGTTTTTGTTCATTTCCGCAAATCGCGGGTCAATCAGGGAGTGAACTGATAATTGAATGAGAGATCTATTGATCAATATGAGATTCTCCGCGAGCTTGGACGCGGAGGAACAAGTGTCGTTTATCTTGTAAAGGATAAAGCGAACGGAAGAAACTATGCAATGAAAGTTCTTCTAAAGGATGACAATAAAACGGATTCATATGAGCAGGAAGCAGATCATTTGCGAGCAAGGACCGAAAACTTGCGCGCAGAGGCTGAAGTCCTGCAGGCACTCTGCACCGATGAGCCGGGAGATGTCGCCCTTCATCCCGGAATTCCTGCGTACATAGAGTGCGTCTGTGACGGTAAGGGTGAGTTTGCGGGATTTGTCATGGAATATGTGGAAGGAAGATCCCTACAGAAGATCCTTGACGATGGCAGATCGTTCACGGTCAGGGAGGCTGCCGTGGCCGGCCTGCAGTTCTGCGGCATAATGGAGCAGCTGCACGGGCAGGATCCGCCCATGATCTTCCGGGATCTGAAGCCGGCCAATATTCTGGTGCGGCCAGACGGGAAATTTGTCCTGGTGGATTACGGCGCGGTGAGAAAACTAAGGAAGAGCGCCGGCTCAGACACTATGCGGCTTGGAACGGACGGGTACGCGGCGCCGGAGCAGTACGGCGGATGGGAGCAGTCTGACGAGAGGACCGATATCTACGGCATCGGGGCGGTCCTGCACCATATGGTCACAGGCCGCCCGCCGCTAGATACCGGGCTGAGGCCGCTGGGGGAGATCCTGGGTGCCCAAGGAGAAACTCTGCAATACGACGGGCTGGCCCAAATATTGATGCGCTGCTGCATGACCGCCCCGTCAATGCGCTACTGTTCATGCAAAGAACTGGAGAAGGCATTACAGGGAGTACTCAGGAACTGCGAGAGAAGCGGGACCGCGGGAAGCAGGTATCTAAAGAGAGTAACGCATGGAAGCAGTGACAGGGGGTGGAAGCGGTTCGTGTTGTTAGTCAATACTGCGGTGGTCTGCCTGGCTCTGGCACTCGTACTCGCAGCGACAGCAGCGGGAGCGAAAACCGTGGAATACTGTGCTTTCGTCGAGGAGGCGGGGAAAAAGACAGCCCTTGAGGAGAAGAAGGAGGCTTATCTGAAGGCTGTGGCGCTAAGGCCTGAGGAGCCGGAAGCATATATCAGTTTTCTGAGGGAACTTGTGGATGACTGCGTGATCACAGAAGAAGAGAAAAAGGCGCTTGACGATGTCCTGTTTGCGAGAGTGAGCACTGGACAGCTGTGGGAGAAAGCGGCAGGAGGTGCGGAAGGAAACCTGGAACGAATGAGGAAGAAGAGGCCCGGAGATTATGCGGCGCTTCAGATGGAACTGGGGAAGGTATATTTTGCCTGCTATGAGGGGGGAAGGGAGGCGGCAAAACAGTGCTTTCGCAATGCTTTGGCAGAAGGCGGGATTTGGTTCGGCGACAGGGAAATGGCAGAGGCGATGGAAGTTGTGTTGGGGGAGGAATGGACCGGAGAGCGGATCGGCGCCTGGCGAGTGCTGGAGGAGACAGCGGAGCGGGAGGCGGAGATGAGCGGGAACGGAGTCTTCGCGGCGGCGGTGTGTAAAGCGGCGGCCGTTGAGATCGCGCTGTTCGCGGACCGCTATGAGGAGGCCGGGGCAGATCCGGAAACAGTGAAGGAGGTGGTACAGATCGCAGGGAGTTTTGTGGACGAAGCGGAGAGCGGCCGGATCCGGGTGCCGGACCGGCTGTTCGAGGAACTGCGCACGGCGGCTGATTCTGCGGCGCGTATAGTGAAAGCTTCCGCCCGGTGATATGGGGAAGACCGGGCAAAAAATGCAGCTCGAAACGCGAACCGGAGAGGCGGAGTAGGAGCAGGAATGACGATTTGGAGAATCTGGGGAGAGACCGGCAGGATCATGGCGTCTTTGTGCATGATCACAGCCTTGGCGGCGGTCACCGCTGCGGTGATCCTGTTGGTGCATGAGGATCTGACGGAACGATTGAAAAAGACAGTAAAGAAAGAGGCAGGCAGAAAGTTGGGAATTCTGGCGCTGATCGCGGTTTTTGTGTGGATTTTGGCGATCGGGAAGAGCGCTGCGGCGGCAGAAGCGCCGGCAGAAAACAGTGAAAGCGGAAATCCGGAGCCCGGAACCGGACCTGAGACCAGTGGCGAGCCGGATCCCGGGAACGAGCCTGAACCGCTTCCGGACGAAGACCCGCCGGAAATCTCTATTCAGCTGCGGGAGGAGATTGCGGAGAATGAGGACGGCCGGATCTACTGCAGAGCGGACAACGCGGGGATCCGTATCAGTTTGAAGGATGACAGGGAAAAGGACACCGGAATTGTGTCCTATTGCATTATAATGGCGGACTCGGCGGGCAAGGAGATCAGACTTGAAAAAGCCTTGGACAGTGCGGCCAAACAGGAGATGGTGATCGAAGTCAGCGCGGAGAAAACGGCAGAACTCTCAGACGGGCTTATCCGGGTGATGGCGGAAGCCGCTGATGAAGAAGGAAACAGAGGAGATAGTGAATTCAGCTTCATATTGGATACTGTCAGCCCGGTGCTGGAAGCTGATTTCAGCGCGCCGCTCGAAAATCCTGCGGGGATCGATGAGAGCAGCGGGATTGTCTATTTTGGCAGCGATCCGAAGCAATATGCGGGAGGAGTGCCGGTGATCACGGCGTCTATGCGCGTGACCGATCAAAACATAGATCCCGCCGCACTGGAACTGCGGAGCGCTTATGCGTCTGTTCCTGAGGGACAATGCTGTGAACAGGTGTGGCCGGTCTGGGAGAGCGCTTATAAAGAGGAGTGCCGGACTGAAGTCGTGGAAAGCGGAGAAGGGGAGCCCGGCTCGGTTTTGCTGCAACTGGAGCGAACTCCCGGGAGCGAGGAAACGCCGGACGGGGTGTACCGGTTTGGGATCACAGGCAGAGACAAAGCAGGAAATCCGATCGTTCTTAAAAGTGCGGAGAGCGGACTGACCTGTGAAGACGCGGAAAAAGGCACATATGTTACAGGAAGAATCGTGGTCGACACGAAGGCTCCGGAAGGGGAACTCCTCATTGAAAATGAGGACGGCGGGACATATTGCCGGATGACCGCCAACGGTAAGGCTTGGACAATGGACCGCGACAGTTTCCGGCCATATAGAAATGAGGAAAACGCTGTCATTGAGTACAGCGCGGCTGATACTTCGCCTGTGAGCGTAACCTTCAGCCTTTTGTCAACAGCGGGGGAGGAAAACGACACGCTGCCGGACGGACAGACTTATCAATCTGCCTGTGGAGGAAGGATCATGGTCCGGGGAGGACAGGTTTTCAGGGTCGAGGGTCTGCGGCTGCGGGATCGGGCCGGCAATGAAACTGCCGTATTGCAAAGGACTGCCGATATTTATCTCGATATTTCGGACCCAACGGTGGACTCGGAGGCGCCGGGCGCTGTGGTGAGAGCCGTACCGCAGATCACAGCGAAGATGGCCGACGGAAGACCTCTCTATGACGGCCCGGTGACACTGGAGATCTTCGCGGAAGATCCGGACCGGGAACACGGCGGATCGGGGCTGGCGGAAGTACGCTGCGAGGTGACAAGAGACGAGGAGATCGTTATGGAGAAGGTGCTCTTTCGCGGGGAAGATGGAACTGTGTGGGAGGAGACTGCCGATGAGTCAGAGCAGACTGTCGCCGGGACTGAGCAGACTCCCGTTTACAGATTTCACGGCGAAATTTCGATACCTTCCGGCGGGGAGTGGGACAGCAATGACATTGAAGTTAAGGCTGTCGCGTACGACAACGCGGGGAATTCCTCGGATTACGGTGACAGCGGAATCCGAAAGTTCGGAATTGACACAGCAGGTCCTGAAGTGAATGTGAGTTTTGACAACAATGAGGTGAGGAACGGACGATATTTTGACCGGGCGAGGACTGCTGTGGTGTCTGTGCGCGAGCGGAACTTCGATACTGAAAAGCTGACGGTGCGGGCGCCGGGAGCTGTGCCCGGGGAGTGGAAGCGGGGGCCGTCGGGCGACCCGGAGACATGGACCATGGAACTGCAGTTTCCCATGGACGGCGCATACACATTGGATGTGACCGGGACAGACGCACTGGGGAACACGGCGTCGGTAAGCTATACCGGCGAGGCGCCGCAGGCCTTCACGATCGATCGGACGCCGCCGCTGATCGAGGTGACTTGGGACAACACGGATGCGCGAAACGGGAGATACTACAACGCGGCCAGACTCGCGACAGTCCGGGTAGCAGACCTGTCCTTCGACGACAGCTATGTCAAAATACTGCCCTTCGCAAGGTCCTTCCGCAAAGTATCTGAAATCCGGGATGACAGGACTGCAGGGCTGATCCCGGTCTACGAGGCGGAGATTCCTTTTACGGAAGACGGAGAGTGGGCTTTGGGCTGTCTGTGCATGGATCTGGCGGGGAACACGGCAGTCCCTCTATTCGAAGAATCGTTTATTATTGATCGAACTGCGCCGAAACTGTATTTTGACGGGAGTACAGTGCAGGAGATGGGGGCTTACGGAGCAGAAATATCGCCGGCAATCTGCTGTGAAGAGGTGAATATGGCTCCGGGCTCGCTCTGCGCAAGGTGGAACAACCGGACGGCGGGCGGCGGGACCATGGAGTTCAGGGGCGGCGGACTTTCAGCTCGGATCGTGCTGCCGGATCTGCCGAAAGAGAGAGCCGCGGACGGGATCTGCGTGCTCACAGGGACAGCCTGCGATCTCGCGGGAAACCGTTCGATCATCAGGAGGAACCTGTGCGTCAACAGATTCGGCTCCCTCTACGACATCTCTGAGGATGAGAAGACACGGGAGATGATAGGAGCTGTGTATACGGAGGCAGAGAATCCGCTGGTCATTGCCGAGTACAACATCTCGCCCCTGACTAAGAGGCAGATTACGCTTTTCCGGAACGGAAACGCTGAGATCCTGGAGGAAGGAAAAGACTACTCTGTCGATGAGGAAACGGGAACTGCGGGCATGAAATATGTCTACAGTATCGACCCGGCTGCAATCAGCAGGGAGGGAAGATACAGCATTCTTCTGGAGTCCGAGGACGAGACCGGTAATTACAACAGCAGCTCGGGACGGTTTACGTCCGGAACCGGGTACAGTCCTTCCTGGGCGGTGGACAGGACGCCGCCTTCAGTGCGGATCACGGGAGTGGATACGCGGCAGGGCAAGTTTATTGCAGACGCTGTGCCTCTGCGCCTGATACCTTCTGACAATATGGAACTGAGCGGGCTGGAGATTGAGATCACGGACGATCAGGGTATTCTTCTCGAGACTTATAAATATAATGAGGAGGAACTTACGAGGATCATGGATGAAAACGGAGGGGAGATTCCCTTCGAGATCCGTGCCCGGGGCGAGTGGCAGACGATGAGAGCAACGGCTGCAGATGGAGCGGGCAATCGGAGCAGCGAGGCCGCTTATCGCATCCTTGTCAGTTCAAATCTGATGGTCCATCTCTACAGCAGCGGGGCCCTTCCGGCGGTCGCTTTTTTGGGGCTGATTTTGGCAATTTGGTTCTCGTACGGTGTTTACAAACATACTTTAGCGTGATAATATACTACAGTATTCGGCACTTTAATTCGTTATCTCGCTGATATGTTCAAGTGCCGGCCGCAGGTCAGGGACTTCCCGCCGCGGAAACAATATTCTACAGTCTGGGAGGATTTTGAAATGATCAAGAAGTTTGCAGCTATGCTTCTTACAGGCGTGATGGCCATCTCACTCGCGGCATGCGGAGGTTCATCCGGAGCAACTACAAGCACTGACAATGCGGCGGCAGAGCCCGCAGCAGAAGAGACTGCAGCAGCCGAGGCACCGGCAGCTACAGATGAAGATACCGAATTCGTAGTAGGTTTCGACGCAGAGTATCCGCCTTACGGTTATCTCGATGAGGCGACCGGCGACTACACAGGTTTCGACCTTGAACTGGCTGAAGAACTTTGCAAGCGTCGCGGCTGGACTCTGAAGAAGCAGCCCATCAACTGGGACAACAAGGACGCCGAGATCGACAGCGGCACTATCGACTGCATCTGGAACGGTATGACTTACACCGGCCGTGAAGCGGCTTATACATGGAGCAAGCCTTATGTTAACAACAGCATTGTTATCGCGGTCCTGGCTGAGTCCGATATCCAGACTCCGGCAGATCTTGCGGGCAAGGTTGTGATCGTACAGAGTGACTCCTCCGCGGAGACCGCCCTTAAGAGCGAGGAACTTGCCGCCCTCACCGGAACATTCGCTGATCTTCAGAGAAACGCCAGCTACAACACATGCTTCACGGATATGAAGTCCGGAGCAGTAGACGCGGTTGCGGTTGATATCGGCGTTGCCCGCTATCAGATGAGAAACAATCCTGATGCTTTCCGCATTCTTGAGGAGCCTATCTCTACAGAGCAGTATGCGATCGCATTCAAACTCGGCAATGAGGCTCTCAGGGACAAGGTCCAGGAGACTTATGATGAGATGCTCGCAGACGGCACTGTCATGAAGATCGCCGAGAAATACTCGGACGACAATCTTCCGGATATGCTCATTACTGAGTGATCGGGAAGCCAGACCGGCCGGCGGATGGATCTTAAACGGATCCGGCAGACTGCCGACGTGAACGGATAAGTTCATTTTGATCGCCTGAGCTCCGTGGCGGAGCGCAGGCGGTCTTTGTTATCACAAGCTAAGGGGGATTTATGAGCCTTTTGACTGTCATTTCGCAGATCGCGTCCGGCTTTGGATCAACGCTGATCGTTTTTTTCTGCACTCTGTTGTTTTCAATGCCTTTGGGAATATTGGTGGCGCTGGGCCGGATGAGTAAGTTCAAGCCGCTCTCTATTTTGATCCAGGGAATCATTTCCATACTTCGCGGAACGCCCCTGATGCTGCAGCTGATCGTAGTGTTCTACGGTCCCTATTATGTTTTCGGACTCAAATTATCGACAGCCTGGAGACTGTACGCAACCCTGATCGGTTTCTCCATCAACTATGCGGCCTATTTCGCGGAGATCTTCCGCGCGGGAATCCAGAGTATTCCGGTGGGCCAGACGGAAGCTGCAACGGTGCTCGGCTATACGAAGGTGCAGACATTCCTCAAGATCATCTTCCCTCAGATGGTCAAGCGCACTATTCCGCCGGTCACCAACGAAGTCATCACACTGGTCAAAGATACGTCATTGGCATTCGTGCTCGCCTATCAGGAGATGTTCACTTACGCCAAGCAGGTATCCGCGGCTATGTCCAGCCTTATGCCTCTCTTCGTGGCGGGCGTATTCTACTATGTCTTCAACTTAGTAGTCACGCTCATCATGAACTACATTGAGAAGCGGCTGAGCTATTACAATTGACGGAGGGAAGATATGAGCTTATTTGAGATCAAAAATGTGAGCAAATCCTTCGGTGACCTGAAGGTTCTCAACGATATATCCGTCTCCGTCGAAGAAGGCGAGGTCGTGGCGATCATCGGCCCTTCCGGAAGCGGCAAATCCACGCTCCTTCGCTGCGCCACCATGCTCGAGACCATGGACAGCGGCGAACTGAGCTATCTGGGCGAAGTGGCGGCGCACAACGACGCTGAAGGAAAGAGCGTCTACGCCTCATCGTCAGAACTGAGGAAGATCAAGAGCTACTTTGGCCTCGTGTTCCAGCAGTTCAACCTCTTCCCGCACTACAGCGTGCTCAAGAATCTCATCGACGCGCCGATCTGCGTGCAGAAGAGAAACGCCTCTGAGGTCAAAAAAGAGGCAAAGGAACTGTTAGTGAAGATGGGCCTTGAAGGCAAGGAGAATTACTATCCCCAGCAGCTCTCCGGCGGCCAGCAGCAGCGTGTCGCCATCGCCAGGGCTCTGTGCATGAACCCGGATATTCTCTTTTTTGACGAGCCGACATCGGCGCTGGATCCGGAACTGACAGGCGAGATCTTAAAGGTCATCCGCCAGCTGGCCCAGGAGCATATGACCATGGTTATCGTCACTCACGAGATGGCTTTCGCAAGAGACGTGGCGGACCGCGTGATCTTCATGGACGGCGGCTACATCGTGGAAGAAGGAAAGCCTGAAGACGTCATCACCAATCCCAAGGAGGAGAGGACGAAGAGGTTCCTGGCGAGATTTGCGGAGAATGGGTGAGTGATTGGCGGCAGAACATGCCGCGGTTATGATTGGCGGCTGAGCCTTGCCGCGTCAGTGTTGGGCGGCAGAGCCTTGCTGTGGTAATGTTGGACGGAAGAGCCTTGCCGCGGCAATGTTGGACGGAAGAGCCGCCGCAAAGAATTAACAGAAGAATGGAGACAGCAATGAAGTTTACAGTGGTAATGGCAGATCCGGCCGGCAACAGGACAGCGATTGTCCGCAGCGGTGTTCCCAAGTCAGAGCGGGCGAGAGTTGCGGCCGCGATCATGGCGGACCCGGCGCTCAGTGCTGAGCAAGTCGGCTTTGAAACGCGCCCCCTCTACGGAAAGAGCCTCGGAAGGCTCGAAATGGCAGGCGGTGAATTCTGCGGGAATGCGGCGCGCTCCTACGGTTACCTTCTGTGCAGGGAGAAAGAGATCGACCATTGCAAAATAGAAATGTCCGGCACGCGCGAGCAGCTTGAAGTCATTTGCGACTTCGAGAGGGAGACCAGCGCAGCCCAGATGCCTATGCCCGAGAAACTGGAGATGGCAGGCGAGGAAGCTGAGGGACTCTATCCCCTCGTGATCTCTCGCGGTATAACCCATATGATCTGTGTGGACAGAGAGTTTGACGAGGCTTTTGCCCGTCGAATGATCGACAAGTTTGGAAAAGGCTTCAGTGCCTTCGGCGTAATGTTTGTTAACGGCGACAGCCTGATCCCGGTCGTCTATGT
>Ga0256405_10011569_pt1 | contig 11212 bp, 9 predicted proteins | sample RumenRJG_02DNA_FD_189096 | JGI IMG/M metagenome (GOLD analysis project Ga0256405, IMG submission 189096) | Bovine rumen microbial communities from Lethbridge, Alberta, Canada - RJG_02 | ecosystem: Host-associated > Mammals > Digestive system > Stomach > Rumen | place: Canada: Alberta | collected...
CGCCCAGAGCTGACCGTCAATAGTTGAACGGTAGATCACAAGCTCCTCGTTTGTTTCGCTGTGACGTGCAATATCTATCACTTCATAGACTGTGCCCTTGAAATGACGGTACTTGGCACCGGGGATTATCTCGGTCTCCTTGTCCTCTTCCTTTACCACTTCCGGCTTGACTTCTTCCTCAACGATATTATTCACAATATCGTCTGCAACGATTATCATTGACGAGAAGGGCTTCATATTGAGATGAACGTTGCCGTTCTCGACGGGTATCTGCTCACCGCTCAGAACATCAACGAGTGCATTAAGGTGTGTACCGAAGTTGAACTCGTAGAAATTCTCGGAGAGATTGAGGGCAACATATACGACCTGATCGCCGAGGTACTTCTTGAAGAGAAGCTGCTGATTGGTTATCTGGATACGCTCGTAGATACCGTTGCGGAGTGCAGGATAAGCGCGGTAGATACGTCCGAGCTTGACGAGATGATGATACAGGGAGGTGTTTTCCTGTTCCATATCTGCAAGGTGCAGACAGGGACGGAGGTTATCGTCGGAGTTGTTCTCCTTTCTGCCCTGAATACCGAACTCGCTTCCGTAATAGATCGAGGGGATACCCGGCATAGCGTACATAAGGGTATATACGAGAGGAAGGTAAGCAGGGTTTACGAGGGTGCTCGCCAGACGGTTCACATCGTGGTTGTCAACGAAGTTATAGAGGTTGATATTCCTGTATATACCGCCGTTTGCACCGGACTGCCTATTTATCGAGTAGTCGATCTCGAAGTAGTTCTTATCGTTATGAGATGAGTAAAGTCCCTTATAGCACTCGTAATTCGTAACGCTGTCGAGCATCTCGGGGTTTGCCCACCTGTTGTAATCACCGTGGATTATCTCGCCCATAAGCCAGAAATCCGGCTTCTTGCCCTTGCAGAAGCTCCTTATCCTCTTGAAGAAGTCGAAGTCGATACAGTCAGCGGCGTCAAAGCGGATACCGTCGATCCCGAACGACTCTATCCAGTAGTTTATGGCGTCGATGATGTGGTCGCAAACGCCTACGTTGCGCAGATTGAGCTTAACAAGGTTATAGTGACCGTTCCAGCCCTCGTACCAGAAGGGATCGCCGCAGGGGCTCTGACCGCCGAAGTTGAGGTTCTGGAACCAGTCACAGTATCCCGAGCCCTGTCCTTTTTCCTGAATGTCAACAAACTGAGGGAATTTTCTGCCGACGTGATTGAAAACGCCGTCAAGTATTATCCTTATGCCGTTTTCGTGGAGCTTATCGCAGATATACCTGAAAGAATTGTTATCGCCAAGACGGCGGTCGATAGTTTTGTAGTCGATAGTGTCGTAGCCGTGCTCGACCGACTCAAAAACAGGTCCGAAGTAGACCGCGTCAACGTTCAGCTCCTTGAAATGAGGGATCCATTCAAGGACCTTGTCAAGACGGTAGACTACCTCACCTCCGTCGTTGAATTTTGGGGCGCCGCAGAAACCCAGCGGATAGATGTGGTAAATTATAGCGTTATCGTACCAATTCATAATCCATTTCTCCTTTTCTGTCAGTTCCGTAATGCCAGCGGAACAATTGGTCGTATACTGCGCGCTGTTTCAAAATGTACACATTACATTTTGCAGCAGAGCCGAGTATGTAAATATAAAACGCATACCCCACCGCGTTCTATTAACTTATTTTACACTGCCTTCGAGATAATATGACGCTTCCATATCCGCAACGTTGAGCGCAAGGGCAAGAGGATACATCTCGAGCGCCTTGCCTATGACGTTCTTATCCTCGATACCCGAAAAGCCCATATGATAACGGATAGCAAAAGCCTCCTCGCGCGTGAGCCTGTCATCGCCGTAAAAGAAGCCGGAAAGTATATATACCGACTTTTCGCCGTGTCCGTAAGGCAGCGTATCGTTTACGGTATAGTACGGCACCTTTTCCCAGACGCCGGTCTCATCATTTTTCTTGTTGCGGTAATCGACCGTGTAGAAGTTGACCTTGCACACATCGTGGAGAAGTGCCACGATAGCAATAGTCTCTTCCGAATAGTCCATACCGTAGAGCTCCTTGGTACGCGGACGTGAGAGGTAGTCCTTCAGGCAGTAGTACACATTCAGGCTGTGCTGAACGAGCCCGCCCTCGTAGGAGCCGTGAAATCTTGTACTGCTCGGAGCGGTGAAGAAATCGCTCTTCTTGAGGTACTCAAGCAGTTTATCCGCACCGCCGCGCTTGATATTCTCGGTGTATACGGATATAAATTCTTCCTTTGGAGTCATATAACACCTCCTTGAAACACACTTTTTTATCTTGTAACTTTATATATTAATTATAGCATAACTTGTAAAATTATTCAATAGAAAATGATTGTCTATCACTATTTTCGTTTAATCTAAACAAAAAATAATAGAAGTATTTGTTATAATAAGACAGTCCCCGTGAGGCTATAAGCGTGTATCCCTCAAATTGCCTTTCCGGAGTCCGCTCCGGGGAACGTGTCACGATGTACTCTGGCATATGCGACGAGACATAGTGTTCCTGAGCGGCAGTCATCTCCGGAACGCTCATATTGTTACGGCAGAAATAGCGGAATTCCGGCACTTCTCCGGCTGCAAGATAGAAGCCGCCGTCTATGAAGCCGTAGTTCAGCAGACTGCCCTCACCGTCCATAAGCTCCGCAAAATGATACTGCGGAAGGTCGGAGCGGTCATACTTCATCAGGTAGACATTGCGGCTGAGCTTGTAAGAGAGAACACCGTCCGCTGCAAGAGCTGCCGCGCATAGTACCGCCCCCATATACGCCGGCACAGCCGCTCCCCTGCCTCTGAGAAGCTTCTTGACTGCAAGCAGTATAAGACTGACTCCCTCCGGCACGAACACCGCCATTGCAAGCGGATAATACTGATAGCTGCCGTGGCCACAGAATACCGTCGCAAACATCAGCAGCACCGCCGCAGTATAATACGCGCACAGCCGCCGTCCCCGGAGCAGAGGTGCAAGCGGCAGTCCTGCGCAGATGATACAGAACGGCACGGTCATAAAGATGCGCGAGAAGTTCCAGCCATCCGCGATATTATGGAGCAGTCCGCCGGCCTCACCGCCATATCGGAAGAGGTTGTCGTAAAAATAGACCGAGAAAAGTGAGTCCATAGCATTGTTGATGAGGAAATACAGCAGTACCGGTACGCTCGCGGCAAAAGCTCCCAGCACGAAGAGAGCTCCGCAGCGGAGAAGCTCCCCTTGTCTGCGGCGGCAGTCCGCGAGAATTGCTGCGAGTGCCGCGGCAAATATCCCGATAAAGGTCAGCTTCACCCATATCACCGCTCCTGCAAGAACACCGAGCACGAAGGCTCTGACACCGCTTCGTCCCGGAAGCCCCTCCACCGCCTTACAACCGATGATATAGGCTCCGAGCGTAAGCGGCAGACAGAGCTCCTCCGCACTGTCACCGTGACAGAAAGCCTCCGAGCTGTACACAGCAAGCGCGGTCATCGGAAGCACCCACAGCTTGTCCCCGCAGCCGTGAAGTCCCATAAGGTACCTCGCCTCCCACAGAAATGCCACACAGGCTGCCGTTTCAAGCACAAATACACCAACAAATGAGGAGTCCGATATGAAAGCTGCTGCCGCGTGGAGGAAGTAGAGAAGCGGTCCCTTCTGCTCATAGAGGTCTCGGTAAGGCACCTTTCCGTGAAGCATACCGCGTCCGACAGTCAAATAGGTATTCGCGTCCACCCAGTCGTTCAGCGGATAGAGCGGCGACGACTTCGTGCATATCAGCATAGTAACAAACGCCGTCACCAGTATGAACGCAGCACTGATGCTGCTCTTTTTCGCGGACACTGTATCCCTCCTCTGCGTTTTTCAAGGAAATCCCGAAAAACTATTGACATTTCGTCGATTAAGGTATATAATTGTTGGGGTTATAAATTGATAATAGTTCAGGAGTTATTAAAATGGAGATTTCCGAAATTTATCTTAACCGACTCAGTGAGAGCTCAGAGCTCTACAAAGAAGTCGCTGAAAAGCTCGGCATTGACAGGATCACTGACAAAGCATCTCTTTCAGGTGCACTTATGGGACTCGACTCTCCGCATACATTCAAGCTGTATGTTTCGGACGAGGATGTTATCAACCCTGCCGTTGACGAAATAACCGAAGTATTCCGCAGCTGTGACGGAAACAGTCATATGATAACAGTTGAGATACTCGAAGATGAATTCCTCAATCTCATCGACGAGCACTCAAGACTTACCCGTACATCAAAGCCGCGTTCCCTCGTACACAGAGACGGCGACCTTCACCCGACTGTCCACATATGGCTGATAAAAAGACGCGATATGGGCATTTATGTGCTGCTCCAGAAGCGCTCTCCCGAAAAGGACGTCAACCCCGACAGGTATGATGTTTCAGCTGCCGGACACGTTTCGCAGGGCGGCGAGTTCAGACACGCTGCCGTGAGAGAACTCAAGGAGGAGCTCGGCATTGAGATAACGGGAGAAAAGCTCGAACTCATCGGTCTTATCAACAGCGTTACAAAATACGGTGAGATCAATGACAATGAGCTCAGTGCAATATACCTCTGCCGTGAGGACATAGACACAGACCAGCTCGTGCTCCAGTCATCTGAGGTCAGCGAGGTATGCTGGGCTGAGATCGACGAGATACTCTCAATTATGAAGAACGACGATTTCCCTAACTGCATTTCACTGAAAGAACTTGATATGATAAAGAAAGCCGTTTTCTGATAAACGGTCCCGGGCGGTCTCTGACCGCTCTTTTTTTGTGCCGGATAAAACTAAAGCTGCCTTCAAGGCAGCTTTATATTTGTTATTCAGCAGATTCTCCGCCGCCGGCATTTTCTCCTGCGGACTCACCGCCGCCAGCCGGCTGCTCATTAGGAGTTTCATTCTGATTTTCCTGAGGTGTCTGAGCAGATGGGAGATCGTCAGGATTAACCTGAGGAGGAACATTGGCTTCCGGTGCTTGTGTCTGCTGCTGAGGAATTTCAGCAGGAGCTCCGCCGCCGGAATTATTGTTGCCTGTTTCACCGGAATTCTGAGCCTCTGTTACACTGGGAGTGCTCTGATCTCCGCCGCCGGAATTGCCGCTGTTGTTGTCACTGCCGCTGTTTCCACTGTTATTGTCGCCGCCGGAATAGCCATTGCCGCTGTTGTCATCGCTGCCGTAGCCGTTTCCGGAATTGTCGTTATTATTGCTGTTGTTATCGTAATTGTTGTTGTAGTTGTTTTCGCCGTACTCACCGCCGATGATGATGCGTCCGTCATAGTACATACCCGTACCTGATGTGACAGTTATGGTATAATCAACGTGTGTTGTCGTGATACCGGGCGCGGTAGTATTTGTTGTGCCCTTTGACACCTCGAGCGAATTTCCGTCGCCGGAAGTAGTTAAATCGGAAACCGTGCTGCCGTCCGAGGAAACGCTCTCACGTCCGAAGGTATTGCCAGCCTTATCGTCAGGTGTGATAGGTGATATGATAAAGAAGCAAAGAATAATAAACGTCATCAGTACGAAGCTGACGCACGAAATAAGTGTGATCTTTGTAGATTTTTTCAGGTTTGCAAAAAAGTCCCTGATCTTGCTCATTGATATGCACTCTCCTAAAGATGATATACATCTATTCTATTACATATGAGGGAAAAAGTCAAGTGCAAAGCCGATAAAAATCTATATTCAGCCATTTTTTGTCGATTTTGAACAATTTTTATCTCAGACTGTCCTTAATGCGGTTTATCGCACCCTTTTCGAGTCTCGACACCTGTGCCTGAGAAATACCGATCTCCTTTGCGACCTCCATCTGAGTTTTTCCGCGCAGGAAACGCAGATAAAGTATATTCCGCTCACGCTCACCGAGGTCTCTGATAGCGTCGCGGATAGTCAGCTCGTCCATACGGCTCTGAACGTCGTTGCTGTCGCTTATCTGATCCATAACGCATACCGTGTCGTCCGAGTCGGTGTACACCGGATCGTACAGTGAAAGCGGATCGCTTATGCTCTCGAGTGCTATGACTACCTCCGAACGCTTCTCGCCGATGTCCTCGGCTATCTCTTCTATACGGGGTTCTCTGCCGAGGACCGGTGTGAGCCTCTCCTTGGACTGTATCGCCTTGTAGGCAAGGTCGCGCAGTGAACGGCTTATCTTGACGTGACTGTGATCGCGAAGATGCCGGCGGAGCTCGCCGCTTATCATCGGGACGCAGTAGGTCGAGAACCTTACCTCCTTGCTCAGGTCAAAGTTGTTCACAGCCTTGATGAGTCCGACCACGCCTATCTGGAAGAGATCATCAATGTCCTCACCGCGTCCGGTGAAGCGCTGTATGACGCTTAAAACGAGCCGGAGGTTGCCGCGTATCAGCTTGTCGCGAGCCTCCTTGCTGCCGGTAGCCCTTATCTCTCTGAGAAGAGCGATCTTCTCCTCTTCTTTCAGAACTGTGAGCTCGGAAGTATTTATGCCTGAGATCACCACTTTGTTGTATGCCATAATACCTGCCTCCGGAAATATCATTACAGGTATATTATGGACAGCTCCGCTGTGATTAAACACAGGAAAAAAGTGGCAATGAACACCTCAGAGTAAAAAAGGACGCACACTGTGCGCCCTTTTCTTTATTCTGACATCTTAGCTCTGAACTCTGAGATCTCTGAGATCAGTCAAAGTCGAATTCGCCTTCGTTTTTCTTCTTGAATTCCTCAAAGACCTCGTTGAGAAGCTCCTCATCGTCAACAGAAACGAAATCGTCGTACTCAGGATCCTCAGCGGGTATCACCTCGAGTATCACAACTTCGTCGTCGGTATCCTCAAAAGGAAGAAGAACGGCGAAAATACGCTCTTTATACTCAATGGTGTCCAGTATCTCAAAGGAAATATCCTTTCCGTCATCGTCTGTCAGGGTGATGTAGTTTTCGTTGTCCTCGTCGAACTCTTCAGCGTCTTTTTCATTAAGCTCGCTCATAAGCGCACCTCCTGTATAATACGGCTGGAAAACTTCCTGCGCCGGCTATGATACTAATTGTAACATATATCACGGGAAAAATCAAGTCCCGGAGCGTTATCTCATAAACAGGTAGACCGTGTAGCCGGAATATACCGAAAGCATAACAATGCCGTTCCACATCACGAGCTTCTTTTTCGGCAGGCAGAAGAGGAATACGAGAGCGCTCGAAGCGATAAGAACGGTGGTATCAATGCAGTTAAGGTGAGTGAAGCTCATCGGGGAGATAGAAGCGGCAATTCCGAGAACGAAGAGTATGTTGAAGATATTGGAGCCGATAACGTTTCCGAGTGCCATATCGAGTTCATTCTTGCGCGCGGCAACTATTGAGGTAACGAGCTCGGGGAGACTCGTTCCGAGAGCGACCACAGTCATACCGATGAGGTTGTCAGACATACCGAAAGTGCTTGCGATGTCGGAAGCACCTTCCACGACCATTTTTCCGCCGGTTGCTATCGCGGCTATACCGCCGATCATATAGAGCAGACAGCGCCATACCGGAAGTGCCTTGATCTCGTCCTCAGAACCGGCAGAAGCCTCTCGTGCCTTGAAAGCACTGTGCACCATAAGGTAGAGGAAAGCGACGAATGCAATGAGGAGCGTTATACCGCAGAAGCGGTTGAGTCTGCCGAAGTAAGCTCCCATACCGAGGAGAGCGGCAGCTGCTGCGATCGAGATAGGGAAATCGCGCTTGAGGGTGTCTTTTTCGATGGGGAGATTGCACAGCACCGAGCATATTCCGGCAACGACCATAAGGTTGAAGATGTTGGAGCCGACAGCGTTGCTGATTGAGAGATCGTTCTTGCCGGCGATAGAAGCGCTGACGCTTACTGAGGTCTCCGGCAGGCTCGTTCCCATAGCAACGATGGTCATACCGATGATGAGCGGCGGTACGCGGAGTTTTTTTGCGGCAGAGGAGCTGCCGTCAACGAAAAAGTCTGCACCCTTTATGAGCAGAAAAAAACCGAATACGAGAAAAAAGTACATCATATATATTTACTTCCTTATTCTTTGGCAATAATACAAACTATATTATAACATAGTTGAGCTTAAATAGCAACAGCCGGAACGCCGGAAGAACAGCAATGCGCGGTATATTGACATATTACACCAAAAATCCGTGCAGCAAGCCAAAAAGAATGATAAAAACGCAGAAAATGTTCATATGTGTTAATAATTTCGCAAAGTCCTTGAAATCAACGCGGCGGTGTGATATAATTTTAAACGGTTTTGTTTTCCTATTTTAATAGGAAAGCTATTTCAGGCGTTAATGCCAATGGAGGTTAAAATTATGTCAGCTGCACAGGTCTTCGCCGTAGTGATATTTGCGGCAATGTTCATAATGATCGTTCTCGATAAGATCGAGCGCCATTATGTAACTCTGGGAAGCGGTATACTGACACTCGGAGTAGTGTTCGGTATATGTATGAAAAATGGTGAAGCGATATGGAATACCCTTGCGCTCAAAGGCTTTGTGACCAAGGATTTCTGGTATCAGGTAACCGAAAGCGAAAGCAAGGGCATCAACTGGGCTACGATAATCTTTATCGCCGGTATGATGGTAATGGTCGAGGGAATGGCTAAGGCAGGCTTTTTCCGGTGGCTGTGTATGAAGATAGCGTTCATCGTCAAGTGCAGGACGATACCGGTCTTCATCACATTTATGATAATGTCAGCAGTGCTCTCGATGTTCATCGACAGTATCACAGTCATAATGTTCCTTGCAGCGGTAACGGTAGAACTTGCACAGCTCCTCCACTTCAATCCCGTACCGATGATACTTTCCGAGATATTCTGCGCTAACCTTGGAGGAAGCGCAACGATGTGCGGAGATCCTCCGAACATCATCGTAGGTACTTCGATAGGACTTTCGTTCTTCGATTTCCTTACAAACACAGGTCTCTGTGCGGCTATATGCCTTGTTGTATCAGTAGTGTTCCTCTACTTTGCGTTCAGGAAGGAGCTTGCCTCCACAACAGGCGAAAAGGTGGACATCTCAAAGCTCCCCAAGCCCTCTGAGGCTATCACAAACAAGAAGGATTTCGTTATCAGCAGCATAATCTTCGGCTGTGCGGTAATACTCCTTATAACACATTCAATGACACACCTTACAGTTGCGAGCATAGGACTCTTCATCGCAGTTATCACTCTGCTCACTTCCGGTAAAGACGCTCCCGGACTTCTCAAGAAGGTGGACTATAAGACACTCGTGTTCTTCATCGGACTGTTCATAGTCGTAGGCGGACTCGAAGAGACTGGCATACTCGAACTCATTGCCAAGTTCATCAAGAATATCAGCGGCGGCAATACTATGCTTATGGTAGCTATTATCCTCTGGGTATCGGCTATCGCAAGCGCATTCGTGGACAATATCCCGTTTGCAGCAACTATGGTCCCTGTTATCGAGAGCCTTTCTGAGACTACCGGCGTAAGTCTCCACACTCTTGCATGGACGCTCTCGATCGGTACAGACATCGGCGGAAGCACAACTCCCATCGGAGCTTCTGCAAACGTTGTCGGAACATCAGTCGCAGCCAAGAACGGCTACCCGATAAGCTGGGGAAGATACTGCAAGAAGATAGCTCCGGCAACAGTGATAGTTCTCGCTATCTCGACCGGATACATTTTCCTGAGATACCTTTGATAAGATTTGATAAAGAGGAGGAAGTATTATGTCACAGTTGATAATTTCAGTAGGACGAGAGTTCGGAAGCGGCGGAAGAGTTATCGCTGAGGAGCTCGCAAAGAGATTTAATATCCCGATATACGACAGACACCTCATTACAGACATCGCTGAAAAGACCGGTCTTACTCCCGAGGAGATCGAGAAGTACAACGAAAATCCCAAGCCGCATATCATAGCACGTTCAGTAAGAGGTTACAGCAATTCTATCGAGGACAACATCGCAGAGATGCAGTTCGACATCATCAACAAGAAAGCTGCGGACGGTGAGTCATTCGTCGTTGTGGGACGCTGCTCTGAGACTAAGCTTAAGAAGTATCCGGCACTGGTATCGCTGTTCGTGCTTGGCGATATAAGCGAGAAGGTAAAGAGAGTAATGAAGGTCTACTCGCTGTCCGAGGAGGAGGCTCAGCGCCTTATCACAAAGAAGGACAAGAAGAGAAAGCGCTATCATAACTATCACTGCACAGGTCACTGGGGCGACTCGAGACTCTACGACCTGAGCATCAACAGCAGCCGTCTTGGCATCGAGGGAACAGTAGACTACCTTGAAGAGTATGTCAAGGCTCGTGCAGCTGCAATGAAATAATAAAGAAGAGTCTGCTCAGGCAGTCTCTTAAAATTCGGGACGCCGAAGACGGCGTCCCGAAATCAATTATCTCACATAAACAAAAAAGCCGGAGCTTTTAAAGCTCCGGCTTAAATTATGCGAATTACTTGTTGATAACTCTTACGCGGATTACACCGTCAACTGCATTGATCTTACCCTCAACAGCAGGAGGTACATCACCTGTAACATCGAGCATTGTGTAAGCAAAGTCCTTCTTGCTTGCATTAACCATATTCTCGATATTGATGCCCTCGTTGCCGACAACTGTTGTGATAGAAGCAATAGTTGTAGGAACGTTCTTGTGGATAACGCAGATCTTTGTGCCCTGAGCCTCCATAGAAGCGTTGGGGAGATTTACGCTGTTTCTGATATTGCCGTTCTCGATGTAGTCGATGAGCTCCTCTGCTGCCATAACAGCACAGTTGTCCTCGCTCTCAGGTGTTGAAGCGCCGAGGTGGGGAAGAACGATAACGTCATCAACGCCGAGTACAACGTCGTCAGCGAAGTCTGTAACATACTTGGCGATCTTGCCGTCAGCGATAGCCTTAACTACTGCCTCGCTGTTGATGAGCTCACCTCTTGCGAGGTTGATAAGACGAACGCCGTCCTTCATCATAGCGATCTGCTCAGCATCAATAGTGTTCTTTGTCTGAGGAGTGTAAGGCATATGGATAGTAATGTAATCACTGTTCTTATAGAGCTCGTTGATGTCGGTAACTACCTTTACGGAAGGCTCAAGGTGGAGAGCAGCTCCAACTGAGAGGAAAGGATCGTAGCCGATAACGTTCATACCGAGAGCCTCAGCTGCGTTAGCGATCTTTCCGCCGATAGCACCGAGACCGATGATACCGAGAGTCTTGCCTGCGATCTCAGGACCTGCAAACTTGGACTTGCCGCCCTCA
>Ga0256405_10011570_pt1 | contig 11212 bp, 12 predicted proteins | sample RumenRJG_02DNA_FD_189096 | JGI IMG/M metagenome (GOLD analysis project Ga0256405, IMG submission 189096) | Bovine rumen microbial communities from Lethbridge, Alberta, Canada - RJG_02 | ecosystem: Host-associated > Mammals > Digestive system > Stomach > Rumen | place: Canada: Alberta...
GTGCGCCAAAAAACAGATAGCGGGGTTACAGGCTATTTTTTCTGATAGTCTGTAATCCCGCTTTATTGTGCAATGAAAAAGGGCCGAACAAAATGCCAGTGAAAAACTTTATTTTGTTACAGCCCCTATAATTATGTTCAGGATAATACGAAAAAGACCAAGGTTGAGAGCCAATGTCATTAAGTTAATTTGCTGACCCGTTACTCGCCCGCATACATAAAGTAAATATCTGTTACCTTTTTGTTTTTATCTAAAACGAACATCAATTCAATACCACGCTTGAAAGTGCCAGTGGAAATGGTTTCAAGAACAAATGTAGGATATCGTAGTGCGTTGATATGGATTGGGTTATTGTTTTCATCTCTGGTAAAAACATGGCGCTCTGCAGTTCCGTAAGCCGCCTCGACTTCATCGGAAGTTGATCCGATCCGGATGCCTTTTTTTGTCGCATAGCGGCTGTCTCCTGCAACCCGAACCCAGGTTACTGTGTCGCCCTCACTTACTCTGATTTCTCCTCTGATGCCTGAAAAACTGTTATAAAAACCACCCCAGCCGTCTGGCTTTTTCTCTGGTTCGCCGTATTTAGCAATCACTTCTGATATAGGCTGCCCAAAAGAAATTCCGCCAATGCATAGATCACCTGTGGTGATTTTTGCAAAGCAGGTGGACGTGAACAACAAGAGGGCAAGTGTCAGTGTAAGGCATAGTTTCTGAGTGAGATTTTTCATGGTCATAGGTCTCCTTTTCCTATAGTGTATGTTGCTGAACTGCACTTTTATTATATCATATTTTCAGGAAAGGAGGAACAGGAGAGTTATACTTTTTATAAAATTCGTTCAGCCCCTTGAGAAAGCTGCAAACACGTGCCCCGGAGTCCTGCAGTACCATGTTGGGCGGAGTGCGGAGGGCAGCACTGGAGTTTTGACATAAAATGTGGTATAATACATAAACTATCGGCAAACAGTTACAGCGATGGACGCAAATAAGGAATCTGATGAATGGAATAAATTATATAATACACCAAGGAGGATATAGATATAATAGGAAGAAAAATAAATAAATAAATTTTTCATTGAAAATTGTAAATAAGTACTTGACAACACTAGGCGTAGGTTGTATAATGTCCTTGTGTCGTTAACCTCAGTTTTAGATCAAGCGGAAGACTTCGGATCAGATGATACCGATGGCTTCAAATTACGTTTCTGCGTCCGGCTTTTGACCGGATGGATACGCAGTCATTCAATTCAAGTTCGATCGTTACTTTTCAGAGATGTTTATTTGAAGCTTACGGGTGTGATTTGATCCGAAGTCTTTTTGTCCCCCGGATACCCCATCGGCCCCGCTGAAGGGCAGGGCGTCCGGCGGATACCGGCGGACAACGGACTTTGAAAACTACATAGCGGCAACCCCGACAGAACTGCCCCGGACAGGAGACTCCGCACAAGCATCCTCTCCTGTATGCGCGAGCGTGCTGAAACTGACGAAACGGCATGCCAAAACCGCAGGGCAGGGAAGGACGGGCTGTCGTAACGCAGACCAAACACAATCGCCCTTAGTTCCTTTACAGAAAGGAGGACCCAACCATGCCTGACATCATCCAGCGCACCGCCAGCGGGATCAACCTTATCCCGCTGGACACCATCAACTGCGACAGTCGCGTACTCTGCATCCGGGGTGAGATCACCCAAGAGAGCGCCTTCGAGTTCGCCCTGACCGCAGCGTACCTCAACGGCCTTAGCGAAACCGATCCCGTCACTGTGTACATCAACAGCCCGGGCGGTTCCATCGACGCGGGCCTCTTGATGTACGACGTCATCCAGAAGAGCCCGGCGCCCATGCGGCTGGTGGTTCTGGGAGCCGCCTACAGCATGGCAGCCCTGCTGTTCGCCAGCGGCCTCCACGGCCGTTACCTTCTGCCCAACAGCAAGCTGATGCTGCACGAGCCCTTGCTGGGTTACCCCATTGGAGGCAATACATCGTCCATCAAGACGATTTCCGACGACCTGCTGGCGACCCGGGACAAGATCAACATGATCCTGGCGAAGCACACCGGCAAGACCCGGAAACAAATCGAAGAAGTCACGAAGCACGACCATTACTTCACCGCTGACGAAAGCGTAGCCTTCGGTCTGGCCGATGAAGTCATCACGTTCGACAGGTTGGTAAAGGAGGGATGCTGACATGACCAGAGGCACACGTAGCAATTCCAAGAGGAGTAAGATAGCAGGTCTGCTGCGCGTTCTGGAGGAACGCAAGTCCAGCTTAATTAAGGAGCGTGCTTCTACAGTAGCGGAAGCGCGTTCCTCCAAATCAAGGAAGGAACCGGTGTGGGAAAAGGAGTACGATTCCCTGATCCTGGGGGATGGCCCGAAAGGGACGTACAGCATGGACCCGCACGTCTCCCAGGTCAACAATAACGTGCTGGTCATCGCCGGTACCGGCGGCGGTAAGACCAAGAGCGTGGTGGAGGCCAACCTGCTCCACGCGTTCCACCAGAGCATGGCGGTGCTGCTGACCAAGCGCCGCCTCCTGGACCAGTACGGCCCCCTGCTCAAAAGCAGGGGGTACGACGTCAGGGTGCTTGACCTGGTCCATCCGGAACGGTCGGACGTGGGGTACGATCCCATGCTGCACCTCAGCGAAGACACCGACATCATCGGGCTGGCCAAGGCGCTGGTCTTCGCGTCCGGCTGCACTTCGACTAAAGATCCCTACTGGGAGAACAGTGCTGCCGACCTCTTCACTGGCTTCCTCCGGCTGGCGAAGGTGCTGCACGGAGACAAGGCTCGGATGGCTGACGTCCTGGAGCGCGTCCAGAAAATTGACCATCCGGCGATGATTGAAGAAGACGACTGCGAGGACATGGACTTGCTCCGGATCCTCAGTCCGGTCGACCAGTTCTATGCACTGCGGGATAAAGACCCGCAGATGTTCATGAGCTGGTACCAGTACTACAAAAACGGGGAAAACGCGAGGGCCTGCATCCGCAGCATAATGGTGTCCGCAGTGAACGGCGTGCTGACCCGGGGCATCCAGAAGATCATGGCGATGCCGGAACAGCTGGAGTTCACAGACCTGGTCAACCGCAAGACCGTGCTGTTCATCCTCACCAGCCCGGTCAATCCGGCGCTGCACCCGTTCGCCAACCTGATGCTGGGCACCCTGTTCAAGGAGCTCTTCGAGTACGCGGAGAGCCTGCCGGGCGGGCGCGTCCCAATCCCCCTGACAGCGATCTGCGACGACTTCGCCACCGGCGGGCAGATACCGAACTTCCAGCAGCACATCAGCATCTTCCGCGAGAAGGGGATCGCGGCGATGATGCTGGTGCAGAGCCTGGCCCAGCTGGAGTCCATGTATGGACCGGCTGCCTCCGTCACCATCCAGGACAACACGGACAACATCATCTACATGGGCGGTAATAACCTGGATACTGCCGAACAAATAGCTCGGCGTATCAACAAGCCCATGGATGAGGTACTGGCCCTTCCCCGGGGACAGATCTACCTCTTCCGCAGCGGGCAGAAAGGACTGCAGCTGCAGCGGTACCAGATTTTCAACGATCCGCTGTACAAGCAGAAAATCGCCCCGCTGGAAGCTGTAAACACAAGATAACGTATCCCGTATGTACCGTACCCGGGCAGGATTTGGGTACGGTACATACTTATCAATAATAAGATAGGAAAGGGGGGAATGACAAGATGATCTACTTTACCTCGGATTTGCATTTCTGGCACAAGAATGCCATACTATATAGCTCGGCTGAAAGGACGGAAGTATCTGCTTATGGGGAACCACGATTACTTCGCGCGGGAAAAACAGTTCGATCCGGCGGCCTGTGGTATTGAGTGGGTGAAGATGTACCATGAGCTGCACTGGCAGGAGCGGACTTTCGTATTGTGTCATTATCCGTTCCTGAGCTGGAACAAGGATTCACACGGTTCTTATAATCTGCACGGACACAGCCACAACTTTGCGGAATACAATCTGCAGAACAGAGCCAGTGACCGCCGTCAGTATGATGTGGGCGTGGATGCGAACAGATTCCGTCCCGTAAGCCTAGAGCAGATCGTCAGGTTTTTTGAGGAGGGTTAACCGCCCTTGACACCGCAGTTTCTGGAGAATAAAATTATCCTGTGCGATACAGGTTCCTTCCTGGATGGCGGGAAATTAAGCTGCGTGGATGTGCTGACGGGTGGGCATTGGCAGGTGTAATGAAATGATATATTTTACTTCGGATCTGCATTTTTACCATGATAATATAATCCATCACTGCCAGAGGCCGTTCTGGTCGTCCGATGACATGAACGACAGCCTTATTGAAAACTGGAACGAGACGGTCGGCCCTGACGATGAGGTATATATTCTGGGAGACGTTACCATGGAAGGGCCTGAAAAAGCCTTTGCCATGCTTTCACAGTTGAAGGGCATAAAATACCTGATCCGCGGCAACCACGACCGGTTCGTGGATAACGAAGCATGGCTGCAGTATTCCTGGGTGTTCCGCTGGGTGAAGGACTATCACGAACTGGCCTGGAACAATCAGAAATTTGTGCTGTTCCATTACCCGGTAGAAGAATGGGCGGATTATTATAGAGGCGCCATCCATCTTCACGGTCATCAGCATAATACGCCTGCATATAACCGGCAGCAGGCAAGAAAGGGGCTACGGCGGTATGACGTGGGCGTGGATGCCAACGGTTATAAGCCGGTCAGTATTGAAAGTATCATCAAATTTATTGAGGAAAAGGGAAAAATGAAATAAGTATCTGAAGCAAATAATGCGTTTCGGCGGTTTGTGTTGCCGGAACGCATTTTTTTTCTCTCTGTTTTGTAAGCTGTGGTATAATAGATGTAATAATAAAGGATATCAAGAAATCGTTGAAATGAGAGCATAGGAGGTGGTTTAGTAAATGACCCCAAAGGAAGTGAACGAAAAATATGCGATTAAAAACAAGCACGTAATTAAACCCGATAAAGACAAATTGAATTTCTTTTTCTGCCTGCATTGCTTACAATTATCACATAGAACAGTTCGCGATAGAGAAATTGAAGAAAAAGCACAGACGCTGAAAGAGTTTCTGAAATACGGTAGGGCGTTGTGTTATAATGAATATAGAATATGTAATCGATTATGTATAATTGGAAAAAGCTGATAGTGACTAAAAAAGGAGATGGTTTAGCAGATGAGTCCGGAAGAAGAAAAGGGTAAGACTGAAAGTGATAAGGGTGTTCAGAAAAATGAATCTTCTCCTAAAAAAATGAGAATCAGGGAAATATATGAGAATTATAAGATGGTTGGGAACGACCATGTAGAGCCTCAGAACAAAATTGTTACCGTTGAAGGTGACTTTGACCAAATAATCTATAATTTTGGAGGTCAGTTTGCTGGCTATTTGAACGATGCCAACTACTACGGTAAGAAGTTTAATGTTAATGCAGGTGATACTGACAAAAAGAATATAAAACCTAAAAAGAAAGATAAAGATGATAAAGATATAATACGCATATATTTTCCGAATGCCAGCAAATTGGTGAAAGCTGAAAATTTGAAGATAGCTGACATGCAGTTCTTGCTGTTCAAGCACGTTATTGTTACGGGAGTAGTTGAATTAAAGCGTGATCAGAATCTCAATGATAGTTACGATACGCGGGAACTGCAGATTACGGTGTCGGCTGATAACGAGAATCATGATGTCAGAGTTGTTGGTGAATCCACATCAAAGAGATGGGCCTTAATAGCACATGACATGCAGAAGCATAAACTCCGGGATTTACCAAGAAGACCTCTGAAGATAGCAGTTGTTTCATCGGCAGGAAGTCAGGGTTGTCATAACTTTTCTAGAATTATTAAAGAGGATGCCTATAAGAAACTAAATTATTTTTGTTTGACCAAGTTTACTGTTGAGAACATAAAAAAACAGGTTGAAGACATTGTCAATCAGGGGGAATATAACTGTCTGTGTATTGTCCGTGGTGGCGGGCCATCTGAAAGTCTGGGGTTATTTAATGATTTGGAACTTGTCGAGAGTTTGCAAAAAGCTAGAAAAAAACTGTATGTGGTGACAGGAATAGGACATTCAACGGATTATACTAATTGTGATGAAGTTGCCGATTACTGTGCGTACACACCAACGGATGCCGCATATTTTTTGAATAAGAGCATTGGCTAAGAGTTGACATTTTTACCGATTATTTAAAAAAGGAGTTAAACTATTATGGCAGATTCGGAACAGAATTGAAATAACTGCGATGATGTAAAATATTTGGGGAAAGCAGATAAGCCAACGATGATGAAAATGAGTATAATCTAGTTGATAAAATAGTATCTTTAATAAAAGATTTAAATGATTGTATGGCATGAGAAAAAATGGTCATTTATTTTAACTAATTGGCTTGTGAAAGGTTTTAAAAAATTAGTTAACAAAAGGAGGCAGGATTATGAACAAAAATATAGAGAAAAAACTACAAAAGAATCTTACGATGGTGGTAAAAAATCTACAGGCTATTTCGTACAATTTGAATCAGATTTACCGATAGAAAGTTCCGACCAGGACGCTTTCGGAATGAAAAGTTATGTAGAATCGTTGTCGGAATTTATTAAGGAATGCAGAACTCCTATGACGATAGCGATTCAGGGAGCTTGGGGAACGGGAAAGACATCGCTGATGCAACTCGTGGAAGAAAAACTGGATCCTGACGATAAGAAGAAAGAAGGTAAGAGCAAAGAAATAAGAGTTGCGTTTTGTACGTTCAACACATGGCAGTATTCCCAGTTCAATCAGCAGGATAATATGGCGGCCTCATTTTTAAACTGTTTTCTCGCTGCGTTGGCCCCCAAAAAGGAAGAAAATAATTTGGATGACCATACGTCCGGGAATTTTCAAGAAGTAAAATCGGACAGCGAGACGGGAAGCAACTATATTAAAAACTTTTTGAATAACGTGGCAGAGGAGAACAAGGACACTGTAAAAAAGGCATCCCATAGCTTGGCTCGGATCGGAGTTGACAAAGCTCTCGGCAGTGAAGCATTACGGCAATTTGAAGCGTTTATAGCTCGCATTTTCAAGGATAACGACTCGCTTGGGGCAAGCCTGTTGAAAGAAAAAATTAATACTGCAGTAGATAATTATTTAAAAAAGGAACAAAAGGATCGATATGTGTTTTTTATTGATGATTTAGACAGGTTATCTCCTGAAAAGGCAGTAGAAATATTAGAAGTAATTAAAGTGTTTTTGGATTGTGACAAATGTGTATTTGTATTGGGTATAGATTATTCAGTGATAGCAAATGGAATTCGGGCCAAATATGGCGATTATATTGATGAGAGCAAGGCGCGAGACTTTTTTGATAAGATTATCCAGCTTCCGTTCCGTATGCCGGTATCAGCGTATGAGATAAAAGGTTATGTAAAAGGGTTGTTGCTTAACGCAGACAAGGAAATTAAAAAGGAATTTGATAAAGAGAAAGAGAATCTAAGCAAGGAAATTAAAGAAGAGAATTTTATACCCGAAAGAGTTTCAGAATTGTCTGATATTATTGTCGCTACAATAGGGAAGAATCCTCGAAGTATCAAGCGCCTAATTAATTCTTTTGGGCTAACTTTAAAGGTCGCAACTAAAAACGGCTGGTTTAAACGGGAAAAGCACTACAACATATTATTTTTATTCCATTGCATACAGCTATCCTGGGAAGAGATATATAATCACATTTTGACTAAAGGTGAAGAGTTTTGTGAAAATCCTATCGAGTTTTGTGAAAAGTTTACAGAACGGCAGAGATGTTCGAACGAATTGAAAGACATATATATTCATAAGCCGGAAAAGATAAAGGACGAAAAATTTATTCAGGACGTTATAGATGTTTTTGAGAAACTTGAGAGTTTTATTAAAAAGATGCTCGAAGTCAACTGCACTAAAGATGACAATATATTTGAACTAAAGCTGATTCTTTCTATTGTTTCTATGACAGCGATGAACCAGAAAAAATCTGGAGTAACAGTAACTTCCTCCCGTTATAATTTTAACGGAAGGGAATACTTTCCCGGTACACCTGACAGCGAAAGAAAGAATCAAGGTTGGTTAGGGCACGATATCATAAAGAAATTAGTCAATGATGGGAAACTCGATAAAGATGCTGTTAGTAATCTTATTACCGATTTGAAAACAAAGCCTGGGTATGATAAGGAACATCAAGGAGAAATAATAGTATTGGCAGACCAATGTCCTGTTAACGAAGGTAAGCAGATATGGAACAACGAGTCAGTAGGGGATATTGAAAAAAAGCATGTATATGTAACAAAATATTGGGGAAAAGAGTGCCTGAAAAGTTTAGTAGATTGGATTAACGAGAATTATAAAAATGGAGAGTATGTAATTAAAGTTCTGTTTAATGGGAAAGAGTTTTGAAAAAAGAACAACTGTTACTTAGATTCGGATTTGATGAGAAGGGCAAGCTTGTAACAATGGATTACGATCAAGGTGTAATGATAGGCAAATGATTTGCTTCTGAATTTGCCAGACAGCCTTTTGTGCTAATTACAAGATAAAGGTTGAGATGATAGAATCGGTTGAAGCAAAAGTAGGAAATGCCGAAATGCAAACTGAGGCATAAAAGCGATAAGCGTACTAATACAACAAAAACCTGGAGGCTAACTTTATGAAAAAACTTATGATGTTGGTTATGCTGATGCTGACCATCTGCACATCCGCCTTTGCCGAAAGTATGGAAGATGTGCTGAAAGACTGCAAGTTGGACAGAAACCGCTGGAAGGTGGTGGAATGGTTCAAGGAAGATAATTTTGTGCGATTTTATGATTCGCTATCCATTTCTTATCCGGGCCCCGGGCAGTTTGACGCGGAGATTTGCGATTACTACTATGGCACCACCTGCCGCGAAAACAACTGTAAGCAGACTGGTACAAAACACTACCATACGGAAAAATGGGGCTTCAATCCTGACAAATCTAAAGGAACTTTGCGCGCCTTTGCGACAAAAGATGCAAACGGCAACATGGTAGATTCTTATAACTATCCTGCTAATATGCAGATTGCGAATCAAATCAAGAGTAAAAGCATCGAAGGTAGGACGATGCTTAAGGTAAAAGATTCGTTAAAGGGCGGCAAAACTTCCTCTTCAAAAGGCGGCGACGTAATTTCGCAATTAGAAGAAATTTTAAAGAATGAACAAGCAGCCATGTCTGTGCCGATTCCTGATTTGAGAAAACCTATGCCGGACTATAATAAAAAAATTTATCCTACAAGGCAGGAATATCAACGGTACTCAGATAATTTTAATAGCTTGATTGAAATTGAAGAACACATCCTTGCAGAAACACGTAACTCTGATGCCAAACTTGCTGAACTGGAATTCACGGCTGGCAATTCTAAGAAGAAAGAACTGAATGACTACAAACAAAAAATTCTGCAAAACCGTATTGCTTTTGTAAAAAAAGTCTCTAAAGGCAGACTGATGGGCGATCCATTGATTGTTGGTGCAGGAAGTACCTGGCAAGAAATCGAAATGGTTTATGGTACTCCTACACTAATTAAAACTGGTGGCACTTGGGGCTATGCATATGACGGTTTGACTTTTAAAGATATATACACAAAAGGCGGTTTGCCTCCCCAAGGCACAAAATGGTGGGGTACGCAAGCTAAAGAAGTTGAGTTAACCAATCCAAAGTTTACAAGTGATGCTGGCATTAAAATCGGTATGACACGAGCCGAAGTTCAAAGCATATTAAGAGCCAACTACGTTCATAAGAGTAAGGTCAGTAAAGGTTTGGTTTTCGAAAAAATAGCTAATATAGATCGCGATAGCGTATTCCACTATTCCATGCAAAATACAGAATTTATATTTGGTATGGTTTGCGATTATAGAAATGGCAGATTGATCCGCTACTTCGAATCCTCATTACCATAATTTTTTACAAGGAATATGGTGATGTGCATTGTATCATATTTCTTGAAAACTCAGCGGCGGAAAAGAACTGCAGCAAAACTTAGTGAGCGTTTTTGCGCAGTCTTTTCCGCCGATATGTTTTTTTGCAAAAGAATGAAAATGACGATTGGGGTATACGCCACAGTGATAATTAAGAGCTTTATTTTAAATAGATTGGGAAAAGTGTATTGTAGGGTATTAAGAAAGGGGCACGATTATGTATGTCGAGGAATTGGAATGGTTAGATAATAATAGTTCTTTTGTAGATCGATATCCGTATATAAATGCCTTTTGCATATGCTTTCCAATGCCTTAACGAGAAGGACGAGAGGCATTATTCTGGTGAAAAATTTGAATATGTTGCAGATTTATTTGCCTCTATTCTTGAAAAGGGTGTTGCAAAACAAATCAAAAAAGGCCTATTCAAAGAATATATAGCAATTGCAGTTGGGTCAGGAACGTGTTTCGCCTTTCAGAAGAGCGATATGAATATTGGTGGTATCTATCTTGGCCAATCGATTGAAGACGTCATTGCTCGAACCGGCGAACCTTTTAAGATAAGACCATTCTCATCTAAAAAATCTAGCTATGATTTTGTGAAGAACGGGGCTAAATTTTCCGTAATTGCTTCTGATACCGTCGAAAGCGTCATAGTTAAGGACACTGCGACAGCACCGGATTTGGCGACGGCGGCCGGAATCAAGCATGGCTCTTCTGTTGCAGATGTTTTGAAAGCGTATGGGAAGCCTTGGGATGACGTCAAGTCTCCAACTTCCGGTCCTAGTGGTTCACGGTTAATTACATATCGTAATATTATCAAGAACGGGAAAGAAGATCAGCGCTTTATATTCGGATTTGATAAGAACGACAGGGTCGTGTTTATGCAATACATCCAAGCGGATATTTTTCAATGATTTGCTAGTGAAGTGTGCTTAAAGAAGATAGCGGGGTTACAGACTGGTTTTGTTTCATAGGGACTAAAAACCTTTTAAATGCAGTGATAATCTTTTGAAAAGAAGGATCCTGTTTGATTTTTTTGAAAACGTTAAAAAACAGTCTGCAAATCTTTTCAAAAAAGATCAGCCCCATAGAGTTCAGATTTTATGGGGCTTTTGACAGAATGTTACCCGCGTCCTTTGTATGTGTGGAGTGTAACTAAAATCCTTGTCCCTGTGGCTTTTTTGGTGACGAGACAAAAGAATGTACCTGCCGTCCTTTTGAGATTGAACGGTATCAGCGCAAGATTTCCGGCCCTTTGTCCGACCGCATTGAC
>Ga0256405_10011572_pt1 | contig 11208 bp, 3 predicted proteins | sample RumenRJG_02DNA_FD_189096 | JGI IMG/M metagenome (GOLD analysis project Ga0256405, IMG submission 189096) | Bovine rumen microbial communities from Lethbridge, Alberta, Canada - RJG_02 | ecosystem: Host-associated > Mammals > Digestive system > Stomach > Rumen | place: Canada: Alberta | collected...
CTGCTAGGAGGCGCTGCCTATGCAGTAGGCGGATCATGCGGCCAGATTATTGCTGGCATTGTCTGCGGTCTTATCTTCAGACCCTGGCATTATGATACGGTAATTTACAATTCCGACCTGTTTTTATTTATGTCTGGCGTAATAGGAATTGGTACGATTGTCTCTTTTAGTACATTCTTATATGGTGTAAAGCTCGTAGGTGGAGTTGTAAGTAATGTTCTATGTGCAATAGAACCAGTTATTTCCGTATTTATATGTCTTTATGCCTTGAATATTCCTCTTACAGGCTATGACGTTGCCGGTATGACAATCGTGGTTATGGCTATTTTTATCCTTTCTGTTTTTAAGGGAAAAAGACAAAAATAATAACTTTTCTTCTAATACCTACATTCGCATTTAAATTTAAAACTGCTCTCCTTTATACACATCCAGTCAGTTGTGGTAATTGCTTCACAAATTAAGAGAAAAATACAGTAACATCCAGATTATGGAAATAAAAAAAGTTATTATAGATCTTAAATATAAGCATTAGTACATGTGATAAGACTATATATCAAGGCCACAGGAGATCACTATGACAGAACAGGTTATGCAGGTAATAAATTCAAATGATTTGTCGGCCCTTTCTGAAATCTGCGCCCGCATTATTAAGTCACCGGTATCTAATGGTTCAGATCCTTTTGCAAGCGAAACTGTCATTACCATGAACAAAGGTATGAAGGTTTACCTGCAGCAGTCAATTGCATCTTATAATTCAATCTGTGCCAACCTTGAGTTCAATCAGGTCTGGGAGTTTATCTGGAAACTTCATAAAAGCATCAATGGTGCTGACAGCAGTAATCGCTATTCCCATGAGCATATGACCTGGTCAATATTTTCCCTGATTGGAAGTCTTGATAAAGATGATCCTGTCTTTGTTAAGATGAGAGAGTATGTAAGTCTTGATGATGACAGAGAGATGTCCTATCAGCTTTGCGGCGTTATTGCTGACTCATTTGACCAGTATCAGATGTTCCGTCCTGACTGGATACAGCAGTGGAACTACTTTGTTCCTGATGATTTTTCAAAGGTGGAGTTTGATGACAACAGTGAGCCTCATTTAAAAGGATCTGGCGCTGTATTTGAGTTTATTAAAAAGACTTCCAGAGGCAGTGTGAATCTGCAAAGAACACTGTTTGGTAATCTCTGGCAGATGAAGCTGTGGTGCATGCTCAAGGGTAATTTACGTGCTGTTGACAGTGAAAAGGACAATTCCTCATCATTGTGGGACAGAGCCACAGTTGTAGCTTCACTTACCAGGCGTTTTTCATCAGATACAGAAAACAAAGAGCTCATTAAAATACTTCCAAAGCGGGTTTTCATCTTTGGAGTGTCCTCACTGCCAACTCAGGTTATCAGTCTGTTTGCTGCATTAGGAAAGCTCATTCCTGTATTTTTCATGCATTTAAATCCATGCGCCGAATACTGGGGAGATCTGACTTCGGTTAAAGGCGACTGGTTAAAGGAAAAGCAGAAAATCATAAAATATCTGCACGGCAGATCCTTGAGCAAAGATGTGGATTTAGAAAAATTCGAAGGCAGAATAAAAAGTCAGCAGGTGGATGTATCAACTCTTGAAGGACAGCTTGGGGATGAGTACTGCTCGCTTTTTGAGGATACTGCAGTATTAGACGGTGAGGGGGAACTCTCCGCCATTGATTCTCATGCAGAGCTTATCGACGGCAATCCGATGCTGCTCTCATTAGGAAGACAGGGTAGAGATACATTGAATGTGCTGTTATCTCATGACAGTGAAATTAACTTTACCAATGTCTTTTTTGAGTATGAAGGCAACACGGTTTTAAATAACATAAAAAATCAGCTTTTGAATTTAAGAACCGCTGACAGGGACAGGAACAGAATAGAAAAAGGTGATGAGTCGCTGCAGGTAAGAGTGTGTTATACCCCATTAAGAGAAGTTGAAGTTCTGCGCGACAGAATGCTGTCTCTGTTTAAAAAAGACAGATCCTTAAGACCGGTAGATCTTGTCTGCATGGTACCAAATGTTGAGGAGTATGCTCCATATATCGAGTCTGTTTTCGGATCTGTTGACAGAAACTCAAAGAATTTTATTCCATATTCAATCTGCGATAAGTCAGGCCAGGCAAGTTCACCTGTTGCTGATGCTCTGATTCAGCTTTTATCAATCGGATCAACAAAGATTACAGCAAATCTTATTATTGAGCTTTTATCGGTTGAGTCCATAGCAGGTAAATTCTTAATTGATTCAGAAGATCTTACCGTCATTGCCACATGGTTTAAAGAAAACTGTATGCACTGGGGTCTTGATGAAAGAGACGTTCAGGAGATTTTAAAAACAGAAGATCCGCTTAATCTTCCCTGGACCATTGAAGAGGGTATCGATCGACTCTTAAAGGGATTTATGCTTGGAGAAAACTCAGGCACCGATGCTTTTGATTCAATTGCCTCAACAGATTTTCATCTGTTATCAAAGCTGTGCTCATTCCTTGAGTCTTTAAAATTACTTAAAGACACATTCTATCCAAGTCTTGATCTTGGAGCTAAGGCTGAGTTTACAAACCTTGAGTGGTCTGAAAAGCTTGAGACAGTAATTTTTAAGAATTTCTTTGTTCTTGATGAAAGATCATTTAATGAAATCAAAAACATTAAAGAGATCCTTCTTGAAATGAATGAGTCTATCAACAATCTCAATACCGGATCATCTTTAGAAGGACTTAACGAGAGCGAAGTACATTCTTTAAAGATCAAGCTTCCTGTATTCAGAGCTAAGCTCATTCATGCTTTAGGCAATACTCATGATTCATCATCCTATTTAAAGGGAAGCGTAAGCTTCTGTTCTTTAATGCCGATGAGAGCAGTCCCATTCAGATATATCTTTATTCTGGGGCTAAAAGATACAGATTTCCCAAGAACTGACACCTATCCAAGCTTTAACCTTCTGTCTTTAAAGCCTTTATTAAGATGCAATGACAGAGCAAGAGCCAGTGATGATCGCTTTATTTTCCTTGAAAGCTTCCTGTCAGCAAAAGATGGTCTGTATCTTTCATATGTGGGCCGCAGTGTAAATGACAAGTCTGAACTTAATCCATCTGCAGTGATAACCGAGCTTTATGACTACTTGTCAGACAGCTTCTATGTAACTGAAGAAAACAGAAATGATGATGAGAAAAACCGCAGGGAAGTAATTGCGGCAATTACAAGAGTTGAGACTTTAAGCTCATATGATTCAAAGAACTTCCTTGAACAGGAAGGTCATGAAAAGTCCTTTAATGAAGATGTATTCTTCAATCCTGATGAAACGGGAATTTGCACAAGAGGAAACACTCCTTTAGGCGCAATTACACAGAATCTGTCATTCAAAGAAGATGACAGCAAAGAGCTGTTTGTGGATATTGAATCTTTAACTTCATTTTTCTGCAAGCCTGCAAAGGAATTTTTAAACAAAAAACTGAATATCAGTCTTTATACAGACAACGGAGTTGATATCAGTGACAGCGAGCCATTTTGTCTGCCTTATTTAGACGGGCTGAATATAGAGCTGGAGATTTTGGACAAAACTCTTGAAAACTCGGAGTTATCGCCCTCAGATGTGATTGACAAAGAACTTAATGTTTTAAGTTCTAAGGGTGTAATGCCATATGGAGTTCTTATAAATGACTTAAAGGAAAACCTTAAAGATAATATTCTTAACCTGAATGAAAAGGTAAAACAGTTCAAAGACAATTTTGCCTCCTGCCACTATTCAAGAGTGCTTGAGGATTTTACCTGCAGGGGTAGAAAGATAAAGGTGATTTTTGATGGAACCTTAAAGCCACATTCAAATGTTATTGTGGATATTTTCCATAAGAGCAATATGGAGAAGTCTGTATCAGCGCTGTTTAAAGGTATCTTCACAAGACTTGCCTACACCTATGTTCAAGGTAAGTCAATTGTGGATGAAGTCAGGATCATGAACGGATCTGGAGAGTTTTATGATGGCTGCTTTGCGGGTATGCAGGATGTTACTTCAGGCTCTGCATCAGATGAAATTTTAAAAGAGGCTCTTGAGCTTTACATGGCATGTCTTGAAATTCCTGTACCACTTACAAAGCGTCTTTATGAAAATGTGCTTGGTGAATACATAAACAACAAGGATACAGTAAATCTTGATGACTTTATCTGTAAAACCTTGGAAAGCATATCTGATTTTGGAAGTATCTTTGAATATGATGAAGATGCAGCCTATCTGTTTTCAAAAGACAGGATCTTCAGTCAGGGATCAGATGTGGCTGACAGTGCTTTAGATAATATAAAAGAGCTTAGTGTAAGAATGATTAAGTTTCTTATAAAGAATACGGTTGGATGTGGAGAATAATATGGTCATTTCAAAGCAGGATTTACCTCTTATAAACCGCTTTAATTTAAATCGATCCTCTTTAATTGAAGCTTCAGCCGGTACTGGTAAGACATTTACAATCAGCAATCTGATTGTTCGACTTTTAATGGGCGCACCAGCTTTAGGAAATGTTTCTGAAAAAGACAGAAAATCATTATTAAACAGAGGTTATCCACTGGATATAGAAAACATTCTTGTGGTGACCTTTACTAATGCTGCAGCTTCTGATTTAAGAGCCAGAATTCTCGAGAAAATTCACGAGACAAGAGTGCTTTTTGAAAAGCTTGTCGCCTTAAAGGAGCCTTCTGCTGTTTATGCATTCCTTGAAGAGAAATTCAAAGGAGTCATAAATGATCCGTTAAAGCATCTTATTGACAGCTACTTTGGAACCTTAAAGGATGCCATGGATGTCAAAACCACCGTTGGTGCATATGTAAGACTTCTAAAGAGAGCTGAAGCTTCTATTGATAATGCGCCTATAAGTACAATCCATTCTTTCTGCAACAAGGCATTAAATAAAATCTTTACCTTTGAGGCAGGCAGAGCATTTAACGTAGAGCTGACACAGGACACCACAAATCAGGAAGATGATGCTAAAAAAAGCGTTTTCAGAGAACTTTTTTATAAGAATGACATCCTTTCACCTGAGCTTTTAAAAGCATTAACTGGTGCTGACAGTCCATCATCTTTTGACGATGTAATTAAAAAATTAAGGAAAGTCCGTCTGCTTGACAGCAGCCGTGGCTATTACGGCTACTCTGTTTTATTTGATAAGGATTCAAGAGACAGTGCTCAAAGACAGGATGCTGATAAAAGGCTTAAGGCACTTTTATCTGAATATGAAAAGGAACATGAGGCGATTACTGTAGAGTGCGCTCCATTATTTCAGTCTTTAAAGGCATATGCTCCACGCCTTAAGGTATACAGAGATGACAAGAGTTTTATCTGTGATCTTTATTCAAACAGTAAAGGCAAGGGATTAAAAAAAGACTATCAGGAATTCTTTTTAGATCTTGAGCCTTTGCTCTGCAAGGAGAACTTTTCGGCTGAGGCTTTATTAAATCTTGTAAACTCAAATGAGGCTGTCATAACAGATATTCCTGACGGAGCATGCTGCCGCTATCTGTCTTATGCAAAGACAGTAAAAGAAAAGGATTTTTCAGATTACGCTTCAGTAGAATCCTTTGAAACAGTACTGCAAAGCCTGCTTGAAAGTGTAAGAAGACACAGCAAGGCAATCTCTTCTGTAAGAGAAGAGGTAAATCTTTTAATCGGAATCAGAATGATAGACAGATTTGATGCTATCTGCTCAAGAGACGGTATCATTTCTAATGATGAACTGCTTCGTCAGCTGGCTTTGGTACTGTCAAAAAAGGATGACAGAGCAAAGCGTCTTTGCTCTCTGTTAAGAAACACCTATCCTGTTGCAATGATTGATGAATTCCAGGATACCGATCCGGTGCAGTTTGAAATCTTCAATAACCTGTATCTGAATGAAGAGGCCAAAAAGGAGGGCTCCGTATGTTATCTCATCGGTGATCCAAAGCAGTCAATTTACGCCTTCCGCGGATCTGACATTAACTCCTACAACCGTGCAAAAGAGAACATTTTAAAGTTAAACGGTTTTGACCCAGAAGATCTTTTATCAAGAAAAAAGGCATCTGGTGAGTGTATATATGATCTTGATACAAACTTCCGTTCAGGCAGAAATGTTATTGATGCTGTCAATAAGATTTTCACTCAGTCAAATGACGATGAACTGCGGGGGTACCTTAAAAAGCCTTTTGACTATGAGAACTTTGAGGGGAGCGGAAACAGCCTGTCTAGCAATATCGATTTTGATGATGTAAAGGCAAGTTCAGATTTTTCAAAATGCGGCAGATTCTGTGTAAAGGTATCTGACAGAACTGATTCTCTATCAGCATCTGATGATGCATCCTGCTCCTTTGCAGTAGTAAATGAAGGTGATGATAAGGGCACTTACAGAATCTTAAAAGGCAATTTTGCAAGCAATGTAACCTTAGATGCTGAAGAAAAACCAAACAAAGAAAACCTTGGAAAGGCATGTGCTGCAAAATGTGCAAAAGAAGTATACCTTTGTTTAACGCAGGGATACTTTGTTAAAAAGAACGAGAAGGGAGCAGAGTGTGCCACAAGAGTAAAACCTAAAGATATAGCCATTTTAGTTTCCGACAAAAAACAGAATGAGCAGATAAGAGCAGCCCTTGACAGTTACGGCATCAAGTCAGTGTATTTATCAGATGCCGAGTCGGTGCTTTCAAATTATTCTGGTGCTTACGGTACTGAGCAGAAACTCTGTCCGTCACAGGCATCAATTGATATGCTTTATCTGATGGAAGCCATTTTAGAGCCGACTTCCGTCAAAAATGCTCTGAGACTTTTAGGTTCAAATCTTCTTTTGCTTACAAGGGAGGATTTTAGAAGTTACTACGAGTCTGAAGAGAATTTAAACAAAGAGATGGTACTGCTAAAGGAGTGCTTAAGAAAGTGGTCTGAATTTGGATTTATGCCTGCCTTTTACCATTATCTTAAGGCACATAAATGCTTCAACCGCATTTTAAGTCTTGAAAATGGCGACAGAGTCCTTACAGACTATAACCATATTGCTGAAATCATGCAGGGCGTTAACTCGAAGGTTAAGGGCCTTAATTCCCAGCTTTTATGGTTTAAAGAGGTTCTTTCAAACCAGGAAAAACTAAATAGTGTTGGAGGAGACACCCTTAAGCGACTTGAGTCAGAAATTGATCTTGTCAAGGTTGTGACTGTACATAAATCAAAAGGTCTTCAGTATCCTTTAGTCTTTGTTCCTTTCTTATATACAAGACAGAAAGTTTTTGATTTTACAAAAGAGGAAGTAGCCTTTGCAGCCTTAAGCACAGATCTTAAGGAAAAGGCAAAAGAAGCGCATGCTTCATTTGTATCAGAGGCTATGACTCTGGCTAAGAAAGCTCTGTGTCAGAATGATTATGAAACCTTAAGTTCCATTTACAGAATATCCAAAAATCAGGAACAGGTAAGACTGCTGTATGTAGCTCTGACAAGAGCTCAGGCAGGAAATTTCATCTTCTTTAATTCTGTTCCATTAAAAAAAGATGCCCGTTATGATGACTCTGCCTTAAAGAGAGTGATTTCAAATTCAGTACAGCCTGAAGTAAAAAAAGCCTTTGATACACACAAAGAGTTCTTTGAAAAATCTGAAGATGTATTTGCAGAAAATGATCCTTATGAAGGTTCATACCGCCAGTTTTTACTAAAAACAGAGGTAAAAAAGGAAGGTCTGTCCTATGGTTATGACAGCCTTGAAAAGAGTATCGACAGAAGCTTTAAGGTCACATCCTATACCGCCATTGCATCAGGACATGGAACAATTGAAGGTCTTAAGGATGATGAAGGTAATGACAGTCCTGGTATAGAGCCTTTGGAAGAAAAAAATGAGCCACAGATGCTGCCTCAGTTTACTTTTACAAACGGCGCCAATATAGGTACCTTCCTGCATAAGCTGCTTGAGATTATTCTTTCATACAAAAAGGAAGAACGCGATACATTCGAAAAACTGTGTGCTCTGATACACAATGCCATGGTTTATGACTACTATCACGTCATCAGCAGCACCAGAGGTGAAGATCCTGTAGCGCTGGTGTGTTCATGGATGAATGAGGTTTTGAATACACCTCTTCCTTATAAGGGAGTCTGTTTAAATGAGCTTGAAAACACAGATTCACTAAAGGAGCTTGACTACTTCATTCCGGTAAACAACTTTAATGAAAATGTTTTCAATGAAATCTGTGAAGAGTTTTTTGAAGACATAAAGGCCTGCTATTCTGATATAGCAGTGCTTGAGAGAATTAAGATCCCGCGTGTGAAATTTGATGAGTTTGAAGGCTTTATCAAGGGCAGCATCGATCTGGTTGCAAGATTCAAAAATGAAAAGGGCATTGAGCAGTATTATCTGATTGACTACAAGTCCAACAATCTTGGCAGCTCTTTAAAGGATTACAGTAAGGAGAACACTATTATCTCCTTCATTGAGCACAAGTATTATGTGCAGGTTCTGCTCTATACCCTGGCTCTGCACAGATTCCTCAGTGTAGCCAGAAAAGACTATGACTATGACAAAGATATTGGTTCAGTCATGTATCTTTTCCTGCGCGGTATGGACAGTAAAAACAAGAATTACGAAGGCATCTTCAACATCAGGCCTCGATTCAGTCTGATAGAGAAGCTTTCTAACCATATAGCTTCACAAAAGGAGCTTAAAAATGCGTAGTAACAGTGACTTCTTTGCCTCTTTATCTGAGTTTGTAAATCTCATTTTGGATGATGAAGTAAGTATAAGTGAGCTTTTAGACAGAAGCCGTCAGAGTAGTTTTGTGCCTCAGATAGCTCTGTCCATGGGACTGCTTTATTTTAGAAAATATCATGGTTTTTCAAAGATTCATTTCTTTTATGTAGTTGCCTTATGTCATGAATTAGACGGCAATGATATCTGCATAAAGCTCTGTGAAGAAAGTATCTATAAGCTTATTGACGGTCTTTGTTCTAAGAGAATGGAACAGAGCGAGTACGAACTTTGCAGGAGTTCTTTAAAAGATTTTGCTTCAAAGATCTATGCATTAACCTCAGTACAAAAGCTCATTTCTGATAATGATATTGCAGGTATCGGCACTGACAGCGCTCCTCTTGTAATTGATCATAACCGTCTGTATTTTAGAAACTTCTATCAGTATGAAGAAAAAGTTTCATCCTATATCAAAGGTTATTCTCAAAAGGGATCTGATCTTACTGAAAAAGATGTGCAGTTTTATAAAAGTGCTCTTTCAATTCTGTTTCCTGATGAAAAAGATGGCAGTTTAAATTATCAGAGAATAGCTGCAGCCTCATCTGTAAGCTCCTCCTTTTCAGTTATTACTGGCGGTCCTGGAACCGGTAAAACCACAACTGTATTAAATATTCTGGTGCTGATGCTTTTAAAGGACAGGAATCTTAGAGTAAGACTCTGTGCACCTACAGGCAAGGCATCCTCAAGAATGACTGAATCCATTATGAATGGTTTATCTTCAGGTGTTTTTGAAGATAACTTTAAGGCTCTTAGTCAGAAAAATCTGGCTGCAGCTGAGGATTTTGAAAAGATAAAGTCCCTTATACCAAAGGAAGCCATCACGGTTCACAAGCTTTTAGGCATTAAGCCTCACAAAGAAAGGCCTGCGTTCAATGAAGATCATCCTCTTGCCTGCGATGTTCTAATCGTTGATGAGGTTTCGATGATTTCCCTTGGGCTGTTCTCAAAGCTTTTAGCAGCTGTAGGCAAGAATACAAAAGTTATTCTTTTAGGTGATAAAGATCAGCTCTGCTCGGTGGAGCCTGGCTCTGTGTTATCTGATCTGTGTTCTGATCTTGATAGAGCAGGCAGTCTTTCCGACAGCCGCAGAGCTCTTATCTGCGCTCTTTGTTCATACAGGGAAAGCGATATTACCTCCGCCACACTTACAGATTATGTCTCTATGCTTGTAAAGAGCAGACGTTTTTCTGATTCCTCTCTGCTAGGAAAATTTGCAAAAGCCGTAAATGCAGCTAGTGAAACCCCATCCTCTAACGGTGAGATAAGTGATCCTCTTGCAACTGTAAAAGAGTGCCTTGAAGATCTTGGTGATGTTGAAAAGATATTTACATCAGTAAAGAAACTTGAGTTTTTCTCTTTAGATGCAGAAGCTCCTTTTAAGGAGGTTAAAAAAACTGCAGATAAGACAGCTGCCGCACTGATAAGACTTTATACTCAGGATGGCGAATTTTTACGTGAACTTAAAAAAGCATCTGGCCTTGTAAAGGCATCTGAAGCTGACAGATACTTTAATTTGCTCGATAAATACAGAATTCTTTGTTCAAACAGAGAAGGTCAGTTAGGTTCTGCAGCGCTTAATTATGCTCTTACAAAAAAGCTTTTAAGTTATGTAAAGACATTCATAAAAAGTCCTGATGAGGAGTTTTTCCCAGGACGTGTGATCCTCATAAACAAGAACAGCGATATGCTTGGTGTTTACAATGGTGATGTAGGATTTATTGCATACGTTGAAGATGACCGTAAAAATGTCTCTTTAAAAGCGGTATTCCCTGGTAAAGAGGCAAATAAGCCAAGAGTTATATCCATTGAGCAGCTATCCTCATTTGAGGATGGTATGGCTATGACCATACACAAATCACAGGGCAGTGAATATGCAAGTGTGATTATGGTACTGCCAAACAGGGATAATATGGTACTGTGCAAGGAGCTTGTCTACACAGGTATTACAAGAGCAAAAGAGCGCGTCAAAGACGGAGTGACAACTGGAGGTGCGGTTGCGATTATCGGAAATAAAGAAGTCTTTACAGAGGTGATAAAGCGCAGAGTGTACCGTGAAAGCGGTCTGTCATTAAGACTCAGTCAGAGCTGAACATAAAAAAAATTGAGAAGACTGCTTTTGCAGTCTTCTTTTTTATGTGTGCTCTGCATGCCTTTCAATTTAACGTAACCTGATATTCAAAATCGCATTAAAGATAACACAAAATAAAATATGTTATAAAAAACATATTAACCACTTTTATGGAAAATGTGATTTTTAGTCTTTTTGCACAAGTAAGAATTAATATAATTAATCGTTTGATTAATAGGGACTTAAAAAAGGCGAATAAATAAAAATTTGCAAAAGGTATGAGATGACCTATTCTCTAAGAGCTCCCCTAATGAAAAGTGGTGCGATTTGTCTACCTTGGCAACAGGATGGTCAGAGAATTAATTTTTCAAAAAAAATAAAAAA
>Ga0256405_10011573_pt1 | contig 11207 bp, 6 predicted proteins | sample RumenRJG_02DNA_FD_189096 | JGI IMG/M metagenome (GOLD analysis project Ga0256405, IMG submission 189096) | Bovine rumen microbial communities from Lethbridge, Alberta, Canada - RJG_02 | ecosystem: Host-associated > Mammals > Digestive system > Stomach > Rumen | place: Canada: Alberta | collected...
CCCCTCCCCCCGCCGAGCTTCCGCCCCGACCTTGGTCGGGACAAAATGGTGGCTGGCGCAACAACACTATAGACTGCCGCCACCCTCCCGCAGAACTCCGACCCGACCTTGGTCGGGACAAAATGGTGGCCGACGCAACAACACTATAGACTGCCGCCACCCTCCCGCAGAGCTCCGACCCGACCTTGGTCGGGACAAAATGGTGGCTGGCGCAACAACACTATAGACTGCCGCCACCCGCCACCTCCTAGTGCACCGTATAGGTGCTCGTAGTAATCGTACCGCCGTTGGTGTAGATCTCAAAGTTAATGCTCTTTGACTTATTCAGATCCATGGCGCTGTAGAATTCGGCAAGGTCGCGTACCTTCTTGCCGTTCACCGCCGTAATCACATCGCCGTTCTGCAGACGCAGCGCCGCAGCAGGGCTCTTTTCCTGCACGCTCATTACAACCACGCCCTTCACGCCGTTGTCGTCCAGCTTAATCTGCTTTCTAATGTCATCGGTAAGCGGAACCGCAATAAAGCCCGGCCATAATCTGCCGTTGTCGGAAGAAACCTCCTTCTTGCGCTCCTCAATCGTCACCACGATATCCTGCTTCTTACCGCCGCGGATTACCGTAAAGGTAGCCTTTTCGCCAGCCCGCAGGCCGCCTACTTCACGTACCAGCTGATCAACGTCCTTAACAGCATGACCGTTAAGCGAGATAATATAATCACCGGCCTGCATGCCCGCCTTCTGGGCAGGAGATCCGATAAAGATCTGAGAGGCAAAGGCGCCGCTCACGTTCTTAACGTCAAGAGATTCCTTGAACTCATCCTTCACTTCTACCAGAGAAACGCCCATCCAGCCGTAGGAAATCTTGCCGTTGGCAATAAAGTCATCTATAGCCTTCTTAATATTATTGATAGGAATGGAGAAACCGAGCCCCTGTGAACCGCCGGACTGAGACGCGATCCAGGTATTGATACCGATAACCTCACCATAAATGTTCACCAGCGGACCGCCGGAATTACCCTGGTTGATCGCCGCGTCAGTCTGAATAAAGTCATTGATATTGCCGATATCATTGCCGGAACGGCCCGTGGCGCTGATAATACCCTGCGTCACAGACTGGCGGTATCCGAGCGGAGCACCGAACGCAAGACAGATATCTCCGGCCTGCACCTTGTCGGAATCACCGAGCTGCGCCACCGCGATAGAAGAATCGTCAGACTCAAAAGAAACAAGCGCCACGTCCATGCGCTCATCAGTTCCCACCAGCTTTGCGCTGAACTCACGGCCGTCATTAAGCCGTACAGAAATCTCCGTCGCGGATCCGGCCACATGATTGTTCGTCAGCACATACACCGTCTTACCGTTCCGGCGGACAATAACGCCGGAGCCGAGGCCCTTCTGCTCATATTCACGCTGCTGCGGCTGCACATCCTCAGGCCGGCCGAAAAAGAAGAACGGCAGGTTCTGCATAGGATTTGACTGTATAGTCTTTTTTTCCGTTACATCAACTTCAACAACTGACGGCAGCACGCCGCTCGACACTGATCTGAATGCCGACTGCAGCGCCTCCGCCACCTTGAGCGAATCAGCGGGAATGGATACAGCAGGCTGCGATTCCGCAAAAGCAGTGTTCGCCGAGCCTTTTACCGAAACACCCCGGCAGGAAAAAGAAATAAGACCAAATGAAAGGGCTGCGGCAGAAGCCGCGCCGATAGCGTATTTTGACCACGTTTTCATATTTAAAACCTCCACAGGCAGTATAATCAGGACACCCGGACAGCATCCGCAACCATACGGCAGCTGTCCTGCGGCATAACTGCCGCACATCCATACATTAAAAATAACGCTTTCCTAGAAAAAGTGTTACAAAAAAGAGTAAAATACTGCCATTAATTTTCTGTTATGAGAACCGGCAGTTAAAAGATGCCGGTTTCACCAGCAGTTTTCTGCCGAAAAAAAACGCGGGCGGCATCCGCCGCGGAACATCCGCATACGGCCGCTGCCCGTCCGCATATTACATCTTGTCCAGATACGGAACCAGCACCATGTGCATGGCCTGCTTGAGCACGGTCAGCGTGCACTGCGCCAGGAACAGGCGGGCCCGCTTGAGCTTGTCGTCGTCAGCGGCAAGGATCGGGCACTGCTGATAGAATTTACTGAACAGCTTGCACACATCGTACAGATAGGCGGTCATCACGCTCGGATCAAAATTCTCCGCGGCGCGTGCCGTAACGTTCGGGAATTCACCGAGCGCCTTGATCAGATCCCATTCAGGAGCAGCCGTCAGCAGCGCGCAGCTTTCGGCGCTGCCGTCAGGCTCCACGCCGCTTTCGCTCGCCTTGCGCAGAATAGAAGCAATGCGCGCGCCCATATACTGCAGATACGGACCGGTATTGCCGTTGAACGACAGGGAGTCCTCAGGATTAAAGAGCATATCCTTTACCGGCGTAACCTGCAGCAGGTAATAATGCAGAGCGGCAAGCGCAACTTTTTCCGCCACGTCATCGGCATCGCCGACCTCAGACTCGCGGCCTTTTGCTTTAATTTCCTGCAGCGCATCGTTATGCAGCTGGTCAATCAGATCATCCGCGTCAACCACCGTACCTTCACGGCTCTTCATACGTCCGCTCGGCAGGTTAACCAGACCGTAGCTCAGATGATACAGCTTTTCAGCCCAGTCAAAGCCGAGCTTCTTAAGAATATAGAACAGAACCTTAAAGTGGTAGATCTGCTCGCTCGCAACCACATAGACCAGCTGGTTAAACGCCCAGTCATTGTGGCGGCTGATGGCGGTACCGATATCCTGCGTAATATAAACGGACGTACCGTCCTTACGCAGCAGCACCTTCTCATGCTCCTTTTCATCCTTTCCGGCGCCCACGGCCTCAGTAACGTCAATACGCACGGAACCGTCAGCAGCTTTAAAGAAAATGCCGCTCTCAAGACCTTTCAGAATCTCTTCCTTACCTTTAAGGTAGGTCTCGCTTTCATAATACAGCTTATCAAAGGAAACACCGGTACGGTCATAGGTAACCTTTATACCGTCAACCGCCCAGTCGTTCATACGCTTCCAGAGCGCGTGAACCTCAGGATCACCCTGCTCCCATTTAATGAGCAGATCCTCGGCCTGCTGCAGCGCTTCCGGATGCTCCTTTGAGTACCGGTCAAATTCCACATAGCACTGACCAACAAAATGATCGCCCTTCATGTGCAGCGTTTCGGGAGTCTCGCCCTTGGGCTCATGGAACAGCGTATAGGCAAGCATACTTTTGCAGATATGCACGCCGCGGTTGTTGATAATATTAACCTTGTACACTTCCGCGCCGGTCTTTTTCAGAATGCGGCTCACGCTTTCGCCGAGCGCATCGTTACGCATATGGCCCAGATGCAGCGGCTTATTAGTATTCGGACTGGAATATTCGATCATAACGCGGCGTCCTGCAAGCGGCTTAGTGCCGTCGGTGCGCAGAGAACCGTACTCATCGCCCTGCTCTGCAATCCGCGCAAGGATGCCGCCGCCCGCAGCGGCTTTATCAAGCCGCACATTCACGTACGGGCCAACCTGCACGAACGTTCCCAGAGAGCTGACGGTTACGCCCGCAAGCTCGGTGCTGCCGGCAATGATTTCGGCAACCGACTGCGCGATGGCAGGCGGCGCCATATGGAACAATTTAGCGAACGGGAACATGGGCATGCCGATGTCGCCGAGCTCCGGCTTGGGCGGGTTTTCCACCGCTATTGATTCAGGCTGGATTTCATCGCCTGCAAGACCTTTATCTTTTTTAAACTGATTCAAAGCCGCGCAAACAACGGCGCGGCACGCTATCTTAGTATCTGCCATAATAGCATATACTACCAGATCATACGTTTTTTTAGAAGAGGTACTGCCAGAACGAACGCAGTATTTAGAAATATCCGCAGAAAGCGGCCTGTACGGTGAACGGCTTATTCTGCCCCGCAGCTTCCCTGCGGAACGAACCGAACAGCGGGTTGCAGCAGGTGCAGTCAGAGCTCACGGCTATATTTTCAGCGGGAACGCCGGCCTGCTCAAGTATATGCAGGTTCGCCTGCTCAAGCGACAGACTGAACGTACCAGGCGCCGCAGCCGGCACCGCGCATCCGGAGCCGAACCGCTCATTAAAATAGCGAGCGCGCTCCTCATCCACCGTATAGCAGCACTGATGGATATGCGGTCCCATCACCACGCACACATTGGCGCTGTCAGTTCCGAACGTGTCATGCGCCTGCTGCAGCGCCTGAGCCACGATTCCCGTTCCCTTCCAGCCTGAATGCAGCGCGCCGAATACACCCGTAACCGGATCGAACAAAAAGATCGGCATGCAGTCCGCAACCGTCACCACCGGCACAAACGACTTGTCACGCATGATCATGCCGTCGCCCTTCTGCAGGCTCACGTCAGCGGCAACCTGCACGGTGCAGATCGTCTGAGAATGTACAAGCTCCAGATACACCGGCGTAAGGCCGATGACCGTAAACATATCGCGCAGGAACGCTTCCCGCACCGGATTCTGCTCGTTCCACCGGAACCGCATGGAACCGGCCGCGCACAGACTCATGCCCCACCGCGGAATACCGGAGCCTTCCAGCGGAGCACCGCCCCGGTAAAAGGGCATCATCACATACGGTCTGCCCTTGGCAGCCTGCTTTTCCGCGGCATCAGCCACACTGAAATGAAAAATAGAATTAGCGTACACCGGACACTTCCTGCGGCCTGACTACCGTTGCATCAATGCCTTCAATCTGAATAATCATTTCCAGGGTTTCCTGCAGCAGAGTCTTCAGATCACGAAGCTCTTCGCAAAAATCATGATTGTCCTGCGTCCTGAGCAGGCGCAGATTTTTTACAGAACCATACTTTTTATCGGTCGATTCATCAAACGCGCCGGTCAGCACAGCTACAAACGAGCGGCAGGTTTCGCAGAAGTCCGACTGGAACATCATCACCTCTTTTTCCGCCGCGCTCATGATCGCATCAACCTTGCGCTGTCCCTGCAGCGTCCTGACCTGCTCGCCGGAAAGCTTATCCAGCAGCAGTCCGACTTCGCCGGAGCGCGACAGACGCGCTCCGAACTGCTTGATCTCCAGCTCAATGCGCGAAAACACGTTGATGCCGGAAATAAGCTCCTCTTTGTTTTCTTTATATGAAAAGATACCGTTCAGCAGCAGCGTCTTAAGAGTACGCACCACTCCGGCATATTTATTTTCCATAAACCAATAGATAAAGCCTGCCGTCAGCTCATAGCGGAACAGCACGCCGCCCCACAGCGAAGCCCACGGACGTGACGGCAGCAGCGGGAACGACTCCAGTCCGAATTCGGCATGCAGCGTCTGCCGCTGCGCCTCTTTCCGGCACGACTGCAGCCACAGCGTCCAGCGGCGGTCAAACACCTTGCGCCATTCCTCACGGTACTTAACGAACCAGTCCTCGGCGCCGCCGAACACCTCCGGCTGCCACGCGGAATCGTTATATACAATGGCCGCAATCGGATGGCAGGGCACCGTATTGATGAACACGTGCATCACCGACAGATGCTCCTGCGCTTCGGACAGGAAGCGCTGCAGCTCCTCGTCGTTCTGCTCATGCTTGGAATACAGATACAGCGCCTGCAGCAGCTCGCCCGTCACCGTCTTGCCAGCGCACAGCACCTTGGCGAACAGCGCAAGCTCGTTGCCCACATCGGCGAACATACACACATTGCCGCCGTCACCAAAATTAGTGAACACATTAAGGAAGTGCTCGAACGGAAGCCTTACAAACTGCCGGAACCACTCAAAGCCGATCACCCCTTCGTACATAGTCTTGCGGGGCACCGGCTCTATCTCGCGCAGAATCTCTTCCATTTTACGCATAAGCGCGGTGCGGTGCTCCTTGGTCACGGTTGGCACCACCGGGTAGATAAACGGATCAGCCTCGGTGTTCATGCGCTCAGTAACCTCAGGCATAAGCAGAATGCCCAAGTAGGCATAGAACGCGCCGATATCACTTTCCGGCTGCTCAAAATACGGTTTAAAAAAGTCCGCGCAGTCCTTAAGCTCCTTGAGCTTTTCATAGAATGCGGGAAGCAGGAATTCCCTGCGGTAGTCAAGCAGCTCCGGATACGTACGCATCACGTCGGCAGCCATCACCGCCACTTTGTCGCGGTTATAAATGTCGGCGGCAGACTCTCCCGTAAAGAAAGAACGGATGAACACCCACAGACGGCAGAAAACACTCTGCTGCTTCAGCTCATCCAGAATCGAAACATTCTGAACGGACTTCTCAACAAGAGGTGACTGCATTGTCTGGACTTCAACACCTTTGGCACTCGCCTGCAGCTTTTCAAGCAGCGCCCGGCGTTCTTCCTTTGTGATGCCGGAAACCAAAGTGTCGAAGGAGTTCAAAAAAGCTGCCATATAATCATTTTAACCTATTACGGGCTGATATTCAATGTTTTCTTTGCCTCCATTTTTTTCTTGTGCAACAGGAAAAATGCTTTATAATAGTATCAATACATGAACGAACCTAGAAAAAACTCCGTCTTTCAAGGTAACTAAAAAACGTACATGCACGGGCGCATGGCTGCGTCCTTATACAAAACAAGGAGGACTACTACATTTTGGAACGGTTGACTATTGAAACCCCGAACCGGGGCCAGAAAGTACTTGAGGGTCTGTACCGGGATGCGGAGCGCCGCATTTCCGCCAGCCCGCCGGGACTCTGCCCCGTTGACATGGCATTAAACTTTCTGCGCATGTGCCATGCGCAGACCTGCGGCAAATGTATCCCCTGCCGTATCGGTCTGGGCCAGCTTACCACGCTGCTTGAATCAGTGCTGGACGGCACCGCGTCCATGGACACCATAAAGCTCATAGAGCGTACCGCTGCCGTCATACAGGACACGGCCGACTGCGCCATCGGCTACGAAGCCGCGCGTATGGTGCTGCAGGGCGTCAAAGGCTTTAAGGACGACTACATCGAGCATGTGCAGCGCGGCAGATGTATTTCAAAGCTCAAGCTTTCAGTTCCCTGTGCCACCGTCTGCCCCGCGCACGTGGACGTACCGGGCTATATTGCGCTCGTAAAGGCAGGACGCTACGAAGACGCGGTGCGGCTTATCCGCAAGGACAATCCGTTCCCGTCAGTATGCGGATACGTCTGCGAGCATCCGTGCGAATCCCGCTGCCGCCGCCACATGGTGGACGACGCGGTGAATATCTGCGGCATCAAGCGCTATGCAGTTGACCACGCGGGCAAGATTCCCACACCAAAGAAGGCGGATTCCACGGGCAAAAAGGTTGCCGTAATCGGCGGCGGTCCCGGCGGACTCACCGCGGCATACTTCCTGACGCTCATGGGCCACACGGTCACCGTCTACGAGCAGCGCCACAAGCTCGGCGGCATGCTCCGCTACGGCATTCCCGACTACCGTCTGCCGCAGAACGTGCTTGACAGAGACATCAAGTACATCCTTGATACCGGCATCAACGTCAAGTTCGACACAAATGTAGGTACAGATCTTTCTATAGATACGCTCAAAAAAGAATACGACGCCGTATACCTTTCAATCGGCGCGCATGACAACAAAATGCTGCGCATCAAAGGCGAAGACAGCAAGAACGTGGTCAGCGCCGTAGAAATGCTGCGCAACGTAGGCGAAGGCAACATACCCGACCTGAAAGGAAAGAACGTTGTGGTGATCGGCGGCGGCAACGTTGCCATGGACGCCACACGCACGAGCCTCAGACTCGGCGCCAAAACTGTTACCTGCGTATACCGCAGGCGCATAGAGGACATGACCGCGCTTCCTGAGGAAATCGAGGAGGCGCAGGGCGAAGGTGCACGGATACTGCCCATGCACGCGCCCGACCATATCGAAGCCGACGACAAGGGCTGCGTAACCGCACTGTGGGCAAAACCGCAGATTATCGGAGCCATAGACGCAAGCGGCAGGCCGAGCGTCAGCGGCGCGGACAAACCGCTGCTCAAGATTTCCTGCGACTACATCATCGTAGCCATCGGTCAGTCCATCCACTCCAAGCCGTTTGAAGAGAACGGCATGAGCACCGAGCGCGGTGCCATCAAGGCTGAGGAAAGCAGCTTCGTTACCGGCAGCGGCAACGTATTCGCCGGCGGTGACGCGGTATCAGGCCCCGCCACGGTCATCAGAGCCGTTGCGGCAGGCAAAGTAGCCGCGGACAACATAGACAGCTTCCTCGGATTCCATCATACCATCAGCGTTGATGTACAGGTTCCCCCGCCCCACCTGTCTAATGCGCCGGCCTGCGGCCGCGTGAACCTGACAAGCCGAACCATCGACAAAATCGACGGTGACTTCAAGCTTGTCAGCATCGGCATGAGCGAGCAGGAAGCGCAGCAGGAATGCGGACGCTGTCTGCGGTGCGACCACTTCGGGTACGGTATATTCAAAGGAGGACGGAACAACCAATGGTAAATATAACGATCAACGAACAGGCCGTAGCGGTGCCTGAGGGCAGCACGATCCTGGACGCTGCCAGAACCGCAGGGATTCACATTCCGCACCTGTGTTATCTGAAAGAGATAAATGAAATCGGCGCGTGCCGTCTGTGCAGCGTCGAAGTGGCCGGCGAGGACAAGCTTATTCCTGCCTGCGACAACGTTGTGCGCGAAGGCATGAAGATCACCACGAACTCACCGCGCGTACGGATTGCAGTGCGCACCAATCTGGAGCTTATCCTGAGCCAGCACGACTGTAAGTGCGCGCTCTGCGTGCGCAGCGGCAACTGCCGTCTGCAGACGCTGGCAAACGACTACAACCTGCTGGAAAATCCCTATCCCGTGGAGCTGCCCAAAGGCAAGCTGGCACACTGGAACAAGGATTTTCCCTTTTTCCGCGACTATGCAAAGTGCGTAAAATGCATGCGCTGTATCCAGATCTGCGACAAGGTGCAGGGCATACACATCTGGGACCTTATGGCAACCGGAAGCCGCACCCATGTGGACGTATCAGAAAACCGCGACATAGAGCAGTCCGACTGCACCTTGTGCGGACAGTGCGTAACCCACTGTCCGGTAGGCGCGCTGCGCGAGCGGGATGACTGCCGCAAGGTGCGCGACGCGCTTGAAAATCCCGACATGATCACCGTGGCGCAGATCGCGCCCGCCATCCGCACCGCATGGGGTGAAAGCCTCGGCCTGAAGCCTGAGGAAGCCACCGTAAACCGTCTGTGCGGCGTGCTGCGTCAGATGGGATTTGACTACGTGTTCGACACAAGCTTCTCGGCCGACCTGACCATCATGGAGGAAGCGAACGAATTCCTTGCGCGTATGAAAAAAGGCGATCTGAAGAAGTATCCCATGTTCACAAGCTGCTGCCCCGGCTGGATACGCTTTGTAAAGAGCCAGTTCCCCGAACTTGTGGGACAGCTTTCTACCGCTAAGAGCCCGCAGCAGATGTTCGGCTCCATTGTCAAAAACTACTTTGCCAAAAAGATCGGCGTGGCGCCTGAAAAGATCTGCTGCGTGTCGATCATGCCGTGTATCGCAAAGAAATCGGAGTGCGACCTGCCCACCATGGTGAACGCACAGGGCATCAAGGACGTAGATTACGTGCTTACCAGCCGTGAGATTGTCCGCATGCTCCGCGCCGACCGCATCTCCGTGCACAGAATCGGCGACTCTCCGTTTGACCGCCTGCTCAACGACTATTCGGGCGCGGCAGTCATCTTCGGAGCCACCGGCGGCGTTATGGAAGCCGCGCTGCGTACCGCAGCGTTCGCCGTAACCGGCAAGAATCCCGAACCGGAGGCATTCAGCGAGCTGCGCATGCACGAGGGCAACTGCAAGAACGCGTGGCGTGAAGGCACCTTCACGCTGAACGGCACCAAGCTGCGCATTGCAGTAACCAGCGGTCTGGCAAACACGCGCAAGCTGTGCAACGCCATTATCCGCGGCGAAGTCAAATACGACTTTGTGGAAGTCATGGCATGTCCGGGCGGCTGCTCAGGCGGCGGCGGACAGCCCATCCACACCGATGACATTGAGCGCGCGGCGGAGCGCGGACAGGTACTGTACCGCATAGACCGCAGCATGCCGCTCAGGTTCAGCCACGAGAACCCCGATGTACAGGCGCTGTACGCGGACGAGCTCGGCACGCCGCTCAGCGAGCGTTCGGAAGAGCTGCTCCATACCGATCATTTCGGATGGCAGATGCCGGAGTAACATACACCCCGGGACAAGGCATTGCGCAGAGCATGCCTTGTCCCGGTTTATGAGCCGGCTCACGAGCCCTAAATGACAGTGCCCCGGAACAGTCACCAGACCGTTCCGGGGCACATCTGTTATTACGCAAAAAGATTACAAAAGCAGGCTCTTTTCTTTTTTATGAGCCTCAAGCGCAGTAAAGGCATCGGCAAAGCAGCGGTCTATTGAACCGACCTGCCCCGTAAGCTCCGAATAGCCCGAGCAGAAATCAAGGGCGTATTTGCCGCCGCTTTCCAGCCGGTTCTTGCGGACCAGCACCGTACGCACCGATTCGCACAGGTCGGGCAGCTCCGCTTCAGAAGAAACCTTCGCCACCATGCAGAATTCATCGCCGCCGTACCGCGCCAGAAAATGGCGGCTGCGGCATTCCCGGCAGAATTCCTTCAGTGCTTCCGACATTCTGAGCAGAACGGCATCGCCTTCCGCCCGGCCGTACACACGGTTAATGCGCCGGAACCCGTCGAGATCAAAGATCACCAGATACAGGCGGCTGTCATACTGCAGCGTCTGATACGTATTCACCATAAACCGCTTGAGCTCCATGCGGTTATTGAGCAGCGTAAGCGGATCACGCGTAACCAGATTGGACAGCGAAGAAATATACACATACAGCATGGTGAGCGTGCAGCCGAAGCACAGAATCGGCACGTTCAGCCACGTTACCTGACACAGCGCAAAAAACACTATGGCAAGCGGATACATGCCCGTAACGATATACCCGTGCCTGTTGGCATAATTCTTCTTTTTAAATGACCGGAAAAAAGCCCGGCAGCTGGCAAGCATAACATATGCGAACGGAACGGCCACAAGCGCCATAAAAAAGCTCTGCCCGTACTGCATGCCGCGCCGGTCAATCCACAGCCCCAGATCAAACACAAAATCAGTAAGAATCAGCAGCGACGTAATAAAGGCAGGCACCGCCGCCCAGATCATCCCCTTAAGAGTCCGCGTGCGCGTAGCGTTCTGGCT
>Ga0256405_10011574_pt1 | contig 11205 bp, 11 predicted proteins | sample RumenRJG_02DNA_FD_189096 | JGI IMG/M metagenome (GOLD analysis project Ga0256405, IMG submission 189096) | Bovine rumen microbial communities from Lethbridge, Alberta, Canada - RJG_02 | ecosystem: Host-associated > Mammals > Digestive system > Stomach > Rumen | place: Canada: Alberta...
CATTTATTAAATGAAATGAAAGACTTTCTAGAGGACAACGGCAAGGAAGTTGTTCTTGGATCTTCTAAAAGCACAAGAAAAGGGCAGGTACTGGGATGCAATTTTTCATCAATAAAAAATTTGGATGCTGATGTTTTCTTATTCATCGGAAGCGGAAACTTCCACCCTCTTGGAATATATTTATTTACAAAATCTCCCGTCTATGCCCTTGACCCGTACAACAATGAATTAAGGGAAATGACTGATTATGCCGATAGAATTTTAAGAATACGCTTTGCAAGAATTACAAAGGCACGTGAAGCCAAAAAATGGGGAATAATTGTATCCTCAAAAGAAGGCCAATACAGGCTTGAACTTGCAAAGCAAATCAAGAAGCTCCTAAAAGATAGTGGAATGGAGGGATTTGTAATAATGGTAGATAATGTAAATCCTGATGTGCTATTACCATATTTCGATTTGGATGCATTTGTAGTTACTGCATGTCCAAGAATAGCTATTGACGATTCTCAAATGTATAAAAAACCATTAATTACTCCACAGGAACTTGAAATAGTGCTGAACAAAAGAGAATGGGAAAACTATCAATTGGATGAAATACTTTTTAGAAGACGATGATGCACTAAAAATTTAAATATAAACAATTAATAAAGATATTATATTAATGAAATTTTTCTTACTTTGGTGATTTAATATGGGCGAAAACGAAGAGAAAATTGTAATGCCAGGAGATAAATTAGGAATAATTGAACAGTATGTACCTGGAGAAGGTACTTATGATGACGATGGAGAAATTAAATCATCAGTACTAGGAAATGTTAAAATTAACCAAAAAAAGAGAATTATCTCAGTTGACTCAAAATTTGGAAAACCTGCTCTTTTGAAAAAAGGTGATATTGTATATGGCCAAATTACTGACATTAAACCGCAAAGGGCAAATATCAATATTGAATGTATCAAAGACAATCCTAGACCTTTAGCATTGCCATATATGGGAGCAATCCATATTTCCCAAGCTAAAAAGGATTATTTAGAAAAATTAGGGGATGCATTTAGAATAGGCGATATAGTCCAAGCTAAAGTAGTTAAAATAACTGGAGATAATGTTGATTTAAGTACTGTAGATAAAGATTGTGGTGTCCTAAAAGCGATGTGTACTCGATGCAGAGATTATATGCACACCACCAATAAAAAAGACGAAGTTCAATGTAACTCATGTAATAGAAAAGAAAAACGTAAAGTTTCAACAAACTATGTAAATTAAAATTAGGTAGATAATATGGATAATATTAAAATTCTTAATAAAACTGCTAATGAAATAGAATTTGAAATTGAAGACGAAAGTCATGGTGTATGCAATGCACTCAGACATATTTTAATGCAAGATGAAGATGTTGAATATGCAGTTTACAACATTGACCACCCACTTACTGGAAAACCAATAATGACCATTAAAACAAAAGAAGGAAATCCAAAAGATGCATTAAAAAGAGCTGCTGAACAACTTAAGGCAGATAGTGAATCATTCAAACAACTTATTGAAGAAAACTTATAACTTCAATATCTTTTACTTTTTTATGTGATTAATATGGGAAAATACCGAAATCCCAGCTTAACGACAGACATTTTTATTTTTGATGATGATTTAAATTTTATACTAATTAAACGTAAAAATGAACCATATAAAGACTACTGGGCACTGCCAGGTGGTTTTGTAGATTATGGGGAATGCGTTGAAGATGCGGCAATAAGAGAAGCTTTAGAAGAAACCAGCATTAATGTTGAACTAAAAGAACTTGTTGGAGTATATTCTGACCCTTCAAGAGATCCTCGAGGACATACTGTAAGCATAACCTACACTGCAAGAGGAAATATGAAAAAAATGAATGCTGCAGATGATGCATGTGACATAGGCCTTTTTAAACAGGAGGATTTGGAAAAAATAAACCTTGCTTTTGACCATGCAAAAATTATTAAGGATTGCCTAAAATCTATTATAATGTAAATATTAATATTAAAAAAAAGTATATATTTAAATAATTTAAAATAAAAATCTTAATTTGATATAAATAAAATAAGAGGTTGATAAAATGGAATTTTGCCCAGAATGTGGAGCAATGTTACTTCCTAACGATAATAAACTTAAATGCAGTTGCGGATATACAAAAGATTTATCTTCAGACAACAACGAATACTCCGTTTCACAAAAAGTGAAAGGTAAACAAGGTGTTGTTAATATGGGTGAAGTTGAAGATATGAGATCCCAAATAACAGAAGTATGTCCCGAATGTGGTCATGATAAAGCTTATTATGAATTAAAACAAACCAGAAGTGCTGATGAAGCACCTACAAGATTCTTTGAATGTGCTAAATGTGGACACAAATGGAGAGATTATGATTAAGAGGAAGCATTATGAAAGATTCTAAAGATAAAGAAAATAGAATTTCCAATCTGAAAAACATGTTTGATCATATGAACGATGATGAAACTGAAGAAAAAGCAGAGGAAAAAAAGGACGAATTAGATGACATTGAAGAAGATGAAGAGTTAATTAACTTCCTCAATGAAGGAATGGAAGAGTATGAACTTGATGATGAATATATCTACCGTCCAGGAAAAGATTCTATTGAAGCAGTTAATTTAGAAAATGATGCTGAAATCGATGAAAACTTCATTATTGAAACTGATATTAACGAAAAAATTGACAAGGAATCACAAGTAGTAAATAAAGCATCAGGATATGAAGATGCAATTAATGAAAATTTTGATAATATGGTTAACTTTAAAATAGGCGAAAAGCCAATTTTAGCCATAGTAAGTTTAATTTTAGGAATTATATTTATAATAGCTTCAGTTATAGTATTTAACTCCGGAACTGACAGAATTGTAGATAATGTAGTTTCCGGTGAAAATAACTTTTTAGTAGTTCTTTTAATAATTATTGGAGCATTGTTAATTATCTATGGATTATTTAAAATATTAAATGTTAAAAATCCATTTGATAGTATGTTTGATTCAATGAATGAGGATGAAGAACCAGATGAAAAATTGCAAAAAGCTGAAGAAAAACCAGAAGAGCCAACTATTCCTAAAAGCAATATTCCATTAGACAAAGAATCCTATAAAATTGGTGAATTTGATATGGATGAGCTTAAAAGTAGTCTCAAAAAATCTTTTTCTAAAACTGTCAAAAAATCCGATGAATCAGAAGAAGAAATTGATGTTGAAAATCTTCCTCCTGCACGTGAAAAAGACCCTGATGATAAAGGATTAATAAAAGAAGAAATTGAAGAAAGAGACTATGAGCAAGCACAGCTTGACGGCGAGTCCATTGATGAGATTTTTGCTGATGTTGAAGATTTGAAAGATGAAAAATAATTTTTTTATTGGGCCTGTGGTCTAGTCAGGAATGACACAGGACTTCGGATCCTGAAATCGGGGGTTCAAATCCCTCCAGGTCCGCTATTATTTTATTTAAACTATTTTTTAACCCTAACTAAAGCTTCCTTAAAAAAGTCTGGTACTAACGACCTGTAAATTGGGCTTTTAAGAACCATATTAATATCTGAATCTAAAATATAAGTGTAGCAATAGTCATCTTCTGCACGCATGCCCCTACCATAAGCCTGCATCAATGTCATGACAGTCTTATATGCATACCATTTCTGGTCTGTTTTTCTTCTCATGTTAATCTGTTTGTCTCCAAGATAAGGGAAAGGAATCTTATAGATTACCTGAAATCTGCACTTATCATAAGGCAAATCAACACCTTCACTCATTGACGGGGAAACAAGAACCAACGGATTTTCATCCTTTTCAAAATAATTCAATATTCTCTCACGATTATCAGAATTATGGGAAATCAATCTTGAGTTAATCAGATTATTATTGATGTAATGTTGGCACTTATAGCTGTTGGTATGAATCAGTCCCTTTTCGTCCTTATGCTTTTCAAGTATTTCCTTTAAGATAGGGATAGTTTTAGGAGCAGTCTTTTTAATCCTATTTTTGGACATTTTACCTGCAGGATTTAAAATTATAGGTCTTTTTTCTTTAGTGAATGGACTGTCAACCTTGATATGATATACTTCATCAGGGGATAGACCCAACCATTTAGCAAATAGATTACTGGACAGGATAGTTGCACTCATGAAAATTACAACATCCCCATATTTTAAAAGACTATCCTTTGCGTAATGATGAACCCTTAACGGCTTGAAAGAAACACCATTTTCATCACTGTCTATAACCCAATTTTTAGGTTCATTTTCAAGGTTTTTCTTAAGTGTCTTGAGTCTGGAAATTGTAGATCGAATCCTATCAGCCTTATTTTTAGATAAATCCTTAATTTCAATGTCTTCATATGATTCACTGATAGCTGAAATTTCTAAAAGCCAATCCTCAAGTTCGCCGTCCTGAAGAGTCTCTTTGGATATGACTTTGCTTATATCTTTTTCCAAACGGTGATTATACAGGTTGACTTCCATTGTATTCATCAGTTTAGACTCGATATTGTGAGCTTCGTCTAAAATGAGAAGTGAACGGGTTCCAAAATGTTTTACATAGTTTAACTCTGCAATGGCATAGTCATAATTCATTAAAGTGATTGGTGAGTTGACAGCATTAGCCTTCTGCTGCCAGTAATGACAATGATCAGCTGACTGGTAAAATACAGCGCCACCAAATGAATCCTCAAATGCAAGTTCCGCATCCAAAGTCGGGTTTTTGGCAACACCGAATGCACAAAAGAAATTGCTTGAAGTAGGAGAGGTTTTACAGGCCCCCATATCACATGTAACATCAAGGCCATCATGCAAGCACGAAAAGTTAGACCTTCCCTTAACAAGAGGAAACTCAAATTCATTGCTGTACTGGGATTGAAGCTGTTTTGTCATGGTCAGAATATAAGCAGAACCATACATTTTTGCAAGCGTAGTTGCAATTGCAGATTTACCTGTACCTGTTCCAGCTTCCAAAATAATATACTTATAGCCTTGCTTAATTGCATCATCAATATCTTGAATAATCTCAAATTGACCAACCCTTGGCTCGTCAAACGGAAAGTTCTCAATTATTTCTTCATCAATATTGGGATATTGCTCCTTAAGTTCAAAAAATCTATTGACCTGCATCTTATGGTCTTCTATGGAATAGACTTCAGGAATCTCATCATCTAAAATAGAAGACGTTCTAGGTTGAGCGAAACTAAATAAATCTCTAGAAGGCTTTTTTTCACTAGATTTCTTATTACTACAAATACAATTGCTTTTAAGCATACCACAATTTGGACAAAACATAGAATTTGACATTAAAAATATATTAGTATAGTATACTATAAATAAATTATATAAGAGCATTTGATAAGAAATATTTATAAGTGATAATATGGCTGAAAGAGGAAAATTATATGGAATTGGTGTTGGACCGGGAGATACTGAATTATTAACTTTGAAAGCTGTTAGAATATTGGAATCCGTCCCGGTTGTTTTTTCACCAAAATCCTCAAAAGAAAAGGAAAGTATAGCACTTTCAATCGTCAAACCAGTGATTGAAGGTAGAGATGATTATAAAAAATTAATGCTAGTAGAACCAATATTTCCAATGATTGAAGACAAAGAAGAACTTGAAAAGGTCTGGACATCCGCTTCCGAGATGATTGCACAATATCTAGATACAGGACGCGATGTTGCATTCATAACCCTTGGTGACCCTTCAATTTTTAGTACTTACTCATATGTTCAAAAGAAACTGAAAGGAGCCTATGATATTGAAACCGTTCCTGGAATCACTTCATTTACAGCCTGTGCTGCTGCTCGTAATGAAGCATTGGTTGAACAAAATGATATTTTATCTGTTGTTCCTAAAATTGATGACAGATTAAATGATGTAATGGAATACAGCAATGCGATAGCTTTAATGAAAGCATCAAGAAACATGCGCAAACTGGAATTGAAAATTGAAAACAACAAACGCACTACAGACATATATTCCGTTCAAAACTGTACCCGAGAAAATGAAAAAATAATTGATGGCTTTTCAAAGGATAAACCTTATCTTACTACAACCATCATAAAACTGGATGATTAATTCGTATTGAGAGTTAATGGTTCAACTTCAAAAACACATTTGCCATCACCCATAGTATAACATTGAATTTCAATTACGCTTACAGGTGAATTGAAGTATTCAGAAAACAATGCTTCAAAGATACCAGTATCTAAAAAGCATGCAGGTTTTCCTGTTTTTGGCAACAGTTCACATTCAAAACAGTCTTTAGAAGTGATTTTTATTATATCACCTATTTCAAATGAGACCCTTCCCAAACCCTTGTTTTTCCAAAATTTAGCAATATTGTCCAAGAATATTTCCAGATTATCATCATATAATAAATCGAATAATGATTTGCCGATTTGATTACCCGTTGCCTGCAGGACAGGATCTATATTTATTCCTTCCTGGATAAGCATTGACCTTAAAGTATGGAATAATAAGACAGTGAAATCACCATCATCATTAATGATATTATTAATTAAGTAATCTTTTTGGGTTTCTTCAAGCTCTTTTTGTTCAGATAAGTTAACGGAACCCAAATATTTTGAATTAATGTAAAAAATCTTTTTTCTATTATCCTCAGGATGAATTTTATATGACACTATTCCCAATTCTCTTAAGCTTTTCAAGTGTACAGAAACAGTAGATTTGGATTTACCAGTATTTGAGACAATTTCATCAAATTCCATTTCACTATCCCTTAACATTTCCAAAATAGTGAGTTTTACTGGACTTTTAACTACATTAACACCTATATTGTTTTCAGAATTGGAGAATATTTGGATTGGTTTTTCATCACCCATTAATTTACACCTCTTAACTTTATTTTAAATTTTTAACTTAATATAATTAACTAAAATTTGATTAAAAATTGATATAAATGCTATGATAAAAAATCAATAAATTTCTCAACTGTTCAATTAATCAAACGAACTATTCATTAAAACAAAATCTATATATAGTTAACATTTACATAGATATATTTAATCTATATGTTTATTCGTATGGATTGAAACAAATTAATATGAGGAATATAATATGAAAGCTAATGCTCAAAAAATAGCTGAAGGAGTATACTGGATTGGTGTTCTTGACTGGGATTTAAGAAGCTACCATGGATACACCTTAGATGGAACCACTTACAATGCATACATTGTATTTGGAGAAGATAAAGCAGCAATCATTGATAATGCTTACCCTGGAAAAACCGCTGAAATGATGGCACGTATCGATGATGCATTCGCACAAGAAGGAAGAGATGTAAAAGTTGACTACATCATCCAAAACCACGTTGAAAAAGACCACTCCGGTGTTTTATATGACTTACACAAAAGATTCCCTGAAGCACCAATCTACTGTACAGAAATTGCAGTAAAAGGACTTTTAAAACACTACCCTAAATTAGAGGGTGCTGAATTCATTACCGTAGGAACCGGCGACACATTAGATGTTGGTGGAAGAACCTTAGCATTCTTAGATGCATTCTTACTCCACTGGCCTGACAGCATGTTTACATTACTTGCTGACGATACCGGAATCCTATTCCCTAACGACGCATTCGGTCAACACTTATGTTACACCAAAAGATTCAGTGACGAAATCCCTGAATACGTATTAATGGATGCAGCTCAAAAATTCTACGCAAACTTAATTACCCCACTTTCAAAATTAGTACTTAAAAAATTAAATGAAGTTGTAGAATTAGGATTACTCGATCAAATTAAAGTAATCGCTCCATCACACGGTCAAATCTGGACTGACCCAATGCAAATTATCGGAGCATACCAAAACTGGGCAACTGGTGTATGTGAAGACAAAATCACAATCATCTACGATACAATGCACTACTCAACCCAAACCATGGCTCACGAAATCGCTGAAGGTGCAATTTCCGAAGGATACGATGTTGAAATCTTCTTCTTACACGAAGATGAAAGATCAGAAATCGTTAAAAGTATCTTAACCAGTAAAGGAGTTGCAATCGGTGACCCTACAATCAACGATGTACCATACCCAAGTATCGGAGACATCATGTACTACTTAAAAGGTCTCTTATTCAACAGAACCGGTATTGAAAGAAAAGCTGTTACCTTTGGTTCCATGGGTGGAAGAGGAGGAGCTCCTGCTAAACTCGCTGAAGAATTAGGTAACTGTGGATTTGATATTGTAGACACTCAAGAAATTTACTTCATCCCAACCGAAGATGAAAACGAAGCAAGCTACGAATTAGGTAAAAAATTAGCACAAGCTTGTAAAGAATTATAATTTAATTAATGGAGATGTATTATTATGGTAAAATACGAACATGAAATTGGTATTACAAAAGGAACTCCTGTAGAAAAATTTGTTGCAGGAAACTTTGAAGGAGAAACTAACGAAGTAGGTATCTACTTAGCAATGTCCAGACAAGCTTCCAGAGCAGGTTACGGAGAATTAGCTGAAGTATTCAAAAGATTAGCATGGGAAGAAGCTGAACATGCTGCAAGATTCTGTGAAATGAACGGAATTATTAAAGATGACCTCAAAGCAAACATTGAATGGATGATGGGCGGAGAAAAAATGGCTAACGCTGAAAAAAGAGAAGCTTCTGAAAAAGCTCAGGAAGCTGGAATCGAAACCGCTGCTGATTTCTTCAGAGAAAGTTCCAAAGACGAAGGTCGTCACTACAAAATCCTAGAAGGTATCTTAGAAAGATACTTCTAAATTGAAAGAATTTTTTCTTTCAATTTTTTTAATTTTTTTATATCGAAATACTAGCATTTTAATTGAAATAACTCTTTATTAAATTAATACCATTACTAATTTTTTTAAAATAAATAAATACAAATATAAAATACTTAGTTAATACTTTAAAAATATTAAAATTGAAGTATATCATCTACATAAAAAAATAAAAAATTATGAGAAGTGTTTAAAACTTCTCATTTTAAGCTGTCACTGTTACAGTGTTTGATGTTACTGCTTCTTTGTAGTAAGAAGTAATAATGTATTTTCCAGCTTGTAAGTTAATGTTTAATTTTGCAACACCGTTAGCATCTGTTGTACGTGTGTAGAATACACCGTTGATGTTGAATATAACATCTTGATTTGCATATGCTTTTCCTTGACCGTCAACTAGTGTGGCTTCAAACTGATTTGGCTGACCGAATTTTTTAGTCAAGTCCTTACCGGTTAAAATAGGTAAAACTTTAATATTATTGGAGACTCTGCATCCTTTATATTCTGAGGTAATGATGTAGTCGCCTGGGTTTAAGTTAATATTAATTTTTACGTTGCCGTTAGTGTCTGCTGTACGGTTATAGAATACACCGTTGATGTTGAATGTTACTACTTCGCCTGCTTTTGCAGGGTTTCCTTCATCATCCAATATTTTAACAAGGTATTGTGAAGCGTTTCTGAAGTATTTGGTTAAGTCGTTGTGTACTGCAAATCTTGAAAGAACATTGATTTTCAGTTCTTTACTTTCTTTGGTTACAGTATTGGTTACTAAGATTGTGTAGTTTCCTGCATCTAAATTAATACCAATAGAAGCTTTACCATTAGCATCAGTTGTTCTGGTGTATGTAACACCGTTTAATGTGAATGTAACCTCAGTATTAGCCAAAGCTTTACCATTAGCATCATTGAAGGTTGCTTCAAATCTGTCTGGTGCTTTTTCGACTTTGGTTAAGTCTTCAGCAATGATAGTTTCGATTTCATCTTCAATTGAAATTGTTTTAGTGGCATTTGCTGACTGATATTTATTATCACCAGTGTAAGTTACAGTTACTGTATGATTTCCTGCTTCAAGTTCAGGTAAATCAATTGATGCTTTACCATCTTTAACAGGAGCATAATAACCTTTACCGTCAACATCAACTAAAACATAACCAGCAGTATCTTTAGGTAATTCCACACTAACAGCATCTTCAGAGATTTTAATATCCGCTTTAGGGTTAACCAGAGTGTCATTTTTGCCTGAAGAAGGAACAGTTACAGTTACATCAGTACTTGAAGCTTTGAAATTATCATCACCCACATAGTTAACAACAGCCCGATATTTACCTTCATCCAATCCAATAACATTAACACTAGCGTGACCGTCTTTAATTACAGCATAGTAACCTTGACCCCCAATATCAACTAAAACATTACCAGTAGCATCCTTATCTACAGTTACAGCAATAGTAGTATTGGAAGCATTTGCTTTTAAATTAGGATCTTTAGGCTCAACAACAGTCTCATCAGGAACAGCCACACTACCACCAACCAATACCTTTTCAGCAAAAATATCATCACCAACATACTTAACACTAACAGAATAAGTACCATTACTTAAATATTCACTAACATCAATAGGAAGCAATTCACCAGCATCCTGAACAAATGAAATATCACCAACAGTCACAATAACATCACCAGTAGCCTCAGAATCAATAGAAACACTAACAACAGTATCCTCAATATCCAACTTAAGACCCGGATCCTTAAGCTCAACAACAGGAACTTCCTCTTCAGGAACAGTCACACTAGCAGATTTGGTAGCATTAGAGTATTTATCATCACCTAAGTAATTAACAGTTACAGGATAAGTACCAGCATCCAAACCGATAACGTTAACTGATGCTTTACCATCTTTTACAGGAGCATAGTAACCCTGACCGTTAACATCAACCAAAACATTGCCAGTAGCATCTTTTGGCAAAGTTACCTCAACAGTAGTGTTTGTAACTTTAACAGACATTTCAGGAGTTACAAGTTCTGTTTCGTTTTGAACAGGCTGTTCCTCTTCAGGAACAGTTACACTACCACCAATTTGAGCAGCATCAGTGAAATTATCATCACCAACATATTTAACAGATACATCTTACAATATTAATTAATACTTAAAGGGTGATTCAAAAATGATTTATACTATTGAAGAAATTTAAAAAAAAGCAATTCCCCATCTTATGCACATGACATTAATAGTATGAGTCCTTTGGTCCATATACTCATAGCAAACCAACAGAAGAAAGTAATAATGACTTTTTTATTAATCTAGGAAAAGTTCATAATTCCTAGCAGAAGCATTTTTCAACTGACTACAAAATGGTAGCCACTTCATCACATTCTTTATCTAACCTAATTTTTAACACTCCAGTTCTTACTTATTTTCTCCAGAGCCTCCAAATGTT
>Ga0256405_10011575_pt1 | contig 11205 bp, 18 predicted proteins | sample RumenRJG_02DNA_FD_189096 | JGI IMG/M metagenome (GOLD analysis project Ga0256405, IMG submission 189096) | Bovine rumen microbial communities from Lethbridge, Alberta, Canada - RJG_02 | ecosystem: Host-associated > Mammals > Digestive system > Stomach > Rumen | place: Canada: Alberta...
GCTATATTCTTAATCTTCTTCGGTTCCACCTTATTATATATATAGTTCCGCTGCAAAGATATGAAAAATAGGTGAGACTTAAAAGCATTTGCATCTTTTTATTCTCACTTCCTATGATTAAAAAGGAAATCATACACTATTTTTTGGCCGTTCCGGATGTTGTTTGGGATCCAAGGGGACTGGTACCTGTCTCATACTATACCCTTAAACAGTGGAACTTCTATCTCTGGGGCAACGACTTCCTGAAATCGCACCCGCGCATCATCATCGGCATCGATTTCGCCATGTAATTCACTCGATTTGCACCTTTAGGTCAAAGAATATCCACTTTTAGATTCTTGTTCCTGAAAATCTGCAAAATTATCAAGGATATTGCAAGAACTGAAGTAGGAGTTCACGCTGAAAGGCGTGGGCACTACTCGTTTAACGTTGGGGCGGTGTGTAAGAAATCAGAACAATCCCTAGTTTAGTATAAAATGCACGAAAATGGTCGCTAATATGGTAAAAATACCACCTTTGCGACTGTTTTCGTGCATTTTCTTTGGTAGTTTGAAGAAAAAAGAGTACCTTTGCGGCCTAGGCCGCGAAACTGCTCATGCAGCTTTATCGGTATAACTTACAAGCAAAAACAAGATGGTATGAATAAGCTTTTCATTGGACGCGAGAAAGAACAGCAGCAGTTGAAGGAATACCTCAACTCTGAACAGTCTGAATTCATTGCAGTATATGGACGTAGGCGCGTAGGCAAGACGTTCCTCATACAGAAAGTCATAGGCAGTGACTATGCTTTTTATGTGGCTGGCATGAACAAGGTTTCGATGCGCATTCAGTTGAAGAATTTCATGCAGGGCATCAGGAAAAGAAAGCCTGAAGTGCCTCTTGCCAAGACATGGCTTGATGCCTTCATGGCACTTGAGAGTTATTTGGAATCCCTGCCAGAAGGAAAGAAGATTGTCTTTATTGACGAAATGCCTTGGATGGACACTCCCCGCTCTAATTTCATCAGTGGATTGGAGCATTTCTGGAACTCGTGGGCATCGTGGCGCGATGACATCAAACTGATAGTCTGTGGCAGTGCAACGTCATGGATTATCAACAACCTGATTAAGAACAGGGGTGGCCTCCATAACCGTGTAACTCACAAGATTCCGCTGAAGCCCTTTACGCTGAAAGAGTGCCAGATGTATTTTGATGCACGGGGATTCCGCCTTTCAACAAAACAGATTGCCGAGTGCTATATGGTTCTTGGCGGTGTGCCTTTCTACCTGTCAAAAATGGAGAAGGGCGAAGGAGTGGCGCAGAACATCGACAGGCTTATTTTTGCTGAGGATGGCGAACTGCATGACGAGTTTCAAAGTTTGTACAACTCGCTTTATAAGAATGCTGCCAACCACATAAAGATAGTTACAGCATTGGCAACCAAAGGAAAGGGATTGACCCGACAAGAAGTACTTGAAAAGACTAAACTCTCCGATAATGGCAAGTTCTCCATGATGCTTGAAGAGTTGGAAAGCTGTGGGTTTATACGCAGCTATGAACCTTTCCTCATGACAAACGGGTACCAGGCGAATCAGAACTCCGAAGAAAGAAAAAGCACAGATACATTATACCAGCTTGTCGATTCTTTCACCCTGTTCTACTTTCAGGTCATGAAGAAAGCAGATGCCCATGATGCCAATTATTGGTCAAACAACCAAAACTCCCATGTTTACAGCACATGGAGTGGACTGTCGTTCGAGATGCTATGTTTGAACCATGCGGAGCAAATCAAGAAGGCATTGGGTATATCCGGCATTACAGCCAATGTCTTTTCGTGGTTTGGCAAAGGAGAACTGCGTTCTGCACAGATTGATATGCTCATTGACCGTGCAGACAGGACTATCAATATCTGCGAAATGAAGTTTTGGAACAGACCATACACTATGACTGCCAAGGACGAAGATGACATTGAGCGCAAGGTCTCAACGTTCATTGAGACAACAAACACCGACAAGAATGTCATTGTGACTATGATAACGACCAAGGGTATTGACAGGAATGAGCATTCTGAATGCATCCAACGAGAACTCACTCTGGACGATTTGTTTTGCTGACAACTCCCTCCACCCTCTTCCCTCTTCCCTCTTCCCTCTTACATCTTACATCAGACATCAGCCCTCAGCCATCTTTTCGTGTCCTTTTTACTCTTTTAACGTTGAAATAGTGTGTAATATGATAATTAATTCGTAACTTTGCGGCCGAAAGCCGCGAGCCTGCTCACGCTTAGCCATTGATGCATTGCATCATGCCCTTCGCTGAAAAAAGTACCTGTAAAGGAGCGTGACAATTGGTATCTGATGGGTGGCGGAGTCACTTGGGACTCCTGCCCTGAAGTTATTCATATTGAGCAGATTCTGGGCAATTATCAGAACTATGCCCACGAAATGGCATAAGATAATTATTATATTTGTTGAACGTGGTACTATCGTTGGCTAAATAAAAATTTAGTGAGACAAGCTCCAGTCCCTGTTGATTCACAAGGTGTCTGTCTCTCCGTGTCAGATAAACATAAAAGAATCGGAGCCCTGAGTGAACTCCGATTCTTTCTCATTCGCTATCCTGTTTCAAAGTGCCAGTCTTTGTCAGTTACTTTATAAGAATTTTCTTAGTTTTTCCGTTAGTTGTCCTAACAATGTTTATTCCCCTCTGAAGAACAGGTTGAGTTTTTCCATTCAGATTATAGATATGACTGATTTTTGTATCTATGTCATTTGGGGTACTTTGTATTCCTGTAGGTGCATCGTCACGAATGTTGAGAAAACCTTTCCACCCATTTGCTTGTTGGTATACAGCAATACATCCTTTAGGTACATACAAAGTACATTTCCGTGTATCAATATATCTAAAAGTATTAATACCAATAGAAGGCGGGTTGGTATTCATTGATACCAATGTTAAAATAGCAGAGCAACCATCGAACGCATACCACCCAATTGAAGTCACACTATTGCCTATGGTCACTGAGGTCAGGCCTGTACAATTTTGGAAAGCAGACAGCCCAATTGAAGTCACACTATTGCCTATGGTCACTGAGTTCAGGCCTGTGCAGCCTTCGAATGCAGAATTGCCGATAGACTCCACTTCATCTCCTATAATAATTTCTTTGATAGATTTATACCCCTTAAACCAAGATTCTATATTTTTACAATGTAAGACAATGGAAATCAGGCCTGTGCAGTTATCGAATGCAAAACGGCCTATTGATGTCACACTATTGCCAATAGTCACTGAGGTCAGACCTCTGCAGTCATAGAACGCTTGTTCGCCTATTTCTGTCACACTATTGCCAATAGTCACTGAGGTCAGACCTCTGCAGTCCCTGAACGCAGAATGTCCAATTGACTCCACACTATTGGGAATAGTCACTGAGGTCAGACCTCTGCAGTCCTTGAAAGCCCCTCCCCCTATCGAAGTCACGCTATTGCCAATAGTCACTGAGGTCAGACCTCTGCAGTCCTTGAAAGCCTCTCCCCCTATCGAAGTCACGCTATTGGGAATTTCCAAAGAAGTCAAGCCATCGCAATAATTGAACGCACCATAGCCAATTGATGTCACACTATTGCCAATAGTCACTGAGGTCAGGCCATTACATTCGTCAAACGCGCGTTCACCAATAGACTCTACTTCATCTCCTATAATAATTTCCTTAATAGAATTATTCCTATAAAACCATTTCTCTACATTTTTACAATGGAGAATAACGGAAATCAGACTTGTGCAGGCTGAGAAAGCAGTTTCACCAATACTCGTCACGCTATTAGGAATAGTCACTGAAGTTAGACCTGTGCAATAATAGAACGCACCATTCCCAATATTTGTCACACTGTTGGGAATAGTCAGAGAGGTCAGACCTGTGCATCCCCAAAACGCATATTTGTCAATTGAAGTCACACTGTTGGGAATAGTCACTGAGGTCAGGCCTGTACAATTTTGGAAAGCAGACTGCCCAATTGAGGTCACACTATAGTCTTTGTCCTCATAAGTTACCGATTCGGGAATAACAATATTACCAGAAGAAGGATCTGCACCTACAACTGATAGTTCTTTTGAAGATTTGATTATATCATAATAAATGGTAACTCCATCAGAATTCTTTGCTGCAATGTCATAGGCATAAGCCTTGGCTCCAACCATACTTATAAGTATAGTGAGCAAGAATATATGTTTTAGATGTTTCATAAGGTTATATTTGTAAAATTGACAATTCTATATTTATTAGCTAATGCGATTATTTGTTCTTTTAATCTTTTACTAATTCATAAGGATTATCAAATATCTCAGGTTCATCAACTTGATTTATATTCTCATAATTAATATTCCATGCGATATATAGCATATTTGCATCTGGATTTCCTGCACTTCCTTCATTTTTGTTATCTATAAAGCAAGGAAAATCATTTTTTAAATGTTTTATCAGGTAATCTTCTCCTTCACTAATTAATTGGGGAGTTCCTTTTGCAATAATTTTAATATTGGCATATTCTTTTTTATGCCGATTTTCGTTATATTCTTTATCATCTGTTTTTCCCACGTAGAGAGCTTCTAGGTTAGAAACGGTAGAAAAACACTTTCTAACCTCTTCATACACTTTTTGAATAGTAGCTTGTTCATCCATAACTCAATTGTTTTACGCCTACCGCTCTCCCTGCCTCAGCTGGTTAGTAAATGATATAGTTTGGAAATAAAAAGGGCGCGGGAGTAACCTTTCCGTTGCTCATCCCACGCTCAGGCTCTCGCATTGCCCTCTCTCAAGATAAGCAACTCAGCCTGCCCACGCCTTTGCGTATTATACAGATAATGCCGGCAGCAAAGAATAGCTGTCAGACATTGGGATATAATACACCCAACGTGAACGCTTCGTTGCGAAACCTTCCGAGAGATTCAAATTTGCGAGATTTGAGCATGGAAGATCACGTTTAGAAAACGTCCTTTCCCTTTGGTCTGCCCTACAAACGGCATCGTTGACCTTAGGATTCCACCGATGTCTTGACCCGCCCTGTCCACAAATGGACTGGTTTTGTCATTTGCAAAGATAAGGAATAAAAATGAAACCACCAAATTTAATCCCTATTTTTGTTTTGGCAACTTGTCTGGGTACTTTTCACGGATGGACAGCCCCATGTGTCATAAGATACTCTGGGTCTGTAAACCCTCTGATTCATAAAAATTTTTACTATCTTTGCACTCGCATTCAGATTTTACGTCTGGGTGCGAGTTTTTTTTGTATTAACCCGAGTGGGGTGAGTATCTCGAGATTGTAATAGCAGGCCTGCATTCATCTCCTCACAACACGAAGGTGAATGACGCAGAGAAGAGCTGGCCGCACAAGCCAGCAACAGCACGGCAGAAGGCGTTATCCTTTTACCGAGTCAACAAAACTCATTGAGTTGGTTGATAAGAAACACTACGGCAACGTGGTGAATTTGATAGAACTACTGAAACCTTATCTAATAGATGAAGGACAGAGTCCCTTTTTACTTACTGGATTATTTTTTGACTTGGAAAAAGTTAAAGGTCAACGTCAGTGTATCATTTTGGGACTGGCTTCGTTCCTCAAAAAAATGAAGTATGACGGTGGACTGAGATGCAGTCAAAATGTGTTTTTCCGCTATCTTTCAAGCCCCGAACACTGCAATCTTGCAATTTCTGAAAATACACTGAAAGCCCATATTTTAGAGGCGATTCGGCAATGTCTTTAACATATTTTTGGTACCCCGAAAAACACGAAATCATTATGTGGACCAAAAACTACTTCCTAATTTCGCCACCAGAAAGCGCTTTCACAAGTAAAAAAAGTAAAACAAAAAAGTTATGATTGCAAAGAACAATATCTTTAACATCCGAACGGGTGCGAAATGGAAGGGAATGACGGGAGCGAAGAATGGCTTCGTAGAGTTTGAAACACGCGAGCATGGCATCCGAGCATGGATAGTGCTGATGCACAACTATCGAGTGAAGCACCGCTGCGCCACCGTGCGCGCCATCGTTACGCGCTTTGCGCCGCCCTGCGAGAACAATACGCAGGCGTACATCAAGTATTGCCGCGAGCGTGTGTACAAGTCGGAGATTACGTGGCTCTCGACCACGGCCGACTATGTGCGACTAGGCATCGCCATGGCGAAGATGGAGACGGGCACCGTGCTCACCGCGCAGGAGATTTACGACGTGATGCGCCAATTTAACGTGACCTTTTTGTCGGATAAAGAAATTAACAATTTGGATTGATATGGAGAAACAGAATCTGAGTGCCGACGAGCAGATGCGACGCCTCGGCAATAGATGGGTGTTCGACTGCGCCAACCAGCTGATGGCCGACGAGAATATGGAGCGCAAGGCAGCCTTCCGACAGGCGGTTCGTGCCTACCACTTGCTGGAGCAGTTGGGCAAAGGCGAAGTGCGATTTGAATACCTGAAAGTGAACGGCGAAAAGCGGCATGCGCGCGGCACACTCTGCCACGGCATCAGCCCCGAGTTCGACAACTATGAGTTTAAAAACGACAAGCCCGACGTGGGACAAACGGACTTCGGAATCATCACCTACTTCGACCTAGACAAGCAGGAATTCCGTTGTCTGCACATCCGCAACCTATTAATTTCTTACGGTACAGATTATGGACAATTATCCCCCTGGAGCGGCTTATGACCCGCAGGCTCCTTACAATGCGGAGCCCAGTGACGAGAAAGAAATTGTTGTGGCCGTGAAAATGATAAAGACGGCCGTCGTTTTGGTCGACTCGTCGCACGTATATCTGGACTACGGCGATGACCTGAAAGAGTATTTCCTGAACCAGTATCGCACGCCCCGACAGATTATTGCGTGCTGTCAGAAGATAGTGAAGCAACTGCGCAAGCAGGGCACCCTATTCTTCGCAGGCATCAACCTTCGGGATTTGGACGAGGACTGCGACTATTGGGAAGAGGAAGAATTAAAAATAGAATAATTATGAATAAAAGACACTTAACAGAAGCGGAGCAGCAGGAATTGCTGCTTCGCATGAAAAAGAACTATACTTACGACACAAAGAGCGGACGATTGACAAGCAGCCGATATGGCCGAGCGATAAGAGGAGCAAAAATAAATAAAGGTCGCTACTTGGGTGTTGGCTGCATAATGAACAAAAAATACGTTCATGTTTTTCTGCATCATGCCGTTTGGGCTGTTTGTAAAGGCTGTTGGCCGAAACAGCAGCTTGACCACATCAACGGCAATAAGTACGATAATCGTATTGAAAACCTGCGCGAAGTAAACGGCAGTGAGAACAACATGAACATGCTCCATCCTTGGAAGCCGAATGCAAAAACGGGATTGCCTGGGGTACTACTCGACAAAAGAGGTTTTCGCACAAAGAGTCATGGTAAACGATATTATTATCATAGCCCTTACGAGGCATTTCATCACTTAACATTAATCGGGAGAAGGTTTAAATAATTATTACAAAAATGAAAACAAAAGAAGAAGTAAAGAATTACATGCAACATGCATTGAAGAAAATGAGTCAGCACGAGCGCCGTACTATACTGCGCCGAGTAGATCTCTATGTGTCACACTTGGAGTATGTGCAGCAGATGGACGTGGTAATGCGACTTTCGTATTGGGAGTGCGCCTACGCCGTGTTCGAGTATCTGTACCGCCACAAACAGTTGGGAAGGAACGTCGGCAAGTTTGATGCCGAGGTAAAACAAGTGTTAGACGATATAATACGTGAACTTTGGTATGATGGACCAACAGAAGATTGAACGCTATGTCGAAGACCTGCTGACGGTCAGCGGCATCCTGAAGGATGGTGTGGAGCAGCCCGTGTGGCTGCTTCTGCACCACCTTTACTCGGCCGTGGCAATGTACGAGCTGATGAACCCTCAGCAGCGTGCGCTCATTGCAGGCATCCAGCGCAAACTGCGCTATTTTTTTGATGCAAAATGCGACTTAAAAGAGAGAAAACGAAAACAAGAAAAAGAAAACACTCCCCCACACCCCCTTTATAAAGAAAAAGCAAGAAAAGAAAAAGAGGAGAAAAATATATATATTGAGGGGCGAGAGGCTTTTCATCAGGAATGTTTGAGTTATGTCAACAAGTACGACGTGGAGCGATTGGCCGACTTCTACAACTACTGGAGCGAGGTAAACGAAAAGACGGGCAAGATGCGGTTTGAGAAAGAGCGATATTGGAACACCGAGCGCAGGTTGAAGCGATGGATGAACACCAGCTATTCCGCCGATAATTCTGCCGCCGCCCTGCGCCTGGAACGTGAGAAGAAAAAAACGGCGAAGCATGTCGCAACCACCGCCGAACAACAGGCCATCGCTGCCAAGCGCGCTGCGGACAACGCCCGTTTGGAGCAGGAAATCCGAGAGCGCAAAGCCAAAGCCGTATCGCACGAAGAATATCTTAAAATGATAGGGAAATGAAGCAAGAAGAATTCATCATCAAGTTTTATGGCAAGTCGGAACTGGCCATGCTCTATTACGACGGCGACAGCCCGGAGAATGCGATGAGCAAGTTTAGAGTGGAGCTGAAGCGCAACCCGAGGCTCTGCCATCTGGTCAACTCAACACACCGCTATACCCCAAGGGAAGTGCGGATAATAGTCGACGAATTAGGGCCACCCTACTAAGAAAGAGTGGAAAATAACGGAGAATAGCGAGAAATACTGGAGAAGACTGGAGAATACCGATACTGCTAATTCTGAATACACTATCTTTGCACCGTCGAAACAAACGGAGCGGCTCGCCACCATCGGCCGATAGGCTCGAGACAAGATGCGCATAGGCTCGGGACTACATGCGGACGCGCTCGGCACAAGGTGAGAACGCACTCCGTGAGTGAGACAAAAGTGAGTGAAACGAATTTAATGTTTAATCTTTAATGTTTAATTTACAATGAGTCAAAAGTTTATTAAGAAAAAGCAGACAAGCCCCAAGTCATTGGGTTACGGCAAGTTCTATGCCAAGGCAGTGTATAACCAGAAGCATATCACCACGCGTCAGCTGGCGGACTTCATTCAGCAGCAGGCATCGCTGAAGCGAAGTGACTGCATCGCAGTATTGGACGAGTTGGGCTACGCCCTGCGCCACTTCATCGGACTGGGCGAGAAGGTGAAGATTGACAACGTGGGCATCTTCAAGTGCGGACTGCGCAACCAGCGCGGTGGTTTCGAGGACGCGAAGGATTTGACCGCCAACACCCTGAGTCCCCGCATTCTGTTCCAGCCCGAGTATACCACCTCGACGCAGAACGGAGTGACCCGCGCGGCTGTGGCCATGCTGGGCGATATCACCTTCGAGGAGGCCACCGATTACGAAGCTCCTAAGGAGGAGAAGCCTGCGGGTACTGGAGATTAAGCGATAGCGCCTTCGGGCGCTTCGCTTTCACAGAATAACGGATTTACGGAAAGGAGGTAAGAAATGAAAAAGGGTTCTTGGAAATGGGCGCTGCAGATGCTTATCAGCATACTGACAGCAATCGCAACCACGATGGGAGTGACGTCGTGCATGGGACTTTAAAAAGCGGAAATAGGGTTTGGCGAATCATCGTCAAACCCTATATTATTACCAATGATTATAACACAGAAGGTGACCCTATGCGATTTTTTTGCTGAAAAACTTGCTTTTATCAGAAATAATCTGTAAATTTGCCGTCGAAATGATGGCATAGTGCTATCATGTTGCAAACAAAAGATAAGGTATTATGGCACAATCGGCAGTTACAGTCAGGATAGATTCTGAATTGAAAACGCAGTTCGACGCACTCTGCGAGCAGTTTGGTATGAGTGCCAATACGGCGTTCAACATTTTCGTGAAAGCGGTGATTAGAAGTCGCAGCATTCCCTTCGTCATCAAGGGTTCGCCAAGTGCGCAGGACTTGTTTATGCAGCAAAGAAATGCTGCAGAGTTGAACAAAGAGCCGGAACTCTCGCTGGATGAAATCAACGAGGAGATTCGTGCGGCAAGAGAAGAAATGCGTAAGAGGAAAGGCGTGAAGGCATGATATACGCTGTTATTGATACCAATGTGTTGGTGTCGGCACTTATCACTCACAATTCGCAGTCTGCAACTGCAATGGTTGTGAGGCTGTTACTTGATGGTGAGTTTACGCCTTTGTACGAAAGCAGCATTATCGAAGAATATCAGGAGGTGCTTCATCGTTCGAAGTTCAAGCTCGTGCCAGGTGTTGCCGATGCACTGATTTCGTATATCAAGGAACATGGAATTGAGACTTCAAGAACAGCTTTCCTAGAATCTATGCCCGATGAGGACGACCGCGTGTTCTATGAAGTATCCTTGAGCGTTGAGGATTCTTTTCTGGTTACAGGCAATTTCAAGCATTATCCTCAGACACCTAAGGTTATCAGTCCTTCTGACTTCTTAAGTGTGATGATGAAAGCGAAGGAGGAATGACACGGGGGGGCAGTGCACTCAATCTCAGAACAAGTACAATTCGCCCCTTATTTTTTTCTAAAACGTGAGACAAACAAAAAAGAAGCCCGTGAGGACTTCCCTTATTACCTTATTATATTTAATCGTCGTGCATGTTCTGTGCGTGACATGCATCGACAATGATGATGGTTCCATCTTCTATAGTATATGCAAAATACCAAGTATCCGTGTTGGCCATATTAAGTCCTATCCATCGTGTGATAGTGGGTTGTCTTCTTAGAAGTGTACGTTCAATCTGATACATTGAATCGATGGCATCATCGATATTCTTATGCATTAATTCTTCTGAATAGGTATGCCTATATTTTAGTGCCACATGGTAATAGAATTCATATATCTTCTCATAGCACTGACGGCTAATCTCGTATCTGTATACAATCATGGCTTGGCGTATACCTCCTTCACCATCTGATGCAGAAGTTGACGAGCCGTTTCCAAATCCATTGTTTCTGTATCTGATACTGAAACAACATTGTTGTCTAATTCTTCGTACTTCATAATCTGATATTTTATTTCGCTACAAAGATAAGCAAAATTTGGCAAACGACGTTCAATGTGAGCAAAAAATTTTTTCTATTTTTATTTATCCCTGCATTAGAGCCATCCCTTATCGAGTTCACTGAAAAAGTCCATAATGTTAACTGCATTAACAGTTGAGCTCCGTTGACTGGGTTACTGAGAAAAATCAAATTATTATACATTATTAACTCTAAATGTTTGTGTATCTCGCT
>Ga0256405_10011576_pt1 | contig 11205 bp, 8 predicted proteins | sample RumenRJG_02DNA_FD_189096 | JGI IMG/M metagenome (GOLD analysis project Ga0256405, IMG submission 189096) | Bovine rumen microbial communities from Lethbridge, Alberta, Canada - RJG_02 | ecosystem: Host-associated > Mammals > Digestive system > Stomach > Rumen | place: Canada: Alberta | collected...
TGCGGTTTATTTATTGCAGATGAAAAAACAAAAGAATATTTGGAAGAAAAAGGCAGAGGGGATAAGTTCTCAACCATTGAACCCGATGAAGATGCAAACTACGAAAGAATTATAGAAATTGATGCTTCAACTATTGAACATACCGTTTCATGCCCGCATACTGTTGATAATACAAAACTTGCAAGCGAACTTAATGAAATTAAAGTTAATCAAGTTTATGTCGGGACATGCACAAACGGCAGAATTGAAGATATGAGAACGGTTGCAAATATCCTGAAAGGCAAAAAAGTTCATGACGGAGTAAGAATGTTGATTTGTCCTGCATCAAGAACTGTTTATAAACAGGCATTAAAAGAGGGGTTATTAGAAACCTTTATCGATGCAAACGCAACAATTTTACCTCCCGGTTGCGGACCTTGTGTCGGGATTCACGCAGGAATTCTTGCTGACGGCGAAGTTTGTCTGACAACTCAAAACAGAAACTTTATCGGGCGACTTGGCAACACAAAAGGTTTTATTTATCTTTCATCACCTTATGTTGCGGCATATAGCGCAATTAATGGTTACATCAGCGACAAATAAAATTATCTGCGTTTTCCGCCCTCAAAATTACCACCTATCATTTTTCTTGAACCCAGTAAATCAATATATTCATCATCTTTACTTACTTTAATTACGCCATTAAGATTTAGTTTTTCCAAAACCGGTGCTTGTTGTTCTGCGGTATATTTAGTTGAGTATGAAGTTCTTTGTACTGCATATTCAGGTTCGGTTGCGGATAACTCATATTGTGGGAGTTTGTACCCCGGCTTTTTCATTTCAGATATAATTTTACTTATTTGAAACGGATAAAAAGCCCTGTTGCAGTCCAAAACTAAAGCAGCATTACCGTTAGTCAATTCATACAATTCAGCCAAGGCATTTGCAGAATGCGCAGTCCAAAATTTCTCGTGATTACCCGTTATTTCTGCAACCCTTGCCAAAGCTTCAGGTCTTTCACTTTGAGATATAACTTGTGTATAAAGTCTGTTTTGGAATGATACAAAATCACTTGTGCAATTTGGTTTTCCTTGGGCAAAACTTTTGTTGTCGGACAACACACCCAAAAATGATTTTTGAGCAGGTTTTTGACCTTCTTTTAGTGCTTTCATAAATCGAAGAACTCTGTTTTGTGCCGTTTTATCAAAACCGTCATAAGTTACCTCAAAAAAGTCTTTGATTTCTTTTGTTGATAAAATATTTCCCTTTTCTTTTCCTATATCAAGCAATGACTTTATCAAATCGCTCGGTGAAATTCCTCTTGATTTGCGGGCTTCTACAAGTTTTGTTATTTCGTTAATTTCTTCATAATTAAATCTGTCTTTACCCCTGTATGTTGCAAGTTCCAAATATTTCGGAACCATACGAACTTCTATCGGAAGGGGTTTTGGAATACCTGCGCCTGCTGTTTTACTTCCTGCTTTTTCCATAAGTCTTATCGGTTTGTAAAAGAAATTATTTACACATTTAGTTATTCGTACCATTTTTATCCTTTCTGATTATTAGTGCTGTTTATAAACTTTATCCGAGTACATCTGGATATTCGGGGTATCAATTTCAAATGCATGTATTCTGCCCGGCCCCAAAACAACCGAAATACTCCCGTCATTTACCTGAAACTTACTTTCTTCCCCATATTTTGGCAGTAAATTTTCAAGTTTTTGGGTTGATTTTAATGTCGGAACCATTACTTTGCATGCAACAGGATGATTTACATCTTTATTTGCAAGCACTAAAATCGTCTTACCCTGTCTGTGACGGGCAAATGCAATAACCTGATCTTGTTTATCCTTTTCTTTATTAAGAATAATATAAGAGCCTCTGCGTATTATATCGTCATATTTATCTCTGAATTTAAAACATTCGGTCATAAATTTGCCGATTTGAGGTTCTTTTCCTCCCGGTCGTCTTGAAAGATTAAAGATATCAAGTTTGCCCTGATGCGCCGTCATTTCGTGGTTATCAGTCATCGTATCGGGATTATAAGTATTTCTATACGGATAAACATAATAATCACCCGACTGGAAGCCGTCAACAATATACGGATTCATCATCGGCAGGGTTGCCTGCAAGCCTGATGTCAGGTTGCAATAAACTTCTCCGCCGTGGAACATAGGCGAAACATCATCGTGAGTCGCAAACGAACCGATTAAAGATTTTCCCGTATCAACTCTGTATGACATATTAAGATTATCTATAACGTAATCGTGCAAATCTTTTGCTCTCTGCCATTCATGGAAGATATGATATTGTCCGTAATAAGCATCAAAACCTGCACGAAGCGAATCTTCCGGTCTGTCATAAGGCATATTTGCCTGCGGGGAAGCATCTTCATAGGTGTAAGTTTCCGCAAGCCATGCAAATTCAGGATCACGTTTTCTTGAATAAGGAATTATAATATCCCAAAATTCAACAGGCTTTGCTCTTGCAACATCGGCTCTTATGCCGTCAACTCCTGCATCTATCATCATATCAACAAATTCTCTGTGATATTCAAGAAGTTTTGGATTTAAAGTTCTTTTGCCTTCGTCATCCCAAGGCTGGAACATTCTGATATCTTCCCATCCCTGCGGAGTTTTGGGGATACCGTTTTCTATTGCCATAAGTTCCGGTTTTTCTTTATAGAGGTTATATGATGCACAACTTGGCATATCAACCATAACCTTTATACCTCTTTTGTGACATTCATCAACAAAAGCCTTGAATTGTTCCTTGTCGGAACGGGAGTCGTTTTTATCAATCAAAACAGGATCTATCTTTAATAAATCTTCGGGCGAATAAACCGAACCTGCTGTTCCCATCGCATTATCTTTCCCCGGAGGATTTATCGGCAAAAGGTGTAAAGTGTTAAAGCCCTGTGCTTTAACTTCATCAAGCCTTGAAATTGCACTCAGAAAAGTCCCTGCCTTTTCCTTGCCGTCAATATATCCGTTATCGTTTTTATCCTCTGCGGTGAATGTTCTTGGCAAAATCGCAAGAATTTTTGCACTGTTTGTAGTGAACAGAGTTCTCAAATTATTTTTGTAATTAGAATCGGCAACGGTTTGGGCAGGAGTAACCGCAGGTTTATTTAGTACAGCCTGCGCTTCAAGATACTGAGTAATAAGATTTGTTGATTCAGTTCCCGTAAAAACAATCGGGGCCGTAGTTGTCATTCCGGTAGTATTGTTGTAAGGAGAATTAACCCTTAATGCTGTTAAATTTGGCATCACACTGTAAATCATGATTTATTCTCCTTAGTAAATTTATCTTTCGGCATTCTTCCCATAAAAAACTGCGAAAGAACAGTAACACCCAACAAACATGCACCGAGTCCGCCAAAGATTTTCAGCCAAGTTTTACTGTTGAATTTTTGGTTAAATAACTTGGTAAACATATCTTCGATAGAACTGCCCAAAAGTTGGAATCTGAATTCAGCCGTAGAATCTGCACTGCCTTTTGCAACTTTATGAGATTTTTTTGTAAAATATTCATCTCCGCCGAGATAACTGAACAATTCTCTGCGGTATTGTTCAAAATTCTTGTAAAACAATGAATTTTCAATTTTACTCTTAGTTTTGTCACTCAGCCTGTCATCGTACATCAATCTCATTGCCGAATCATAAAACAGTCTGTCGTGAGGATTATCGGCAAGTTGTTTAAGAGCCTGTTTGCCATAGAATTCATTGACAACTTTACCCATATCGGTTTGTATATCGGAGAAAATGAGTTTTCTTTGTTCATCTGTCAAATTATCGGGGTTAAGTTCCGGATTTCTCAGAAAGAAGAATTTAACGGCATAATCCGATGAACGACCGCCGAGTAAAAGTTGTTTTGACATTTCTATCATTTCTTCCTGCATTTGACGTGGGTAATCTATGTGTTTTAATAATTCCTTCGTTACTTTGTGCTTATAATCATAATCTTTAAGCGAATCCAAATGTTCCTTATCTGATACACGTTTAAAGAAATCCAGGGTATTTAAAAGACGGTAGAATGAGCATTTAACGCCTCTTACCCTATCCTGTACAAACGATAATTGCAAATCCTTGAGGGTGTGAGTATCTATGCTGCCGGATACATCATAACCTTTTAATCTTCTTGCGGTGTTTTTCATTCCTTTATTCTTTAATTCCGCCGAAGCCTCATCAAATGTTGTATCAACATAAGTTTTATACGGATTTTTTTCGTTAGGATTGTATTTATCATACTGAGCAAATTTAGTTCTTTCTTCCATGAAGTTCAGTTTTTCAATTATTTTATCCATAACTTCATTATATTTTTTGTCATCGGAAACAATAGTTTCAATTTTTTCTCTGATAAGATTTCCGACAAGATTTGAATCCATTCTTGTCTTTTTAATTTCTTTATCGGTTATACCAAGGGTTTTCATCATATCCCCGTCAAGAATTGAATTCCAAGTATTTGCAAGATACGTTTCCTGCGCCTGTGCTGATTTCAGATACGCATATTTATTTAAAACTCTCTGTCTTGCCTGGAATGTATTGAGAGTCTTATTAACCTCTTTAATATTTTTAATTGAACCCTCTGTCAAAACAGACGATGGTGTAGCCTTAAAGTATTTTGAAATAACCGATTCTCCCGAATTCATTGATTCAAACATTTCATCAGCCAAAAATCTTGCCTGACCACCGTAAGGTTCCCCCTGATGAGTACGATTAAATACATCAATCTTTTCATCAAGAGCATCTTCAAGTGCTTTGACATAAGAAGAAAACTCTGTTTGATTTGTAATGATTTCACCGGATGAAATTACGCTTTTCTTGCTGTCGTCAAGTTTTTCAATAATTTCTGAAACATTCGGAATAAGTTCTTTCCTGTGATCTTCGGGAATATCTCTGAACACTTCATCCAAAGATTTGCTCAAATCTTCAAAAGTTTTTCTTGATATATTTGAACCTCTTTGAAGCATTACGTCTTTTAAATCTTTTCTTATTTCGCTAGCCGTTATTGAATCCATACCCTGCGAAACAGTTTTGCAGATTTGGTCAAATAATTCCGGAGTAATTGGCTGACCTTTACGACTTTGGAGCAAAGCTTCAAGCGCCTTGTTTTTATCGGAAAAATCATATTTAGCAATTTCGGTATTAAAATTGCTCAAAAGCGCATTTGCTCTTTGGTTTAATTTTTTATCCTGATAATTGTGAATGGGGTTTTTCAGGGCCTCACAAATCAAAGCGCTCATAATCGGAGTAGCAAATCCGGCCGTTAACATCCACATAGTATTATTCTGAAGCGCAATTTTTCTCATTTTTTCCTGAATGAAATCTCTGCGGTTTTTCATATCCTTAGGAACATTAAGGCGGTCGCCGATTTTGTTTATTTCTTCATCTGAGTACAAATCCCAAGGTATAAACTGATGGTCTTGGAATACAGGTTTTTTAGTTCCGTAATTGTCACGATACTGCTGACGGATATCAAATCCGTGAATTAAATATGCAGGAAGCTGAAGTGCAAGTTTAGGCCAAATTTCCATAGCGGCAAAGAATGACAAAAGCCCGACAAATTCCATAGATTTTGCAAGCGGAGCAAATTTTCTTGAAAACAGGTATGTCGCAATAGCAAGACCGCCAAGTTTCATTCCCATATCGTTCAAATGCCCGAGTTCATTGTCGTTTGCCTTACCCTTAACCGAATGAGTTAACGCTTTTGCACTGTATTTTAAATCTCTGAAAATTTCTGACGGAACATCAAAAAGAGTATTTTGAACAAGATGTCCGTTACTTGGCAAAGGCTTGATAAAAGTTCTGTTTGATAATTCTTTTTTTACATCAAAATTTTTTCTTGCATTATCCGAGTGATACTGCTGAACAGCCTGAGAATTATTTTGAAGGTATGACTGGATTAAATTCGTTCTCATTATCCTGCCACACTTTCTTTATTCTTATCTATTACATCTTTTTCCGACACTTTTGACGGTTTTTTGGTTATATGGAGAGTATTTAATACCCCTGCAACGGTTGACAAAACAGCAAGCGCAAGAATACCCTTGCCGGAATATTTTTCAAGAAATCCTTTAGGATTTTTAGGACTATAAAATTCCTTTGCGCTTTCAATAAAACTTTCGCCGAATACTTTTAACGAATGTCCAAAATCTTTTGTATTCCAGAATTTACCCGTTGCAACATTGAAATATGTTTCCCAAGGTTTCTGGAACGCAAGACAAACACCTGCGGCAGCCCAAAAATAAGATGAAATCGTTCTTGCCAAAGATGATTTTACCAAAACTTCTTTATAGACAGGTTTAACAGCCTGATCGGAGTCATTAAGATTTGTACCCAAACCGTTGCGTTTTGCTATTTTATCATAGCGTTTATTCAGTTCCCCTTCTTTATTCGGATCGCCGTATAACAAATCCCATCGTGTAAATTCGACACTTTCACCAACCTTATGATATTCGTAACTTGTCAGGTCAAAATCGTCTTTACTTTCAGGAAGTTGATGATTAACCTTTAAATACGGAAGTTGAGTATCTATACCTGTTGCCCATTTTACGGGTAAATTAACAAGCGATTTTGACAATGTTTTGGCTAATGCATAAAAAACTACGCCAAGCGCCATTTTGTTGCCAAGTTTATATGCTTCGGACTGACCAAATGCCTCAAAATGTTTTGCTGCGGAATTGAATACAGACATCAAAGTCAAACTGCCGATAACATAAGGAACCGTACCCATTGTCAAAAATTCATAAAAATCGGAATTGATGCTCCCTTTAAGCCCTCTTGCAGGATATACGGTAAATGCTTTGGTAAATTTGTCCATCGCTATTCTTGTGCGGGTTGAAAGATTGTTTTTCAAAAGGGTATCACTCTTAGGAAGTGAGTTATCCTTAGAGTCATTTGCCCTGAAATTTAAATTTTGTTTGTCGAAATTACTTACCGGTAAAATCATGTCAACTCCGCTTTGCAATATTAGAACGCATGTCAATAAAAATTTTTGTTATATAAAAAAATTAAATTTACAATTTTTAATATTAATTTTATTTAAAAATTGAGAAAAATATTAAGGTGAAAACGCCCATTATGACGCAATAATAGCCAAATACATTAAGTGAAAATTTTGAGATAAATTTCATAAAATATTTGATACAAAGATATCCGACAACAGCAGAAACTGTCGTTCCCAAAATTATTGCAGTCCAGTTATAAGTAAGCGCCTCTTTAACATCAATTTTAATCAGCGGATATACCATTGATGCCCCCAAAATTATCGGGATACTTAAAAGAAATGAGTACTTTGCGGAAGTTTCTCTGTTTAACCCTGCAAATAAACCTGTTGCAATAGTCCACCCCGAACGTGAAAACCCCGGGAGTACGGCCAAACCTTGTGCTAAACCGATTAAAATTGACTGTTTCAAGTTCGGAGTGTCAAATTTTTCGGTTCGTTTTTTAGACAGATATTCGCTGAAAAACAATACAAAACCTGTTAAAATCAGCAAACCACCGACCAAAGCCGGATGATAAACAAGATGCTCTGCAATTTCGTTTATCGGAAGCGCAAAAGCGATGGTTATAACCGTACCGATGATTATATAAATTCCGAGTTTTGCATTTTTTGAACTGTCATCCTGAACCTGTTTCAAAATCTCCTTATTCTTGCACACCGCAAACAACGCCTTGCAAATTTCCCAAATCTCTTTTCTGAAAAATATAATAACTGCAATCAGAGTTCCCAAATGGAGCATTATATCAAGAAAAATTTCTTCATTTGACTGCTGTACTATCTCAATATTTTTAAAAACTTTGTAAAAATTTGATGTAAAAACCAAATGCGCAGAACTTGAAATCGGCAAAAATTCGCTCAAGCCCTGAACTATCCCCATTAAAATTGTCTGTAATATCGGCATTTATTAACTACTCTTCCTCAAAATATGAACAACAAGATGTTTGGGTTTCCCAAACGGAAACTTTGTATAACTGAACAATTTTTTCTTTCAGTTTTGAATAAATATAAGACGCAATCATCTCACTTGAAGGACTTTCGCCTTTAAATTCGGGAAGTTCGTTTATATCCTTATGGTCTAAACCTTCAAGGACTTCATTAAGTTCTTTTTTCAGAACTTTATAATCTATTAAAATGTTGCTTTTATCTAATGCTTCCCCTCTTACAAATGCTTCAACCATCCAGTTATGCCCATGCTGATTTTCGCATGCACCGTCATAATTTAACAAATGATGTGCTGCTGAAAAAAATGCCTGTGTTTTAATTTCGTACATTTTATACTCCTGTAATTATTCTTCAAACTGTGATTCATAAACTAAATCACACAACTCTCTTACTGCTCCTTTTCCGCCGTCTTTTTCGGATACAAAATCGCAGATATCTCTGACTTTTTTCACTGCATCAGCAGGGCAGGCTGATAATCCGACCTTTTCAAGTATTCCGATATCAGGTTCATCATCTCCCATATAAGATACCTGTGAAAAATCAAGTTCATATTTTTGCATAATAGCTTCAAGTATGGGTAATTTATTTTTTACTCCCTGATAAACCTCTGTGAATCTCAAATCGACTGCTCTGCGATCAACGGTACCGTTTCTTCTGCCTGTAATAACAGCCGTCATAAGACCATTTTTAACCATTTTGGCAAGTCCATGACCGTCTTTTGCATTGAAGGTTTTGTATTCGACTCCGTTTTCATCATAAGTGATACTGCCGTCAGTCATTACCCCGTCAACATCGAACGCAAGAAGTTTAATTTTTGAAGCCTTGTCTTTTAAATTCATTAAACATATCCTTAAAACTACAAAACAATTATACAATAAATATTTTTCCTTTTGTAATAATTTACAAATATTAAATAATCTCATTGAAGTATTTTGCGCCTGTTTATATTGACACTTTCGCAAACAAACTCTATCATAGAGAATAAATGAGAGTATTTCGGAGGTAAAAATGGTTAACGAATGGCCTGAAGCGTATATGCACAACCCAAATATCGACAAACCCATAGAACAAATCTGGGACGATATTGATAATTACAGTTTTGAGGACAGATACGAAGAAACCGAACGTTTGCACGCAAATCTTAATATGGTCGTACCTTTTCCTCCTCTCAAATACAAAGGCAAACTTGTGAAAGGGGTATTTTACTCTCAGGCAACAAGAACCATTATGAAGAAATTTCCCGAATTAAAAGAAATATTTTTCGTAATTGCAAATTCAATGTTCAGTTCATACCCCAGAAACCATCAGGCAGACTACTTCTTTACATGTTATAAAAATGAAGCAAGAGAAAGATATTTCAAAAACAAATACCCCGAAACAAAAGATGTTATTTGCCTGCCATTGCAGGATGCTGATTTTTTGAATGAATATTATATAGGGCCTGTTCCTTATACCCCGAAAACCATTGACGTATTTTGCGTATCGACGCCGTTTCCCGTTAAAAATCTTCCGGTTATTGCATTTGCGCTGAAAGAATACGAACGGAAATACGGCAGAAGACTAAAAGTCGTTTATGCAATCGGCAAAAAGACAGCAGTAAGACGCGAAGACGGCTCTTTAGATTATTCAAAAGTTGAAGAATACGGAAGCAAGCAACTGCGCTATGTTGATGAAGTTTTTGAGGGCAAAACAAAAGACTATATCGACTTTTATCCGTTTATCGACTACAAAGATTTATCAAAATACTATTCGGCTTCAAAATGCTGTGTACTCGGCTCATTAATTGAAGGTAAAAACCGCTTTATCAGTGAATCACAGAGTTGTGACGTTCCGATTATTGTATTTAAAGACTTTAACAAGTATTCAAGAGGCGATTTCCCCGTATTTTTCGGCAATGCAGGGGAATACGTTCCCGAATTTACACCGGAATCACTTGCCGATACTATTCATAAAGTCATAACAAATCCGCAGAATTACGAACCAAGAAAGAATTATCTTGAACATTACGGCAGAAAGAATTTTGTGAACACCATAATTGATGCCAACCCATACTATGCACAAAACATTCCGAACTACGAAAGAGGGAAAACACACGACAATTTCTGGGTGGATTTGGCATGTTACGATAATTATCAGGTTTGCTATCACGACTTTTTGTATGACAAAAAAGCAAATTTGTCACACGTTGTAGGAATACAAAATATTGAACGGCTGATAAAATATTATTACCAAAAATTCGGATTACCGTGGAAATACGACTAAATAAGCACATACATAAAAATCTAATTTATATAGGGGACTTTACATTTTTTAAAATATATGTTACAATTATCATATAGAGTTGAATTTTTATTTTTATATTGATTTATACTGTGAGGAAATTTATTTAGATTTTATTTTATTGTGATTTTTATTTTTACTAATTAAGAGGCTTTTATTATGTATGTAAACAAGTGCATTAAGTGCGGTCGTGAATTCGAAACAAAGAATCCTAAAAGGGTTGTTTGCCCCGACTGTTTGTACCCCGACAAGAATATGATGATAGATTCACCTGACGGAGAACAGCCTTCGGCGCAGAATTATTCACAGCCACAGGCTGAAAATGAACAAACTCCGCAATTTTACAGCAGTTATTCGGCAGGCGGAAGCGACGAAGAAGAAAGACCAAGACCACGCCAGCAATATAACAATCAGGGAGGATATAATCAGGGCGGTTACAGACCACGTCAAAACAATTACAACAATAATCGTCAGGGCGGTTACAACAACAACCGTCAGGGAGGATATAATCAGGGCGGTTATAACAGAGATAATCGTCAGGGAGGTCAAAGACCTTATAACAATAACCGTCAGGGCGGTTACAACAATAACAGATATAACAATAACAGACCGCAACAGGGCGGATTTAATAACAGACGTCCGCAAAATAACAGATTTAATAACAACAAACGTCCGCAGGGCAACAGGAATAAGGCTCCTAAGCCGTTATTAGTCAGCAAGGAGCAATTAGAACAAATTGAACTCCTCTATAAACTGATGTTACCGCTTCCAAACCCTGATGCGCACGAAGTTATCGGTGAAAAAATCGGGTTGGAACCGAGAAAAGTATTTTTCGGAATTAATTTAATCAGACAAAAAATGATGCTTCCGAAGCTTCCTTATCCGAAACGCAAACTTGCGATTACGCCGGATCAGTTAAATGCGATTAAGATGTTATATGAACCGTTACTGCCGTTACCTCCTATCGGCTGTCACAAAATTATCGCATCTCAGTTAAAA
>Ga0256405_10011578_pt1 | contig 11204 bp, 17 predicted proteins | sample RumenRJG_02DNA_FD_189096 | JGI IMG/M metagenome (GOLD analysis project Ga0256405, IMG submission 189096) | Bovine rumen microbial communities from Lethbridge, Alberta, Canada - RJG_02 | ecosystem: Host-associated > Mammals > Digestive system > Stomach > Rumen | place: Canada: Alberta...
GGATACCCCGGCAAGATAGATGGGAATGCTTTTTCCTGTTTTCTCGTTTATCCAATTTGTCCATGCCAGGCAATCGTAGCGTTCCAGCAAACCTAAACTCATAGAGTGTCAACAAAAAAGATAAGCGGTGCTCAATATACAAAGAATATGATCTCTACAGCGGCTTCGTTTCTTGGCGGTATAGCTGGAACATATGGGGGAGGATTGGCTGCTGGAGCTATAGGAGAAAAGATAGGCAAAAAGATCGATAAAAGGGTTGGGGCAATCATAGGGTTTGTAGCAGGTGCCGGAGGTGGTATGCTGGCAGGCTTTACTGTAAATAAACTGGCTGGACTGTTCAAGGAAGATGATTGCATTATTACAGCGAGAATGTTTAATGCTGTTGTTGTCAATTTGTCCGTTGACTATTTCATGAGTGAAGATGAAATAGATAAACTTGTTGATGCACTTGATAAAGATAGTAAGAAACTCAGTAAATTCCAGATGAAGATAAGGAGTTCAGAGCATCAATACTATGATATTCAGAAGTATCTTGAACCGTATTTTGACAAGGCAATCGAGGGAAGAAATCGTATTTCTGTACAAGATGAAGAATTAGCCTTTGAGTATGATGAAACTATGGATGACGTAGTGACGGAGGGATAAAAATGAAGTGTGCATGTTGTGGAAGAAAAAAGAAATTATTTGAATCCTTTGAAAACTTAGGCGTTGGTGGTGATGTTTGTGTTGATTGTTCCGATATTATGTATCGGATTCATGATGCATATACTGAAAAAAACAAAGAAGAATATGATTTGCGAGTTAAATCCATTAAAGAATATATAGATAAGAAAAAAGCATCAGAAAAGTTCGCAAAATGGTTTGCAGAGGATTTTATGAAGAGAAATTCTTTGCCTGAAGAGAAAAAATGAGTAATAAAAGGCTCGCCAGATTTGGCGGGCCTTAACCGTTTACCATAGCGGGTAATACCGCTTTGTCATCGATGTAGAAGTCGCAGGTGATCTTCCGGGAATTTGTACCATACAGTTCGACGATCTCCGGGAGGTTGTCGTTTACGGCATCAAACTCCAGCTGCTGATCTCGACACCAGGAGACTGCTTTCTCCAGAGCTTCGCCGGCACGGCAGGTCCAGAGAATGAGTTTGTTACCGGAGCTGCGCTGCGATTTCAGGTATTCAATTAACGGTCGATTCGGTTCGCCGAGGTCCGGCCAGTTGCTAAAGCAAAGAGTCCCGTCGAAATCTACGGCGATGATCTGATAATCCATAGCATCATCTCCCTTCATTGTGGAATCTGTTCTCTCATTTCTGAGAGAGAGGGAAGGTGTTCTTCCAGAAGCGGGAATACTTCTGGTATAAGCTTCTCAAAATATGCGGCGATGCGGTAGGCCATCTCCAGGGAGAGGTTCTGATCACCGTTTTCTATCTTGCTGATGGAACGTCTGCTGATCCCAAGATCGGCTGCCATCTTGTCCTGGCTGATCTTCTGTTCCTTGCGAAGATCATAGACGTTGTTCTGATAGATTAAATCTTTCATATCTGTCCCCCTTTCACGGTACCGTTTTAAGCTGTTCTGACAAGTACCATTCTATATGAGGACGTGTCCCAAAAAACGGACTTAAAACGCGAGCTTACCAAAAATTTTGAAATCCGAAAGATCCGTTACCGGTATGGGTTTGTACTTCGGATTCAGAGAGATCAGGAATGTTCCGGTCTCTTTATTCAGCAGTTTCTTGAAAAAGGTCATTCCGTCGTAGAAGAATAATCCTATATCGCCTGATTCAAGGGTTTCTGTCTTTTCTATCCAGATCAGCTGACCGTTTTTAAATCTCGGTTCCATGCTGTCGCCGTCCAGGTATACGCCAAAGTCGGCTTTCTCAGGTACGGGTTCGTAAACTTCTGTTTCTGTAAAGTTCTCATCATCAAGATAATTACCGGTTCCTGCAGATGTCGGCATCAGCGCGATCCTCATGACTCTGGGCTCAAAGGGGATGATGTCGGCTTTGGGTTTCTCATATTCTCCGCTCTGTTCAAGTAGTTTTATGTATTCGTAAGCCTTCTTTTTTCCCTGTTCATTGAGATTCTTAAAGGGATCCATCGGATTTTCACCGATAAATGCCGTGTAGATGTCGGAAATCTCAAGTATCTCACAGAGAGCCATCAGGGTTTCTCCGCCGGGAATGCTGTTTCCTTTCTCCCAGGAGCTGACGGCACCGTTTGTGATATGGATGTCGTAGGCCTGTAGCATATCCGCGATGTCAATCTGGGACAGCTTCTTTTCCCGCCTGTAGTGTGAGATCACTTCTCCGATGTTATTCATTGTGGGTCCTCCATTTCATCCGGGTGGGTGTCTGTGTATATGAATATACCACGCCGAACATATGTTTTCAAGGAAAATCTAATCAGATTAGAAAAATGTGATAAATAATCCCGTTGAAATCCCCTAAAACTTGATTTATATTTGACTCATGCGAAACAGATCAGCAGTAAAGAGGGCAACGCAGTCGTCACTAACCTCGGTGTATTCGGAAAACGGCTGGATGATTTTTGGAAAAAACGGAGGAAATGAACATGCCTATGATTGTTTATACGCGTAGGAGGATATGACAAATCTTCTTTCTGCGCAGGAAGAAAAACTGAATAAAGAGGTTTTCAGTGAGCTGCCCGGACCTCGGGGTATTATAGTCAGCTCACTTTGCGGATCGACTAATCAACGTTTCGCAGTAATCTGTAAAGGTGACTTTCCCTTTCCTTTTCAGACTTCAGATCAAATTAATGAATCGGAGGTGAAGAGCCAATTGCAGGCGATTGATTTTTATTGCAAGAAGTGCAGGAAGTCCATGCGGATCTCCTACGCACTGACCGGAGACAGGATGGCTCCGGCTATGAACGGCATTATGATAAAATGCCATACCCACAAATGTACCAGAGTAGTGACCCTCAAGAATTTCAATGAGGGGCAGATCGTCGAGAGAACGGATGCTCTCGGAAAGTGCTACTTATAAGATTAATCAATTTAGGAAGAAATCAAGCGTGTATGTCACGCATAAATACAATTAAATGAGGGCTTCATGATATGGGGGCATGACCCACCGCGGACGCATGAAAAGATAACCGGTAAAACGGAGTCTTTTCGTGCGTCTTGTTTATTGTAACGGACACAAAAGTACATCTCTTTTTTCCGGTTCGCCCGGAAAGAGGAGAAGATGAACATATCTATTAAGGAAGAAACATTAGGACAGAGGATCAGAGCAGCACGGATAAGGATGGGATGGACACAGGAAATGCTGGCGGACAAAATGTGTGTTCCGAAGTCCACGATATCGGCTTATGAGAATGATAAGGTTGATATTAAGAGTAGTGTGATAGTGGAATTATCAAAGCTTCTGGATACAACTCCGAATTATCTGCTTGGTATGAAAGAGGAGTGCTGTGATGAAGAAAGCATATTGTTGGTTCGTCAGATAAAAGATAAAAAAATTCGAGACATGCTCCTTGTCCAGATTAGAGCATTAGTTGCAAACCAATGAAAATACTAATTATATTTTCTGTAGCATTAACAGCCGATAATTTATGATCTGCTTATACTTAAACTGTAGTTTTGGGAGAAAATCCCAAGATTATGCATTAGATGAGCCGATAGTTGATGGCTTAATTATGATCTTGCCTGATTTAAAAGATATTATTACTGGATCGTTGACTTTAAAGCCCAGATCGTAGAGCCACTTGCCTTGAAGTCGAATTTGAGGAATGTCTGGATCCATTCCAGGTGCTTTATATACCTTTATTTTCCGTTCTTTCATTGGAGTCCCCTTTCTGACTGCCAATGCTACGGAGAGATTATAACACGATTTGTTTATGAATAATAATTTATGTTTGTGCGTCAGCTCCTAGGCTGGCGCTTTTTTCATACATAAGTACAATGCCATTGTACTTTTAAGCCTCTAAGTACAATCTTTGGGTAACGATTTATTCCGTCGTATTCCGTAGAATTGCATATGTAAGCAAGAGGTGACGCAAGCCGGCAAGCCTAACCTCCAGAGACTGATTAATGGAGGACGCGAACATGTGCATTACAGAAGAAAAGCTGGTAGACAGATATGGACAGGGCAATCCGCACGAAAGGTTCATGCTGATCTACAAGAACTACGAGGTCTTTCTGAAGCTGATTGAGAGCTATGAGACTGGACTGTTCAACAGGATCCTTTACGAGAGGGAATACAACCTCCGGGCTATGAATGGGGAGGATATCGGAATCCGTGTTCAGACGAACAGGATCAGTGATCCTACTGCAAGGAAAGCAATCGAGAACTTAATGATCCGTGAAGCTATTGAGGAAGCGAATGATTCCGGGAACATTCTGAAGGATACTGACGATCCGGAGAAGCATAAGCGGGACATCCTGACGCTCCGCATGATGCGCAGGGAGTATGAGGTCTTCAATACCTCACTGAATGCCCTCACCGGAAGAGAGTATCGGATCACTTACCGGTACATCCAAAAGGAAAAGAAGTTGGAAGAGATAGCTGATGATGAGAATCTGGCGTATCAGTCAATCAAGAATCTAATCGCAGCAACCAGGAAAACATTGGAACAGAGGATCATCCCGTTTTTCAGGGAATCATTATAAGGGAGGAAAGAGATCATGGGATACAAGAGAAGAGAGAACGAGAATATGGAAAACCTGCTTACCAACGGCAGGAAGAAATTTGTAAAGTACGATGAGGGAGCTGCAATGTTTTCAATGGGAATCCATTCCTTTATGGATCTGGCGAAAGAGGCAAAGGCAGTTTACCGCATCAGACGGATCGTGTTGGTAAATACCGAGATCATTGAAGAGTATCTTGAGAACTTTCGGGATATCTAATGGAGCAGGACGGCAGGAAACAGCTTTCCAGGAATAAAAGTTTGTATTGATTAAACGTGGGACATTTGATACAATACGTGTAGAGACATTTGAAAGGAGCAGTTATGGCAGGACACGGCAGGCCTCCGGTGGAGCATCCCAAGACATATAAAGTAGGATACAGGGTTTCCAAAGAGGAACGTGACAGACTCCTTGCGTACTGCGAGAAAATGCATCTCACCCAAGCCCAGGTCTTTAAGGAAGCACTTGAGCTTCTGTACAAGACCAAGCCATAGGAAAGCTGTTTCTTCTATCATAGAATAGGAGGAACAACATGGCACAAAGCAGGAAGGACTCCCGCGGCTATGCGCTCAGAAGCGGTGAGTGCCAGAGAAGCGACGGACGGTATTCGTATTCTTTTACTGATAAGAACAGGAACCGGCAGGTCGTGTATGCAAAGGATCTAGTGGAGCTTCGAAAAAAGGAGCAGCAGATCAGACGCGATATGGAGGATGGACTGGATCCCCGTAGAGCAGAGCGTATCACAGTCAATCAGGTATACGACGCGTATATCAAGCAGAAGTTCGACCTTAAGGCGACAACAAAGGTGAACTACATTTATACGTATGATCATTTCATAAGGGAGACCTTTGGAAAGCGCAGGCTCGTGGATGTCCGGTATACGGATGTGAAAAAGTTCTATTACGAGCTTCTGACCGAGAAGGGATATTCCCCTGCAACAGTTGATAATGTTCATACACAACTTCATCCGGCATTTCAGATGGCAGTGAGAGACGGCCTCATCAGAGTAAATCCTGCAGCAGGGATGCTTGGCGAGATCAAGAAGAGCCATGTATGGGTGGAGGAAAAACGTAGTGCTTTGACGATACCTCAGCAGAAAGCATTTATGAATTATCTGTTTGAGAATCATCGCTATCAGGGTTGGAAGCCGGTCATCACAGTTCTGATCGGAACAGGAATGAGAATCGGGGAATGTCTGGGACTTCGCTGGCAGGATATCGACCTCGATAACCGTACCATCAGCGTGAACCACAATTTTGTTCATCGTCAGGTAGAAGTAAATGGTTCCTCATTCCACATCAATTCACCTAAGACGGCAGCCGGGATGAGAACTATTCCGATGATCGATCAGGTGTATGAGGCGTTCCTGGAAGAATATCAGATCCAGCAGATCACCGGATTCTGCACTCAGGAGATTGAAGGTTATAAAGGTTTCATCTTCGCGAGTTCAAACGGTACCGTCACGATACCTTCGGAAGTAAATCGCGCGATCCATACGATCGTGGCAGATTACAACGCGGAAGAGATTGCCAATGCGAAGAAGGAGAAAAGAGATCCTGTATTGCTTCCGGATTTTTCCGCACATGTTTTAAGACATACTTTCTGCACAAGGCTTTGTGAGAACGAGTCTAACCTTAAGGTAATCCAGTCGGTCATGGGACACAAGGATATTCAGACAACGATGGATATCTACGCGGACTGTACCGAGGATAAAAAGCAGGAAGTGATCAAGAACATTGAGAACAATATTTTCATCTTGTAAGGTGCCTGTAAAAACGGCACTTTTACAACCGGGTTTTAAATCCGTCACGCTACGCTTTTCTACCATCCGGGTAAGAATTGACACACGCTTTACCACACGTTTGGTGACAGTGACGGACAAGGATGTAAATCCTGAAAGATGCAGAAAGACTGTAAGACGGACTTTATGATGACAGGACGGAACGGGATGTCAGAATGTCCCGAAATGGTCCCGACCTTGAAGTCAGCTAAGTAATATAGTGCGTCTTAGAAAGTACAGGGAATCCATAGCTGTCCATATTCGTCCAATCAGGCAACTTTTTGACAGTTCCTTCATTGGACTCGTACGGAGCTGTATGACTTTCTATGGATAATAATCGAGAAATCAAAGGACGCGCTATGACGAATTTTGGGGTTGGTCAAGGCCCTGAGGAATAGTCGGTTTATTTTTTGTAACAGTTTTAGCGGCGTATTTTTTGATTTAATTACAATCTTTTCAAACAGAATCTGCATCTTAAGCCACATTTCTTTTCAAAGAGGAATGTGGCTTTTTATCTTTTAGTTCATTTCATTCGTTTTACATCTCGTAACACCCAAAAGGAGGTTACAAGATGGTTCACAAATCAAATTCTCCACCGGATCTTGATAAGTACATTAAGGGAAAACTGCACAATTTCGTTACCTACGAAGATGGTGCAAGGCTCTACAGCATTCCCTACTGGAGTTTCGTAAATTCAGTAAAGGAAGCCGGGGCCAATAGGATGATCAGACAACGTGTACTGGTAGATCAGGACATCTATGAAAAGTTTATTGAAGATAATTGCCGGTACGAGGAAACAGTAAAGGAGAACAAGGAAATGCCTAAAAGACGAATTGTCCCTAACCTGGAGGAAATGGTTAAAAAGGGAAAAAAGAAATATGTGCGTTACCAGGAAGGCGCTGAGCTCTACTCAATGGGGCTTCATACTTTCGAAAAGCTGGCTAAGGATGCAAGAGCCACAAGGAAGGTCAGAGGAGTTGTTCTGTGTAACACGGAAAAAATTGATGAGTTTATAGAATCATGTTGGGAGGAGGACGATTTTTATGAGTAAGGTTATCAGCGTAGCAAACCAGAAAGGCGGTGTGGGAAAAACCGTCACCAGCGTAAATCTAGGTATTGGTCTTGCAAGAGAAGGCTATAAGGTCCTTATGATCGACGCGGATCCTCAGGGCAGCATGTCAATCAGCCTTGGCTGTGATGAACCGGACAGACTTGATTACTCTCTTGCCACAGCACTTGTAAATATCATCAATGACGAGCCTGTAGATGTGACAAAAGGCCTCATCCATCATCCTGAAGGTGTGGATCTGATGCCGGGAAATATAGAACTCTCAAGTTTAGAAATCAGCATGACCGGAGTGATCAGCAGGGAGACAATCCTCAAAGAGTACGTAGACAAGGGCAGAGAAGTATATGACTTCATTATTATTGATTGTATGCCTTCTCTTGGAATGATGACCATAAATGCCCTGGCTTGTGCTGATTCTGTAATCATTCCATGCCAGGCCGCATATCTTCCTGTAAAGGGTCTGCAACAGCTTATAAAGACAATTGGAAGAGTAAAGCGTCAGCTCAATCCCAAGCTCGAAATCGATGGAATTCTCATCACTATGGTAGATAACAGGACCAATTATGCAAAAGACATTTCTGCTCAGATTTACGAAGCTTATTCATCAAGTATAAATGTTTTTGAGACAGAGATTCCGTTATCAGTCAGAGCTGCTGAAATAAGCGCTTCGGGAAGCAGTCTCTACGTATATGATCCAAAAGGAAAAGCAGCATTTGCTTACACATCATTCATAAGGGAGGTAATGGACAATGGCACAAAGAGTTGGACAGAAAGTAAAGCTATCTAGTATTGATGAGCTCCTGGGAGTTCCAAGCATGGAGGGAACAGTAGATCTTGATGTTATGACCATTTATCCTTTCGAGAATCATCCATTCAGAGTTGTAGATGATGAAAAGATGGATGAGCTTGTTGAGAGCATCAAGGAAAGCGGTGTTCTCACTCCGGTTCTTGTAAGACCGGATGATGAGGGCAATTATGAGATGATCTCGGGGCACAGACGTCTTCACGCTGCAAAAAGAGCCGGACTAAGGAAGATTCCTGCAATCATTAAGGAAATGACTAATGATGATGCGACTATTGCCATGGTTAATGCGAATATGCAGAGGGAAGAGGTATTGCCCAGTGAAAAAGCATTTGCTTTCAAAATGAAAATGGATGCAATGAAGCATAAAGGATATCGGTCAGATTTATCTTTGTCGCATGGTGCGACAAAGTTGAATACAGGAGAAGACATTGGCGATTCAGCAGGAATAAGCAGATCCCAGGTTCATAGATATATAAGACTCACTTACCTTATACCGAAATTATTGGATATGGTCGATGATGGAAGATTGTCTTTTGTAATTGCTGGTGAGATCTCCTATTTCAACCACACCTACCAACAATGGCTCTGGGAATACATCCACGAAAACGGCATGATCAAACAGGAACAGCTCATGGATCTCCGCCAATATCGTGATGATGACTCTCTCACCCAGGAACAGATGATAGACATCCTTATACAGAAGAGAGCAACTCCTCAGATCAAGAAAAAAGTCACATTCAACGAGAGGAAACTCAACAAGTATTTTCCCGCCTACTACTCTCAGTCTGAGATCGAGAGGATAATGATCAGTCTCTTGGAGGAATGGAAAAGAACACATGAAAGCGAGGGCTCAGAATAATGATGGAATATTTTTATGGTGCACAGTCAGCACAGTTTGCTTCAGTGGAGATTCCCAAGGAGCTTCTGACAGGGAAGGTGTTTTCTTCCCTGTCTCCCGGAGCCAAGCTTATGTACGCAGTGCTTCTTGACAGAATGCGTGAAGCCAAAAGGCATAGTTGGTATGATGAGCAGAACCGGGTGTATATCCTTTATCCACTGAGAAAATTGGAAGAAGACATCGGCTTTTCCAGACACACAGTAATCGATTGTATGAAAGAACTTGAAGACATTGGACTGATATTGCGACTACAGGAAAAGGGAAAGCCCAATAAGATCTACGTCAAGAATTTCAACAGACAAAAGATATTTCAGCTGATTGGGTAGTGCAAATATTGCACCACTATACGTCATAGAACGTCGTAGAAAGTCATTGAATGGAGGAGAAAAGAGCTTTGAACGACAAGATAACATTTGACTATTTTTATGGTCAGGAATCTGAAATGCATGCTTATTACAGGCTGCCTAAGCTTCTTTTTACAAATAAGATATTCAGAAACATGAGCTCTGATGCCAAGATCCTGTATGGTCTGATGCTGGATAGAATGTCAATTTCGCAGAAAAACAAGTGGATAGATAGCGAAAATAGGGCATTTATCATATATTCACAGCAGGAAGCTATGGAAATGCTGGGCTGTAAGGAGAATAAGGCTATAAATCTTTTTAAGGAGCTGGAGGCCATAGGGCTCATGGAACGTAAGAAGCAGGGCCAGGGGAAAGCAGCTTTGTTATACCTGAAGGACTTCGTTGAGGAAGATTCAGAAGAAGTTCAGACCCGGGAAAAACCCATGTCTGAACAAAATGATGAAGTTTCAGACATGGGAAAAATCAAGGTCAAGACCTTTGAAAAACCAATGTCTAGAGATGGGAAAAACCAAGGTCTAGACATGGGAAAAACCAACCCTAATTATATTAATACAAATAATACTAACTTAGTTAAAATAACAAATCATATCACATCGATGGAGCCTGATCTGAATGATGACTACAGAGCATATTATGAAATCCTTAGGGAAAACCTCGATATGGATACCATGATAGAGCGTCATCCGGAATACAGGGATGATCTTGAGGGAGTCTTTGACCTGATTCTTGAGACAGTTCTTTCCACCCGGAAGACAATCTGGATTGCCAAGAACGAGTATCCCAAGGACCTGGTGAAGTCCAAGTTCTTAAAGCTTAACCACATGCACCTTGAATATGTGATCGACTGCCTTAAGAGCAACACCACCAAGATTACCCACATAAAGAACTACATGCTGGCAGCCCTGTTTAACGCTCCTTCAACCATGAGCAGCTACTATCAAGCAGAGGTTAACCATAACATGTACGGCACATGATCGGTATATTGACAACATTGTACAACACTCATATAATTTAACTGTAAGTGAACATAAAACAACACTCATGGAGGACAAGGATATGCCAAGAGTTAATTTAGCAATCACACAGGAATTATATGATCAGATCGAGAAAGCAGCCAAGAAGGAGAACGTAACAGTCAACTACTACATCTGCGATATGTTGGAAGAGCGGTTCGGCAAAAGAACTGTCTACGACTATACACTTGCCATCAACAACATGATCGCTGAGGCCAAGACAATGAAAGCAGAATTCGTCCTGGCAGATCTTCCGACCTTCGCAGGTGTAAATGATGTTCTAATTGAGTACGAGATAAAAGAGTCACCGGCCCAGGTCAGATCCCGTCTTGGCAAGATGTTTACAGAAGCAGTTAAGCAGGGAAATGCCAAAGGCATCGAGAGGGCTGTGATTGAAAGAAATGGTGTAGAAGAGTTCAAATCTGCTTCAAGAGCTGCTGTCTACTGTAACAAACTATATAAACAAAAGAAAAACAGCAAGTGAGTGACCTGAGCTTCAGCCACTCTACGCTGGAGGAGGGGCTATGTTCATATTAAAGATTTTGATGAAGTTGGTGTTGTTCCCACTGGTTCTGATACTTTTCTTTCTGAGAATCTGGGTAGAACTACTATACAAAATTGGAGAGGT
>Ga0256405_10011579_pt1 | contig 11204 bp, 8 predicted proteins | sample RumenRJG_02DNA_FD_189096 | JGI IMG/M metagenome (GOLD analysis project Ga0256405, IMG submission 189096) | Bovine rumen microbial communities from Lethbridge, Alberta, Canada - RJG_02 | ecosystem: Host-associated > Mammals > Digestive system > Stomach > Rumen | place: Canada: Alberta | collected...
ACAGGGAACCACTTGGCCAATGTTCTTCGCAGTGGCCTGTCTGGGTGGTATAGGATTTACTATGAGTATTTTCGTGGACACCCTGTCATTCAGCGACCAGGCGCCTGCACTTATGGAAAGTCTTCGCGCCACAGGTAAGATAGCCGTGCTCGCCGGTTCCGTGTGTGCGGCCATAATAGGAAGCGCTTTCGTATGCATCGTGAATGCAATACAAAAGCGCCATAATTCCTGAGCCACTCACGAGGCTCGAACTCGCGACCTGCGCGTTACGAATGCGCTGCTCTACCGACTGAGCTAAAGTGGCAAATGGACTGCAAATATAGTAAATATTTCTGAAAAAACTGCCTTAAACGTAATGTTTAAGGCAGTTTTTCTATTATTTCGACAATAAAGATTTCGCGGCGTTCTCTCCGGCCATCCGTCCGGTGCAAAAAGCCATCTGAAGATTATATCCTCCGGTGTCTGCATCCATATCCAAAACCTCGCCGCACATATACAGGCCCTTGTCCAGACGCGATTCCATAGTCTTCGACACGAACTGCTCGGTGTCCACTCCTCCAGCGGTCACCACTGCCCTCTCGTAGCCCACATAGCCTACTATGTTAAACTGCCAATTCTTAAGCGCCTTCGCTATGCTCACCAGATTTACCCACACCTTGGTCTGGGTCTTCGAGCGTCTCTCGAGAGTGATGATTTCGGGATGACAGAAAGTGAATGCCGGTATCAATTCCCACGGCATAAGCTTTCCAAGCAGTATCCGGCACCTCTCCTTCTCACGAAGACGGGCGCTGCGAGGATCCTTGTCTATCTCGGCCCAAAGTTCCTTCACGCGGCAAGTAAGCTCGGTAAGGCTCACTCCCGGCTTGAGGTCCAGACTTACGCGCACCTTGGAGCCGTTAATCATAGACTTGACTGCCTTACGGCTAATCTGATAACCGATAGGGCCTTCCAATCCCCCGTCCGTAAAGTCCACGTCGCCGAATTCATCGTCGACCAGAGTATCCTGAACATAAAGCTGAACTCCTATGTTCTTAAGCTGAATGCCGCAGAGTTTGTCGCCCAGACTATCTAACGGAGTGGCCCTGTCAATGTGCAAGGACTTGTCTTCACGTATCTTATAGCCGTCGGGTACGAGCGCCGTAAGCGAAGGGAAGGTAGGCACTATCTTATAGCCCAAGTCTGCCGCCCAGCGATATCCATCGCCCGTAGAGCCGGTTCCCGGATAACTCATACCACCCGTGCAGATAATGAGCCTCGAAGCGGAATAAAGGGTACCGTCTTCCAGCGTAAGCAGGAATTCCCCGTCCTTTCGTGCCACATCCTTCACGGGAGCATCGCAGACTATCTTCACCCCATAGCCATTACAAGCATTCACCAGAGTGTCCACCACTTCCGATGCCCTCGACGATGCCGGGTAAGCCCTGTCGGCCCTTTCGACCACGGTATGCATTCCGTGCGCCTCGAAAAAGTCCCTTACGTTTTCCGGAGTAAAGGCATAGAAGGCCGACTTCACGAAGTTAGACTTCGAACGTATGTGAGCGGAAAACTCGTTCCACTCCTTCATATTCGTAAAGTTGCAACGTCCCTTTCCGGTTATCATTATCTTTCTGGCCGGACGAGGCATCTTTTCGAGCACCACCACTGAGGCGTCGCTACCGGCTTCGACCAAGGTTTTAGCAGCGGAATACGCAGCCATCAAACCTGCGGCTCCGGCACCTATGACTATTATATCTGATTTCATAAAAAAGAAAAAAGGGAAAGCTTAGCACATCGCACCGCTACAACCTCCTGCCCTTGCTACCTTCCGGTCCTGGGGGAGTTCAGAGGGAGCTGGTCGTGTACGACTTTCCCTATGCAAATTTAATAATTATTCCACTTTCGTGCAAATAATCTTTTATAATGTTCTCTTAATCTCTACGATGTGGAATGCCTCTATCATATCGCCATCCTTAATGTCGTTATATCCGGCGATAGCCATACCGCATTCCTTTCCCGTACCGACTTCCTTAACGGCATCCTTTCCTACCTGCAGAGACGAGAGCTCTCCGGTGTAGATTACGATACCGTCACGGATAAGTCTTACCTGAGACTTGGCCACCATCTTACCGTCACGGATGATGCATCCGGCGATGGTACCCACCTTGCTGATGCGGAAGGTCTGCTTAACCTCTGCGGTAGCGATTACCTCTTCCTTCTTCTCAGGCTCGAGCATACCCTCGATACCGTCCTTCACCTCGTTGATACAGTCGTAGATGACAGAGTAAAGTCTTATTTCGATTCCCTCCTTCTCCGCAGAGCGGCGTGCATCCACAGAAGGACGTACCTGGAAACCTACGATCACCGCATCCGAAGCCTGTGCGAGCAAGATATCCGACTCGGAGATGGCACCCACAGCCTTATGGATGACATTTACCTTAACCTCATCGGTAGAGAGTTTGATGAGTGAATCGGAAAGTGCCTCCACTGAACCGTCCACGTCACCCTTAACGATAATGTTAAGCTCCTTGAAGTTACCGATGGCGATACGACGTCCGATTTCCTCGAGAGTCATATGCTTCTGAGTCTTGATGCCCTGGATACGTATGAGCTGCTCACGCTTGTTAGCTATGCTCTTGGCCTCCTTCTCGTCGGCGAGAACATTGAACTTCTCACCTGCTGCAGGAGCTCCGTTAAGACCGAGCACTGAAACAGGGGTCGAAGGACCTGCTTCGTTGACTTTCTGACCACGTTCGTTGAACATACTCTTCACCCTGCCGTAGAAACTACCGCAGAGCACGCAGTCACCCACGTGAAGCGTTCCGTTCTGGACCAATATAGTAGCCAGATATCCCCTACCCTTATCCAGAGACGACTCTATGACAGCTCCGGAAGCGAGCTTCTTAGGATTGGCCTTGAGTTCGAGAAGGTCTGTTTCGAGAAGCACCTTTTCGAGCAACTTGTCTACATTGATACCGCTCTTCGCAGCTATCTCCTGGCACTGGTACTTACCGCCCCAATCCTCCACGAGAATATTCATCTCGGAAAGCTGACGACGAATGGTGTCGGGATTAGCGCCCGGCTTATCTATCTTATTGATGGCAAATACCATCGGCACACCTGCTGCCTGTGCGTGGTTAATGGCCTCCACGGTCTGCGGCATCACGGCATCGTCGGCTGCGATTATGATAATGGCCAAGTCGGTCATCTGCGCACCGCGGGCACGCATCGCCGTAAACGCCTCGTGTCCAGGGGTATCGAGGAATGTGATTCGACGACCGTTGTCGAGCGTGACGTTATAGGCACCGATGTGCTGGGTGATACCACCGGCCTCACCGGCGATTACATTGGACTTACGGATGTAGTCGAGAAGCGAAGTCTTACCGTGGTCAACGTGACCCATCACGGTTACGATAGGCGGACGCTCCACGAGATCCTCTTCCTTATCCTCCTCTACTGCCGAATTAATCTCCTCGGTAATCCCGGCCGTTACGAACTCGACCTTATAGCCGAACTCCTCTGCCACCAACACGAGCGCCTCGGCATCAAGTCTCTGGTTTATGGAAACCATAAGTCCCAAGCTCATGCAAGCACCGATGACCTTTACCACAGGAGTATTGTTCATAAGGGTCGCGAGGTCATTTACAGTCACGAACTCGGTTACCTTAAGGACCTTGTTCTCTGCTGCCAATTGCTGCATCTCCTCCTGGGTCTTCGCAGCTGCGGCGTCGCGTTTTTCCTTACGATACTTGGCACCGAAGTTATTCTTCTTGCCCTCGTTCATCTTAGCGTAAGTCTCCTTAACCTGCTTTTGAATCTGCTTCTGCATCTCCTCCTGCTGTGCTTCGGTAAGCACAGGGCGGAAATTAGGATTATTGTTATTACGCTGCTTGTTCTTATTCTTCTTACCGGCACCTTGCTGTGCTCCGGCGTTCTTCTGCGCCTGATTGTTAGGCTTGCCGTGATTGTTCGTAGCGTTCTGTCCGGCCTTTGCGAGGTCGACCTTCTGCTTTGAGATTCTCTCTCTCTTCTTCGAAGGCTTGCGGTCGAACTGGCTGAGGTCGATCTTGCCTACTACCTTCAAGGTATTACCGGAATCTGCATCATTGTCCGAAGATACAGTCTTCTCCGCCGGGGTCGAAGCAGATGGAACTATATTCTTAACTTCCTGCCTTTGAGGCTTTTCGGACTTGTGATGCTCGTGCGGTCTAGCAGGCTCTGCCTTACGCTCCGGCTCTGCCTTCTTCTCAGGCTCAAGTTCGTGCTTTGGCTCTTCTGCCTTTACAGGCTCTTCCACCTTCACAGGCTCCTCTACCTTCACAGGCTCAGCCTCGTGCTCCGGCTCCGGCTCCTTAGGAGTCTCTACCTTTACGGGCTCCTCCGGTTTCTCCGGCTCAGGAGTCTGAACGGCTTCAGCTTCTGCCGGCTTAGGTGCCGAGCTGGACAAAGTGTTAGTCTTGATGGTAATCATCTGCTCAGGCTCCTCCTCTTCCTGCTCTACCTTAGGTTTTTTCACTGTGTTTTCAAGGATCTTCGAGATTTTGATATCCACCTCGTCTGCAGCTTGTTTGGCTTCCATATCCTTACCAAACGCCTTAGTAAGGGAAGACATTATCTGCTCCGTCTCCTCTATTTTAGCATTAGGATTTTCATCAACAGTCACACCTTGCTTCGATAGGAAACTAACCAAATCGGTAAGGCCGATGTTGAATTTCTTCATTAACTTATTCAGTCTTATTTCTGACATTCTTTAACCCCCTATTTAAAAATTAATCTTCAAATTCTGCCTTCAGGATAGCTATGACATCTGCCACGGTCTCGTCTTCGAGGTCTGCACGCTTGGCGATGTCGGCCGGATCGATGGCCAATACGTCCTTAGCAGTATCGCATCCGATACCCTTGAGCTTGTCGATGACCCACTGATCGATCTCGTTAGCGAAGTCGTCGAGAGCCACATCCTCCTCTTCTGCCTCTTCCTTAGGGATATCGCGCCAAACCTCTATCTCGCGGTCTACGAGCTCGCCTGCCAAAGTAACGTTACATCCGTTACGTCCGATACCCTTTCTAACCTCGTCAGGATGCATAAACACCTTAACCTTACCGTTTTCGCCCTCACCCATCACGATGTAGGAGATCTTGGCCGGGTTAAGTGCGCGCTGAATGAGGAGCTGAGGATTGGCGGACCACTGAATTACGTCGATGTTCTCGTTATGCAACTCGCGAACGATTCCCATGATACGGCTACCCTTCACACCGATACAAGCTCCGATAGGGTCGATGCGCTCGTCGTATGACTCCACTGCCACCTTGGCACGCTCGCCAGGAATGCGAACCACCTTCTTCACGGTGATGAGTCCGTCTGCGATCTCCGGTACTTCCTGCTCGAAGAGTTTCTTCAAGAACTCAGGTGAAGTACGGCTCAGAGTGATGTATGGAGTGGTGTTGTTCTTCATCTCCACGCTGCTTATGATGGCGCGAACGGTATCGTTCTTCTTAAAGTGCTCGCCAGGAATCTGCTCGTTACGAGGGATGTGCAATTCGTTACCATCTTCATCGAGCAAGAGGACTTCCTTTCCCCAAGTCTGGTAAACCTCGCCCGTGAAGATCTCACCTATCTTCTCGGAGTACTTCTTGAAGACGTTAGCCTTCTCGATGTCCCTGATACGTCCCTGAAGGTTCTGGCGGATGTTGAGAATACCTCTACGTCCGAAAGAAGCCAAGCTGAGCTTCTTCGTGTACTGGTCTCCAATCTCGTAATCGTCGTCGCCACTGTCTTCCTTAACCTGCTCGAGAGTCATCTCTGCAGCCGGATTAGTGACTTCCTCTACGATTTCGAAGTTCTGATATATCTCACATGTTCCCTTGTCGACATTCACGATTACGTCGAAGTTATCCGACGAGCCGTAGGTCTTCGCCAACTGGGTCAGGAATACATCCTTCAAAACGCCCATCATCACCGGGCGGTCGATACTTTTTTCCTCTTTAAAGTCCTTAAAGGCATCAATAAGAGTGATTACCGGTTCTTTTTCCATCTTATCCTTATTCTTTTATTGTTTTCAATATACCGTCGGCGGTCTTCGAATCTATGCCCGCTGAGCTCACAGTCAGGGAATAATCTTCGACATTTCTGTCGAAAGCGGCGAGTATGGCCCTGTGAACGAACTCACAGTCAGCCAGATCTACAAAACCCTCGTGTTTGTCGAGAGTAACCTCGAACACGTTATCATCGTCGTCGAACTTCAAATCGACGACCTCGCAGTCCCTCTGCTTGGCAGCTTCTTCAAGTACCGCTTCAAATTCTTTTCTATCCATAATCTTCGCTCTATAACAAAAATAGGCGGCCTGTCTCGGTCTCCTATCTCATACACGGCGCAAATATAGTAATAATTCTAATAAATAGCAAAGCCATTTGGGGAAAAATTAGTAACTTAGCGCTATGTTTACATTATACTCCTTAACATCCGACCTTCACTGCGAGACTCCCCTTACAGCCTCGCAGGAGGCATTCATAAAAAGCGTCGAAAAGGCAGTCGGCGCTCCATTCACACATAAAGACAGCGATTTCAGTTCTTACGACAAGACTGAGAACAATATCATATACGTGCGCACGGGAGGTACCGAAGGCATCTTCAAGAGCATATTCCGCCCCGACGGCAGGCCTATCAGACTCCTCACCAGCGGAAAGAGCAATTCACTTGCCGCCTCTATGGAGATTCTTTCCTACCTGAACCAGCGCGGCTACCCTGCCGAAATTCTTCACGGAAATGCAGAAGAAATCGCCCGAAGGCTCATCGCCGGATTCACTCCGGTCACATCCTCCTACACCCGAGACTACGATTTCGGGAAAGTGCTCGAGGGCAAGAGAGTCGGCGTAATTGGCCGTCCATCTGACTGGCTTATTTCCAGCGATGTAGACTATTCGGTGGCGAAAGAGAGACTGGGCGTCGAATTAGTCGATGTAAGCATCGAAGAGCTGGAAAACTGCGCGAGAACTCCGGACAGGAAGTACCTCGATGGGCTGAATCTCGCACCGCTCAATGCTCCGAAGTACGGGCGCGAACTCACCCAATCCACTATGGACCAAGCACTTGACATCTACTGCGCACTAAAGGAGCTTGTAGCCAAATACTCCCTCGACGGACTGTCGCTGCGCTGCTTCGACCTGCTCACCTCGCTGCATAACACGGGCTGCTTGGCACTGGCCCTGCTGAACAGCGAAGGGATCGTGGCCACCTGCGAAGGGGACGTCCCTACCCTGCTGACCATGTGCGTGGCCCGCGAAAAATTCGGAACGCCCGGCTTTCAGGCCAATCTTTCCGAGATCGACGGCTCCCGCATGCTGTTCGCGCACTGCACCGTCCCTCTCAACCTTACCGAGAGCTACTGCTTCGACACGCACTTCGAATCAGGCATAGGCATAGCCATACACGGAACGCTGCCGACAGGTCCTGCAAAGATTCTTAAGATTTCCCCGGACTGCAGCAAGATGTTTTTCGAAGACATTCGCATCACCGATAACCCTTACGGAGATAATCTCTGCAGGACGCAGATTTACGTAGACGCTCCCGGGCTGGCAGACTATTTCCTAAGAGAACCAATTGGCAATCATCACGTTATCATTCCACATCATGTCATATAAGAAAACCGAGACTTACGACATTTCCACTACTGAGCAGATAGCCCGGCACGTGGAAGCCATTCTCGCGCTTCTGGGAGAGGACCCCGAAAGAGAGGGATTGGTAAAGACCCCTGAGAGAGTGGCCAAGGCACTGCAATTCATAACGAAAGGCTACCAGGAAGACGGCGTGGAGATTATCCGCAGCGCCATTTTCGACGAGGAATACCAGCAGATGGTTCTCGTGAAAGACATAGACTTGTATAGCACTTGCGAGCATCATATGATGCCTTTCATAGGGAAATGCCACATCGCCTACATCCCTAACGGGAAAATCACCGGACTTAGCAAGATAGCTCGCGTGGTCGAGACCTTCGCCCGCCGACTGCAGGTCCAGGAGAGGCTTACCGTGCAGATTCGCGACTGCATAGAAGAGGCCCTGCACCCTCTGGGAGTAGCCGTAGTGATAGAAGCCAGCCACACCTGTATGCAAATCAGGGGCGTGGAGAAGGCCAATTCCATCACCACCACCTCCGCCTTCAGCGGAGCATTCCTGAATTCAGACAAAACGAGAAACGAATTTTTAAACTTGATTAAATGAAACTCAAAAGAAGCACGAAGGGCTTTCTGATCGTTTTCGTTCCATTTTTCTTCGGCTATCTGTTAGGATTGGCCACGGCCGGCTGCACGTCGGACAGAGAAAGGAGCAAAGAGCCGGAAAGCATCACATATAATAATAAAGAAGACATTATCGACGACGACATAGCCGGCGAGGCAGTGGAGCCGAAAAAAGACGAAGAGGAAAAGCCTAAAGTAGAGCAAAAGGAGATCATCTACTATCGTAACAGGCTCAAATACGCCTCCATTTTCAGAGACCTTAACGAAGAGCATCTGGCGATGGCGAGAAAGGTAGGTCTTTCGCAGCCGCCTAAGAGCAGAGCCGAAATCGCAAATAACAAAAGGCTCGTCGAGCTGCACAACAACGACCTCTACACCATTTATAACCTGAGATACTCCTCTCCCTACCTCACCAGAGGTGCGGCTAAGGAGCTCCATGCCATAGCGCAAGCCTTCTCGGACTCGCTCAAGAGCAAGGACCTGCTCGACTACAGGCTCGTGGTAACATCGGTGCTTCGCAGCGAAGACGACGTGAAGAACCTGCGTCGCAGCGGTAATCCTAATGCCTCGGACAACTCCGCACACTGCTACGGAACGACCTTCGACATAACCTATACCCGTTACGACCGCGATAACGACGACACTTGTCCCGAGTTCATGCAGCCTTTCGAGCTGACCAAGGTCCTGGGCGAAGTGCTTTTAGACCGCAAGAAAGCCGGCAAGTGCCTTATCAAATACGAAAAGAAAGAACATTGTTTTCACATAACAGCTACCTACTAATATGAAGCGCATCTTAACCCTTATCCTTACATTATACACCCTGTCGGCATTCGCGCAGACTCCTTCGGAAGAAATCGAAGGCTGGCAGCAAAGCTGTACCAGCATCATCGTAGGCCGCTCGGCGAGTACGGACGGAAGTGTCATCACTTCACACACTTGCGATGGCAAATACCGCACTTGGCTAAGCATAGAGCCATCGGCAGACCACGCCCGCAAATCGATGCGTCCTGTTTATAAGAACACTATGAAAAGCGCGTCGCGCAGCGACTCCTCTTCCATCACCCTCGCAGGCAGAATCCCTCAGGTAGCGCACACCTACGCCTACCTTAACACCGCCTACCCTTGCCTGAACGAAAGGCAGATTGGCATAGGCGAGACCACTTGGGGAGGACCGGATACGCTTCAGAACCCGAATTCGATGTTCCTCATCGAGGAATTGGAAAGATTGGCCCTCGAAAGGTGCACAAGCGCCCGCGAGGCCGTGCTGTTGATGGGGTCATTGGCCGAGAAATACGGCTATGCCGACAGCGGCGAGTGTCTTACGGTGGCAGACCCTAAGGAGGTGTGGTTCTTCGAGATAATCGGCTGCGGAAAGGACAGGACGGGTGCCGTGTGGGTGGCCAAGCGCCTGCCCGACGACCACGTGGGAGTGTCGGCCAATGTCCCGAGGATTGGCATTCTCGAAAAGAAGGACAAGCGCAACTTCCTGTGCTCCGACAATGTGGAGAAGGTGGCGCTCGAATATGGATTGTGGGACGGCAAGAGCGAGTTCAAGTTCTGGCAGGTCTATAAGGCAGAATATGCGCGCGGCAGGAATTACAGGGAGCGTGACTGGTTCATTTTGAACGCATTGGCCCCGTCGCTCGGACTCACGCAAGATATGGACGAGATTCCGTTCTCGGTGCGTCCGGATAAGAACGTGAGCGTGGAAGACGTGTTCGAACTGCTGCGCTCGACCTACGAGGGCACGCCGCTGGATATGTGTGCGAACATCACCATAAAAGACGGCCAAGTGAGCCCGCTCGCGAACCCGTGGATGACCACCACGATGCGGAATACCCTGAATCACATAAAGCCGGGAGTAGTGCCATTCCAGAGAACCGTTTCGGTGGCTTGGTGCTCGTATTCGACTGTCATACAGCTTCGTAGCGACCTTCCTGACGCAGTGGGAGGAGTGTGCTACCTCGCGCTCGACAACCCCGGACAGAGCCCTCGCATCCCGATTTTCTGCGGAAACACACGAGTGTCGGAAGCTTACGGCCGCTGCGGACAGAACACCTACGACCCGAGCATCGCGTTGTGGCAGTTCAGAAAGGCCAATAAGCTCGCGACCCTCGCTTGGCAGAAAACCAAGGGGCCTTTTATGGAAGAGGTGATGAACCAGCAGAAGGATATGCTCTCGACGGTGCGCTCGCTGGACGCGAATGCAGATAGCGACACGCTGAACGAGGTGACGGAAAAAATCCACCTCGAAGCCGCCGCACGGTGGTCCGAGATGGAATCAAATCTCTGGGTGACCTTCGGATTAGGATTTTAACTTAAAAGCGCTGCCAATTCGGCGGCGTTTTTCGCTATATGCTCGGCGCCTGCGGCCTCCAGGTCGCTCTGTGGGCGAAAACCCCAAGTCACACCCACGCAAGGCACTCCTGCGTTATGGGCAGTCTTGACATCCGTCGCAGAATCGCCCACGAACATACACTCCCCTTTCTGCACGCCCGATTTCGCGAGAATGAGCTCCACGACCTCGGCGCTTGGCTTAAGCGGAAGGCCTTCCTTATTACCGAGCACGGCTACGAACTCCACGTCCGGGAAAAGCGAGTAGACGAGCTTCTCGGCGCCTTCCTGGAATTTGTTTGAAGCGACCGCGAGCTTCACGCCATTCGCATTGAGCTCTTTAAGAAGCTCTACCATACCGGGATATGGCTTCGTGTGGACGTCGATGTGCTCGACATAATAGGCAGTGAAGTCTGCAAGTACCTTATCTACGAATTCCGGCTGCGGAAGCGTCGAAAGGCTTTTTTCCAGAGCGTTTTCTATCATCTTGCGGACTCCGTGTCCCACCATCTTCGTATAATCCTCTACGGAATGTCCTTTTATGTCATTATTTGCCAATGCAAAATTAGCGGCAGTAGCCAAATCGGCTATGGAATTAATCAAAGTGCCGTCTAAATCGAAAATTACTAACTTAATCATACTGCAAAAATACAAAAAAGAG
>Ga0256405_10011583_pt1 | contig 11201 bp, 12 predicted proteins | sample RumenRJG_02DNA_FD_189096 | JGI IMG/M metagenome (GOLD analysis project Ga0256405, IMG submission 189096) | Bovine rumen microbial communities from Lethbridge, Alberta, Canada - RJG_02 | ecosystem: Host-associated > Mammals > Digestive system > Stomach > Rumen | place: Canada: Alberta...
AAGTTAATGCGAAGGGGACCCCGATCCTTGGAATCTGCCTTGGTCTTCAGCTCTTCTTCGAGGGAAGTGAAGAATCTCCCGGTGTCAGAGGCCTGGGTCTTATGAAGGGTAATATTCTCCGGATTCCGGATCAGAATGGTACGCTGAAGATTCCGCACATGGGCTGGAACAGCCTGAGCTATCCCTGCAGGGGAAGATTATTTGAGGGTATTCCGGAAAATACATTTGTTTATTTCGTACACAGTTATTATCTCCCTGTCTGCGGGACCGGGACAGAAGGCAATGACGGGACTATGGTAACTGCTGCCGCAGACTATGGAGTTATGGTGGGAGCAAGTGTCGAGAAAGACAACCTGTTTGCCTGTCAGTTCCACCCTGAGAAGAGCAGTGAATGGGGTCTGAAGATCCTTGATAATTTCCTGAAGGTATGACGATATGCTGACGAAGAGAATAATCCCCTGCCTTGATGTAAACAATGGCAGAGTGGTAAAGGGCGTTAATTTTGTCAATCTGAGAGACGCTGGAGATCCTGTGGAGATCGGTGCGGCTTATGACAGAGCAGGAGCGGATGAACTTGTCTTTCTGGATATCACAGCTTCCAGTGACGCCAGACGTACTGTAGTCGATATGGTAAGACGGGTTGCTGCGACGGTATTTATTCCGTTTACTGTAGGAGGAGGCATTCGTACGGTGGATGACTTCCGTGAGATCCTGCGGGAAGGTGCTGACAAGATCTCCGTGAACACCGCTGCGATACTCAATCCGGATCTGATCTCGGATGCTGCTGACAAGTTCGGGTCCCAGTGTGTCGTACTTGCCATTGACGCGAAGAGAAGAGAGGACGGGAGCGGCTGGAATGTCTACCGCAACGGCGGCCGAATCGATATGGGAATCGATGCTGTGGAATGGGCAATGAAGGCGGACCGTCTGGGAGCAGGTGAGATACTTCTGACGTCCATGGACTGCGACGGAACGAAGGCAGGATATGATCTGGAGCTTACGAGGACGATTGCCGAAAATGTGAAGATCCCGGTGATCGCATCCGGCGGTGCCGGAAAACTCGAACACTTCTATGATGCACTGACTGAGGGCAGAGCTGACGCAGCGCTTGCAGCGTCACTGTTCCACTATAAGGAACTGGAGATCCGGCAGGTGAAAGAGTATCTGAGAGAGCGGGATGTACCCGTGCGGCTTTGAACCTGAAACCGGAGACGAGATGGTAGTATCCCGGCAGCACTTATACCGGGGACAGGAGATATGAAATATGGCTGCGATCGACAATGACTGGCTGGAGCCGCTCTCCGCGGAATTCAGGAAACCGTATTACGCTCAGCTGTATAAGAAAGTGAGAGATGAATATGCATCCTTCCAGGTATATCCGCCTGCAGGGGATATACTGAACGCGTTTCATCTCACCCCTCTGTCGGCTGTGAAGGTCGTTATCCTGGGACAGGATCCTTATCATGAACCGGGGCAGGCGCATGGACTCAGTTTTTCAGTGAAACCCGGCATCCAGATACCGCCCTCCCTGGTGAATATCTATCAGGAACTCCATGACGACCTGGGCTGCTACATCCCGGATAACGGCTGTCTGACAAAATGGGCAGAGCAGGGTGTCCTTCTGCTGAATTCTGTTCTTACCGTCCGCGCGCATCAGGCATTTTCACACGCAGGCTTCGGATGGCAGACATTTACGGACGCCGCGATCCGCGCGGTAAATGAGCAGGACCGTCCGATCGCGTTCATCCTGTGGGGGAGAAGCGCGCAGGATAAGAGCAGTATGCTGAACAATCCGAAGCATCTGGTTCTTAAGAGCCCTCATCCGAGTCCGCTCTCTGCGTACAGAGGATTTTTCGGAAGCAGGCCATTCTCAAAAGTCAATCATTTCCTGGAGGAAAATGGAGTGGAACCCATAGACTGGCAGATAGAGAATGTTACTTAAAGCATGTGAGATTCGTGCATTTTTGATATGTTGTCTGAGATTGAATAACAGGCAGTGATGTGCTAGTATGATTCTGCGGTGCATCACTGCTTTTTTATTTCTATATATTCTTATTATTCTGCAGGTGTTCAGCCTGTCCGGAATCATTCGATTCTATTTTTGATTCACTTTATTACAGTCTGCAGCAGACCAGTCACACTTGAGGAAAAGTCTACTTACATTAGGAGGAGTCTGTTTTGATCACTTATGATGAATTTCTCAGCCTTATCGAGGAACAGGTGTCGGAGCTTGCCGGGGATGAGTACAATGTCCGGATCGTTCCGGTGAGAAGGAACAATGGAGTCATGCTTGACAGTATGCTGATCACAAAGCCCGGGGATATGATATGCCCGAATATTTACCTGAACGCATTCTATGACTGTTATCAGGAAGGTATGAGCATTCCTGCGGTCGCAGAACGGATCATAATACAGTACAGGAGCACAATGCCGGGCGTGCGGATTGATATAGAAGAATTGCTCAGCCGGGATGCTGTCTGCGGCAATGTGGTCTACAGGGTTGTCAACCGTTCGAGAAACGAGGTTATTCTGAAGGATATACCGCACAGGGATTTTCTGGATCTTTCTCTTGTGTATTATGTTATTGTCCGGAATGATCAGATTGGAGAAGGAGCAGTTCTGGTACACAGAGAGCATCAGAAACTGTGGAAGATCAGTGACGATGAACTTGACATTGCCGCGAAGGAGAACACGAGGAGACTTCTCCCGCCGGATGTTGTGAGTATTGCAAAGATGCTCGGGGAATTGAGTGAAAAGATGGGAGCCGGGACATATACAGGATCAGAAGGACCGGGGGATGAGGACAGTGATGAAGAGGACTCTCCGATGTATGTCCTGACCAACAGCTGCCGGCAGTTCGGAGCATGCTATCTGGCAGACAACAGTGTTTTGAGCAAGCTGGCGGAAAAGGAAGATGACGATCTGTACATACTGCCCAGTTCCGTGCATGAATGTATGATCGTTCCATACAGATACGAGGACGATCCGGAGGATCTTGGCAAGATGGTAAGGGAGATCAACCGGACGCAGGTAGATGAGGAAGAGTTCCTGTCAGACTGTGTATATTATTATGACAGGGTTCTTGACAGGGTTGAGATTGCAGCATGAGATACCAAAAGCCTCCGGCATCAGCCGGAGGCTTTATTCAGCGCATCTGGAGGGAATCGAACCCCCGCCACACGGTACCGGAAACCGTTGCTCTATCCCCTGAGCTACAGATGCACGGTCTGCTTGGACGGTGAACATCTTAGCATAGCAGTCAGGCAAAGTCAAATGAGATAAAAACTTTCTTAAATCGATATCCTTGAATTATTAATTAATTGCAATTGTAATAAAATGCCTTTATAATTATTAGTAGTTTTTTGGGAGAAATTAATAAAGGGTTTTGATTCAGTGACTGGAGGCTTTGCCATGATAGATAATTTCAGGGAATGGCTGTCTGACAATCTGCGTTACATCCTGCTTGGATTGGCGGTGCTGCTGGTAATTATTATCGGTGTCTGCATTTTCCGCCTGATCGGGGGATCTTCTTCAAAAAAGAGGGCTTCAGGGAAGAAAACAACTGCTGTCACTACAAGTCAGAAGGACGAGGCGTCGACTGAGTCTGCAGGCTCCGGTTCGGTGCCGAGCGCTTCAGGAAGCCTGACACAGGATGAGCCGGATCTGCTGAAGCTTGCGCAGAAGTATTACAAGGCAGTTGCAGCGAAGGATTCCGCAACTCTTGCTACGATCGTGGATCCGTGGAATGATACGGTTCAGTCCGAGACATTTAACAGCGATATTGAGAGTTACGATAATATATCGACTTATTCCAAGGATGGTCCGGTCGACGGCTCTTCGCTGGCATATGTCTACTGTGAGTGCAAGCTCCCTGACATCAGTACTGCAGTGCCGAGTCTGAGACAGTTATTCGTGACAACCAATGACAGTAAGGATCTCGTGATCTCTGACTGGAGCCAGTATCAGGAATTTGTCACTGAGTCAAATAAGAGTGATGAGGTGCAGGGCCTGATCCGGGAAGTGAATTCCAAGTGCCAGCAGCTGGCTTCTTCCGACCCGGACCTGAAGGCTTATCTGGAATCCCAGGGAATCGGCGCTTCTGACGAAGCTTCCACCGAATCCTCGTCATCCTCATCCTCTGCATCATCCTCAAGCGGCGCAGCGAGCGGAACCGCAACCGCGACGGATGGAGTAAATGTACGCTCAGAGGCCAGTACGAACGGTTCCGTCCTCGGAACTCTGTATCCCGGACAGGAAGTGAATGTTGTAGGCTCAGAGGGTGACTGGACACATATCAACTATACGAATTCCTCTACCGGGGGAACGATAGACGGTTATGTATCCACCCAGTACCTGGATTTCGGCGGCAGCACCGCTAGTTCCTCTACGAACACAAGTGCCGGAACAACGGCAGACGCAGGCAGTGCTGATAATACCGCAGCATAAATATGATCTGATTTGAAACCGGTTAAAAGCTGCCGCAAAGATTATTGCGGCAGCTTTTATCACTATCATGGGAGATGCGTCGTGAGACTGAATAAGTACCTGAGTTCACATGGAGTGTGTTCCAGACGTGAGGCTGACAGGCTGATCGAAGAGGGCAGGGTATCTGTGAACGGTGAAACGGCGTCCACAGGCCTTCAGGTTAATGAGGGCGATCTGGTTACTGTTGACGGAAAACCTGTCAGGGAGACGGTTGAAGAGATCTTTCTGGCAGTCAACAAACCCAGAGGAGTGGTTGTGACGACCGACCGCACCTGGGGCGACCGGGTTCTGGAGGATATCATATCCTGCCGGGAGCGGGTGTTTGCAGTGGGCAGGCTGGATAAGGAATCCGAGGGCCTGATCCTGATGACCAATAACGGTGATGCGTCCAACCTGATCCAGAAAGCACATGAACGTCATGAGAAAGAGTATGTAGTTTCCGTGGACAGACCTGTGACGGAACAGTTCCTAAAGGGAATGAGAAGCGGTGTTTTGCTGGAGGAGATTGGAAGAACCACCCGGCCGTGTACTGTCAGTAAGATCGATGATCATAGTTTTGATATCGTCCTGACGGAAGGCATGAACCGGCAGATCCGGAGAATGTGCAGTTCATTTGGCTACAGAGTGACTTCACTGAAGAGAATCCGGATCATGAACATTCTCCTGGGAGATCTTCCTTCCGGGGCAAGCAGAGAACTGACACGGGAAGAGATCAGGAAGATCAAGATTCTTATAGGAATCCAGGAGTAAAATGAGAGAAACAGTGCAGGCAGAGGTGACAGAATGGCAGAAGACAGCAGAATGACCCGGATGAAGGAACTTGTCCGGATACTGGATGAGGCCAGCAGGGCATATTATGTCGAGAGCCGGGAGATCATGAGCAACCGCAGGTTTGACGAGCTCTATGACGAACTGGTACAGCTGGAAGAACAGACAGGAATTGTTCTTGCGGGCAGTCCGACCACAAAGGTCGGTTACGAATCGGTGGATGAACTGCCGAAGGAAACTCATGAAAGTCCCATGCTCTCTCTGGCAAAGACCAAGGACCGGGAGGAGATGCGTGCCTTTGTGGGAACGCACAGAGTCCTTATGAGCTGGAAACTGGACGGGCTTACGGTTGTCCTGACTTACCGGAACGGAGAACTTCAGAAGGCTGTCACAAGGGGGAACGGAACGGTTGGTGACGTGATCACTCCCAATGCGAGAGTATTCCGAAATATCCCGCTGAAGATTGCATGGAAGGGAGAACTGGTACTGCGCGGGGAGGCTGTGATCTCTTACCCGGACTTTGAGAAACTCAATGAATCAATCGGCGATGCCGATGCGAAGTACAAGAATCCGAGGAACCTGTGCAGCGGGTCAGTCAGACAGCTTAACAGTGAAGTGACGGCAAAGAGAAATGTCCGGTTTTATGCATTTGCGCTAGTGAGTGCAGAAGGCGCCGACTTTGGCAATTCCCGCTCCAGACAGTTTGATTTCCTGAAAGAGCAGGGATTCGAGGTTGTGGAACATGTGATGGTCACAGCTGACAACCTGGACGAAGCATTTGACTATTTCGCCGAGAAGATAAAGACTTTTGAGATCCCGTCGGACGGACTGGTCGCCCTGTATGATGATATCGCCTATGGCGACTCGCTGGGAAGGACTGCCAAGACGCCCCGCAACGCACTTGCGTTTAAATGGCAGGATGAGCAGGCGGTGACGCATCTCAGGGAGATTGAATGGAGTCCGTCGAGGACAGGACTGATCAATCCGGTAGCGATCTTTGACCCGGTGGAACTTGAGGGGACGACTGTCTCCAGGGCAAGTGTCCATAACATCAGTATCCTGCGCTCCCTGAAACTGGGGATCGGAGACGAGATAACGGTCTATAAGGCCAACATGATCATTCCCCAGATCGAAGAGAATCTGACCGGTTCTGACACACTGGAGATTCCGGACCGGTGTCCGGTCTGCGGAGGACCGACTTCGATCCATGAGTCGGACAAAACGCAGACACTGTACTGTGACAATCCGGAATGCGCAGCCAAAAAGATTAAGTCGTTTACCCAGTTTGTCTCAAGAGACGCCATGAATATCGAAGGCCTGTCGGAGATGACGCTGGAGAAGTTCATCGCCAGGGGGTTCATTCACACTTTTGCCGATATCTTCCTTCTGAAGGAACACCGGGAAGAGATCGTGACTATGGAGGGATTCGGCACAAAGAGCGCGGATAACCTGGAGGAGAGCATTGAAAAAGCCCGTCAGACGACGCTGCCCAGAGTCCTGTTTGCACTGGGTATCCCGAATATCGGAGTGGCCAATGCAAGGATGATCAGCCGTGCGTTTGACGAAGATATAGACCGGATCAGAACCGCTTCCGCGGAGGAAATGAGCCAGGTTGAGGGCGTGGGTCCGGTCATGGCTGAAGCAATTACAAAGTGGTTTGAGGATGAAGGCAGCCGGAATGCCCTGGATGATCTTCTGAAACAGATCACGATTGAGAAGACCGTGCAGATGGCTTCTTCAGAAGGAGAGGGTGAGACGTCCTCACAAAACCTGATCGCCGGGAAGACATTTGTGGTGACAGGCGCTGTCAGCCACTATAAGAGCCGGAGAGAGCTGTCGGCGGATATAGAGGCTGCAGGCGGGAAGGTGACCGGTTCTGTATCTAAAAAGACCGACTACCTGATCAATAATGACGCGGCCTCATCTTCAAATAAAAACGTGACCGCCAGGAAACTTGGAATACCGATTATCACGGAAGAGGAATTCCTGAACATGCTGAACAGAAAGGATATGTGAGATGCCGATTCGAATTCAATCTGATCTTCCCGCACGGGAGATACTGGACCAGGAAAACATATTTGTCATGGATGAGGGGCAGGCTGACCTGCAGGATATCCGCCCGCTGGAGATCGTGATCCTCAATCTCATGCCGCTGAAGGAAGATACAGAACTGCAGCTTCTCAGATCGCTCTCAAACACTCCGCTGCAGCTGAACATTACATTTATCGCGGCAAGCAGCCATGAGGCGAAGAATACCACAGTCAATCACCTGAATAAGTTCTACCAGTCTTTTGAGGACATCATGGATAATGACTATGACGGGATGATCATCACCGGAGCTCCCGTGGAGCAGATGGAATACGAGCAGGTGGATTACTGGAATGAACTGAAAGAAGTCTTTGAATGGACCAATGATCATGTCACGACGACGCTTCATCTGTGCTGGGGCGCGCAGGCTGCCATGTATTATCACTACGGGATCCCGAAGAAAGAGCTGGGTTATAAACTCTTCGGACTCTACCGCCACAAGGTGATGAACCGGAAGATCCCGCTGGTCAGAGGCTTCGATGATTATTTCTATGCTCCCCACAGCCGCTGGACCGAAGTCTCGAAGGAAGACATCGTAAGATGCGAGGATCTGATCATCCTTGCAGAGTCCAGAGAGGCAGGAGTGTTCCTGGCAATGTCCAGAAACGGACGCCGTATCTTTGTGATGGGGCATCCGGAATATGACCGCAGGACTCTCGGAGCAGAATACCAGAGAGATGTAGACAAGGGAATCGGGATCCAGCTTCCGAAGAATTATTATCCGGATGATGATCCGGACAACAAGCCAAGGCTTCTGTGGAGAGCGCATGCCAATACCCTGTATGCCAACTGGATCAATTACTATGTCTATCAGCTGACTCCGTATTCTCTCGGGACCCGGGTTTACACGTACGAGAATCTTCACTGAGTATCTGCATCAGGTTTTCGGCAAATACCTGATGTCCGATGGCTGTGAGATGAACACCGTCCCGACAGGTCGGAAGTCCCCACTGTGACGCGTCGATAAACCGCAGTTTATAGTAATCGGCGACATACCGGTAATAATCACCCAGACGCAGCGATTCTTCCACGGTTCGCGTATCGGTCCACAGACCCGGATCCATGGCAGGCGGTGCGATCAGAAGGAGTATATCAGCGATGCGCCGGTCTGTCCGGATACAGACATCCAGGAAGGCAGCCATTCTCTCGGCGACGGTCTGTGCGGAAGGAACGTTCATGTTCAGAAGATCATTGGTCCCAAGCATGAGTGTGATAACGTCACATTTCCATCTGTCGATCTGAGAGGACAGCCAGGCTGCGGCATTCTCAGGAGACCTCGGGATGGAGACTCCGTTCTCCCCGGCATTATTGACGGTGAAACCGGGCTCTGCGTCCAGGATGCCGGTCCACCGCTTCATGCGGGAATAACGGCTTCCTCCCACAGACTCGGGATCGTATCCGTATGTGTTGCTGTCACCGACTGCCAGAATGCGGATCATGTTTCATTTCCTCCGTTGACCAGGATCAATGCTGAGAATTTCTGTGTACAGGACCATTATACCGCAGATTGGAAAGGAGCGTGCGTTCTATATGAAGTTTAAGGCGCTCGCACGTGAACTGAAGGGTGTGGAAGAGGATTACGCGAAGGCGCTCCGCTGTGACCGCTGGAGAGTCGGAACGTTGGCATTCTATACGCCCGGAGGATTCAATACTGCCGTGTATCTTCCGCTGGATGAGATCACGTCAGCCTATCTTCATGACTTCCGGGTGAAGGGCGGGTGCAGCTGCGCCGGGACCATCGTTACCGGCGGCGTGGTGGTGAAGTATGGTGAAAATGAGATCATCAAGGTTGTTCCAGGAAGAGACAAACAGGCTTTGATACTTCTGAATGCTCTGAAGGAACGGATTCCTGATCTGGACACGGAGATCCCGGACATTTACAAAGAGAGCACCCGGATACTGAACTGAGGGATTCCTGCATGGCATGATGTGACTGTGCGGGACAGATGAGGACAGGCACACAAGAGAAGATACATATAAGCAGATACATATGAATAAAGAGAGCAGAGAAAACAGAACAGGTACCGGCCTGGTTCACATCTACAGCGGAGACGGTAAAGGAAAGACAACCGCCGGCATGGGGCTGTGCGTACGCGCGGCCGGCGCAGGGTACAGAGTGCTGATCTGCCAGTTCATGAAGGACGGTTCATCCTCTGAGAGAAGAGCCATGGTACATATCCCGGGGATCACATTTGTAAGTGCGAGAGACAGTGTATCTTTCAGCTTCCGGATGAGTGAAGAGGAAAAAAGGAAAGAGAGAGACTTCTGCCGGCGCCTGCTGGCTGATACCATCAGTACAGCTTCTGCTGAACATTACGATGTGCTGTTTCTGGATGAAGTCCTCTATGCGGTACGTGAAGGCTTTGTGGAAGAGAGTGAGCTGATCTCATTTCTTGAACATAAACCCGTAAACCTTGAAGTGATCCTGACAGGCCGCGATCCCGGTGCACGCCTGCTGGAATTATGTGATTATCATTCGGAGATATGCAAGAGAAAACATCCCTTTGACAGGCAGCAGGGGGCAAGAGACGGAATCGAACGTTGAGGTGGCGTACTTGAATCATACCTGCCTTATGTATAAGCGGCGGGAGAGAGGAGATCATATGAATATAGGTGAGATGCTGGATGAGCTGAAGAGAAAAGCGCTGAAAGATCCGAAGATCCGTGAGCGGCTGCTCCTGTCCAGAGAGGAAGAGAATCCTCTGAGCGCCTTCTGCGCGGTATGCCGTGACTTGGGCTATGAGATCTATGACATGGATCTTCTTCAGGCAGGCGAAGAGGCGTATGCCGCGATGAGAAGAAGCACCAACGGGGGAGGAGAGAATTCACCTCTTCTGTCCGGCGAAGACGATTATTACGAGATGTTCTTCTCGGATCTTTAAATAAAAAGACAGGAGTTGTTCTGAGATATGATCAGGTCAGTACATGTAATAGGACTGGGCGCCCTGGGGCTTTTGTTCGGAGATATCATTGCCGGGAATATCGGCTGCGTGGAAGGCGGGAGCATTCATTTTGTAATGGACCCGGAACGGTATCAGCGCCACAGCCGCGACCGATATACTATCAATAAAACAGAGAAGACGTATCCTCTGCAGTCCAGCGAGGATGCCGTCCCTGCGGACCTGGTGATCGTGGCGGTCAAGTACAACGCTCTGGAAAGCGCGCTGGATACCATGGCATCATCCATCGATGATCACACGGTCATAATCTCGGTAATGAACGGGATAACAAGCGAGAGCATCATTGCCCGCCGGTATCCGCACTGCCGCATTATCGACTGTGTGGCGCAGGGGATGGACGCCATGCGCTTTGGAACAGATCTGGTCTATACGAAGACAGGCGCCCTGCACCTGGGGATCCGGGAGAGGGATAATGAGCAGATGCAGACTGCTCTCAGGGAAGTTGAAGAACTGTTTGACAAGGTTTCTCTCCCCTATATTCATGAAGACGATATCCTGTACCGAATGTGGTTCAAGTTTATGCTGAATGTAGGAATCAACCAGTCCTGCATGGTATATGGAGTCGGATACGGCAAAGCGCTGGAAGACGGGACACAGGCGTGCATGGCAAACATCTCGGCAATGCGTGAAGTGGTCGTGCTCTCTGAAAAAGAGGGTGCAAAACTGACGGATGAAGACGTTAACAAAGCGGTAGCGGTCCTCAGGACGCTTGACCCGACTGCAACTCCTTCGATGGGACAGGACCGGCTGGCAAAGCGAATCTCAGAGGCAGACATGTTCGCAGGGACAGTGATCGCGCTGGGGAAGAAGCACGGCGTGCTGACTCCGGTCAATTCCTATCTGTACCGGCGCGTACATGAGATCGAAGCAGAGTACGGCGGGTGAGGGTTTTGTAAGACT
>Ga0256405_10011584_pt1 | contig 11199 bp, 13 predicted proteins | sample RumenRJG_02DNA_FD_189096 | JGI IMG/M metagenome (GOLD analysis project Ga0256405, IMG submission 189096) | Bovine rumen microbial communities from Lethbridge, Alberta, Canada - RJG_02 | ecosystem: Host-associated > Mammals > Digestive system > Stomach > Rumen | place: Canada: Alberta...
GTCAAGCAAGGTTGCGAAGTGCTTACTTTAGATGATATTAAATAAGAATGCCATTCAATGAACTCAAAGATAGATAGAATAGAAATACAAAGTAAGGCGCTTGGCCAAAAGATGGCAATTACGGTTTATGTGCCTGCCGACTTTACAGACGGCCTGCCAGTATTATATTTCATGCATGGCCGCAGTGGTGACGAAAACATCATCCATGCTCTCGACATTCAAACTGTGGCCGACAAGATGACTGGCGAGGGCCGGATGCGCCCGATGCTGATAGTGTGTCCACGAATGGGGGATGCGTTAGGACTGAATGCATACGAGGGTTATTTCTTCAACGAGGTGATGCCCCTTATTGAGCAACGATATAAAACCTCGACACGCTATATCGGTGGTTGTTCGGCAGGCGGCTATATTGCACTCAATTATGCACTTCGCCATATAGAGATGTTTGTCCGCGTAGGTGGTCACATGCCTGCCATTGATGAACACTTGGACGATGAAGACCTGCATTACTTCGGTACACGTGATGTTTGGGCAGCCAACAACCCACTTGTCCTTGCCCGTCAATGTTCGCTGCCCGCAGGAACAGCATTCTATCTGGATGCAGGTAATGAGGACGAGGGTGGCTTCTATCACGGATGTGCCCTGCTCGCCGAAACGCTTAAAGCACGCGGTGTTCAAGTAGATAACCATCTGAACAAAGGACATCACACGGTTCAATACATCAAGGACAATCTTGAGAAATATCTCATGTTTTATTCATTATAAATAATACCTTGTCAACAATATGACCACAGGCTCGCTAACTGTACTGTTTGAAGATCCATTCTGGATTGGACTGTTCGAGATGATCGACCAGCAGGGGCTGCGTGCCTGTAAGGTAACATTTGGAGCAGAACCAACTGACAAGGAGGTGATAGAGTTCGTGGATAAGAACTGGCATCGCCTTCAATTCAGTCAGGCTATTGAAGTTTCTGCCGAATCAGAAAGAGCTAAGGTTAATCCTAAAAGACAACTGCGTGAAGCCAGAAAGCAAATGCAATCACAAGGCATCGGCAAGCAGTTGTTCCGAGAGATTCAATCACGTCTGCCACATCGCCACGCCTGGCTCTGTACATGCCAGCAGGTGCGTCCTCCATACGAATTCTATCTGCGTGAAGGGTTCAAACTTTACAGGAGCGAGGAAGTAGGACCTGGATTAACTTGGGCATATTTGGAGAAAAGTATTCAAGCCCCCCGCTTTACGTTCAACACCGTTGGACTGTTTACAAACAACAATAAGGCAACCGTTGAATTCTATACGAAAACCTTTGGTTTTACCACTTCATGGGATGGTGTACAGCCAAATGTAGAGATGTTCCTTGGCAACAACAGAATCATTCTTTTCCCACGTAGTGCATTTGAGCAAATGGTCTCTAAAAGATTCCAATATCCTGAAGGTTTTAACGGCACTATGGAATTGAGCTTCGATGTACCAACTTTCGCCGATGTTGACAAAGAGTATCAGAATACTCTAAACTGTGGCGCAAAGTCCGTACTTCCTCCAACTACTGAACCATGGGGACAGCGCACATGCTACGTTGCCGACCCTGATGGAAACCTCATAGAAATTGGATCGTTTGTTAAACAATAAAACAATGAAAAGATTACGACTCGGAGCAGCACTCCATTTCATCATAGCCATTGGGCATCTTGGCTGTCTCTTTGCTTTAGATGAAACCTTCGACGCTTACGGCATCAAAGACGTGATGCATAACATGGTGTTTGGTCATGTCTGGATACTTTATGCGCTGACCATCGGCCTTGCCCTCGCCTTCACTCTGGCAGGATTCTATGCCCTCTCAGCTACAGGCGACATTCGAAGGCTCCCGTTGACTCGAACAGCCATTATCGTTATCATCATACTCTACAGCCTTCGAGCCTTGGTGGGAGGCTGGGCTTGTGCGGTAGATTTCAATTGGCTGCGATTTATTTCATCCGTCATTCCTGCCTTTTTAGTGTGGTGCTATTATCCTGGTTTAAATATTTATCGTCTTGGAAATATCAAATTGGTTTAAGGGTTTCGAGAAAGGTATAGCACGGCTCTCTCCAGAGGAGCGGTCTGCATTCTTCTCGGAATGTGGGAAAAACTGTGTAAATGGCGGCACACTTTCTGTTTACAAGAAACTCTATGAGGATGCCAAAGGGAACATGGATGTGTTCTTTCAGATGGCTAATGATTTGCCAGGAGTAAAAGGTGAGGTTGTTGAGAAAGGTCATGTTTATCGACTTGTCTTCTTGAAATGCACCTGTGAGTTGTGTAAATAGGGATATGTCACTACGCCTTTGCTCTGTGAATGTTCTCGCCAAAGTGTGATTTATTCGCTGCACAGTTTGTGGAAAGACAAGAACTTCACCGTAATGCTTTGTCATTCCATCTTGGGTGGTGGGGCAGATTGCGAAATGAGAATAGAAGTCGATAGATAAATGAAGCTAGAAATAAACCCACAAGAGAGTAACAGGGCAGATGCATTCCGTATGTGGATGTCATCGCCCATGCCGATGGTAACATTGGTGAAGACGCTGGATGTTAGCCGCTTGGAAAAGGTCTGCAAAAGGAGCGGCATGAAGTTCACCATGCTGATGTGCTGGTGCGTAGGCAAGGCGGCGAGCCAGGTGGATGAGTTCTATACGCTGCCTGTAGACGGGAAGTTATACCACTACGACAAGCTTGCCGTCAACGTCATTGTAGAGAACAGCAAGGGAGGCATCAGCTCCTGCGACATTCCTTTCACCGATGATTTACAGCAATTCAATCGCTACTACCTGTCGTTGACAGCGCAGACAGCGAATGAATGTAAAGGTTTCTTCCTCAACGAGCACATAGTTATCGGCACATCTGCCATGATACAGACGGAGCTCGACTGCATCGTCAACCAATACACAGATCAGTTCTGCAACCCGATGGTGATGTGGGGCAAGTATCGGAAGGGGATGTTTAAGACAACGCTGCCAGTATCATTCCAATTCCACCACGTTCAGATGGATGGTGGCCACGCAGCATGTTTCTTGGATATATTACAGAAGGAAATACTCCTTTTGTGCTAAAATAAAGTTAAAATCAGGAAAACGCTTGACTCGTCCCTTAGGTCATACCTTATTTTTGCAATCGCTTAGCAAAACATCGTGCGATTATGAGTAAAATGAAATTAAAAATCGGAGAGTTCTCACAGATGATGCAGGTAACCGTAAAGACCTTGCGTCACTATGAGCAGAAGGGACTCTTGTTGCCTGACGAGGTGGACGAGTGGACGGGCTATCGCTACTATAGCCTTGATCAGATGCAGAAGCTGCAATCCATCCGCGACCTGCAACGACTCGGTTTCTCGCTTGACGAGATTAAGGATCTGTATGATGACGTGTCTCATACACCCAGTGTCCGACAACTGACGGAGAAGATTAAGGAAACGGAACAGCAACTGAAGCAACTGATTGCCCGCCGTAACCGACTGCTCGACTGGAGAGACTCTCGCAAAGAAATGAAGACAATGGAAAAATTCAGTATTCAATCACTGCCCGAAATCATCGTGGCAAGTCATCGTGAAGTCATCCCCAACTATGCCGCCATCGGCCCTATGTGTTACGAGAAGATTGGTCCAGAGATGCAGCGTCTGGGCTGTAAGTGTCTGCCTCCAGGCTATTGCTTTACTATAGAGCATAACAAGGAATATACGCCAACGGATATCGACATCGAGTATTGTGAGCAAGTCGAGGAGATGGGCACAGACAGTGCCATCATCAAGTTTAAGCGCTTAACTGCTGTTCCCAAAGCCCTCTGCATGAAGCATGTTGGCCCTTACGAGCGCTTTTACGAATCTTACACCGAGGCTTTCCGCTATATGGAAGAGCAAGGTTACAAGGTTGCCGGGCAGCACCGCACCTGTTATATTGATGGCGCATGGAATCAGGAAGATCCAGAGAAATGGCTTTCAGTCATTCAGATTCCGATAGAATGATGCGATTAAGCGAATGCAATGATGCTTGCATCTATTGCTGAGCATGAGCATTATCGACAAAAGTCAATAATCATTTATTGTCTGCCTCACTCTGTTGGGGCAGACATTAAACATCAAAAAATGAAAACATTAGTATTAAACACATTAGGCAAGGAAGTATCTGAGCAAATAACGGCTCTGATTAAAGACAAAGAGGTGGAGATAGTTGATACCTCGGACATGAAGATTGCACATTGCATGGGCTGTAACCAGTGCTGGCTGAAGACACCTGGCATCTGTGCATATAAAGATGATTACGAGATAATCCTCAAGAAACTGGTGCAAGCCGACAACCTTTGGATAGTCTCTGATACGCGTTTTGGATTCTTGGACTATAAGGGCAAACGGCTGATGGATCGTATTATGCCCATGCTGAATATGACAATCGGCTTCCGTGATGGATGGATGCGTCATGAACTGCGTTACCATCCACTCAACATAGGACTCCTATACAAAGGCGATGCTGACCAGATGATGATGGAAGATTGGTGCAAACGTACGTCAGTAAACATAGGTGGGCAGTCACTTGGTGCTATAGAATTGGCCTCACCCCCGACCCCTCTCCCAAAGAGAGGGGAGAAGAGAGTGTTACAAGAGAAAACTCCGACGGCAAAACTACCTGCACCCCTCTCTTTGGGAGAGGGGCTGGGGGTGAGGCCACACTTGGTCATCATCAACGGCAGCCCACGTGTGGCAAAGTTCAGCAATACGGACAAGATTATTCATTCGTTCGTCAAAGGGCTGGAAGGAACTGGCATCACATGGGAACTCCACAATCTCTCCAACCGTAAGGAATGGGATGCAGCACGTGAAGCCTTCCTTTCACACGAGCGTATCCTCATTGCTTTTCCGCTCTATGTGGAGTGTATACCCAGCCTGATGCTGGAATTCCTTGAATCGCTGCCATCAGAGCGTAGGCAGCCTACTCAGTTATCTTTTCTCCTTCACGGAGGCATGGACGAAGGATATGAGTTCCGTTTCTGTGAGCGAATCTTGCAAGGGCTTCCCGCACAACTCGGTTGCAGCTTTGGCGGCACGCTAATTCATGGCGGCAGTTTTGGCATCCGAACCAGAGAGGATGCTATTAAAGCCAAGATTGTTGCGCCTTACGAAAAGATGGGATGCCTGTTTGCGCAGAATGGCAGCTTCCTCACCCCAGAGGCTAAGAAGTTCACAGGCCCAGAGCAATATCCCTGGCTGGTACGTAAGATGGTGAGCCTACTATTCCTGAAAAAGGTCAACAAAGGCTTTGAAGACTTTGCCAAGAGTTGGGGATGCACTCGCCCGCTGGATGATAAACCATACAGTTAAAAATGAACGCAATATTATACATACACGGCAAAGGCGGTAGTGCAACAGAAAGTGAGCACTACAAGCCGCTGTTTCCTGACAACGAAGTGATAGGTTTGGATTATCAAACGTTCACTCCTTGGGAAACAGGCAAGGGACGGAGCAGCGAGAGCCATCAAGCTTGCTTGAATGGCCGAGTCGTGACGGAACTCGACGCAGTCAAGGAGATACGCATAGCCGCAGAAGAACTGAAAGGCAAATACGAGAATGTTATCCTGATTGCCAACAGCATCGGGGCATTCTTCAGCATGAATGCTGGTATCGATGAAATGATTCAGTCCGTCTGCATGAAACTCACATTCCGCATGTGCAAATTCTACCCAGAACTGATGGACGAATTGAAGCGCACCCTCGAAGCGATGGAGATTGACTATTACAAACCTGCCGTGAAATGTGTCAGAAACAGAATCATAAGCGGAAGATTAAAATGAGACAATGAATACATCTAACGTCACCTTTTGTCTTTCTGACTTGTTATATATGTGACCAGGGTCAAGAAAACAAAAGTATAAACCATCAAATTTAATAAGATTATGAATTATGTTGTTCTAATGGAGACGGTCACTAAGATTATTGCAATCATTTGTGGTATTTCACTTCCCATTTTAATCGTATGGTTGGATAACCGCAAGAAAACTAATGAGACAAACCAACGCACACAGATCGTGCTGTCTGCCCTTGAGAAAAATCCGAAAATGGATGGCAGGAGGCACTGAGAGGCTTCCTGCTCGCCCTCTGTTGCGGCAAGAAAGACGAAGCTGACGACTTGGCGCAGGATGCGTTGGTCAAGGCTTACCTCTCATGTTCTGGCTATTAGGACAAGGGAAGTTCCGTTCGTGGCTCTTCAAGATTGCCTACAACACGTTCCTCAACCACAAGGCGAGCCTGCGCTGCACAGAGAGTATTGATGAGGCACGGGCACTCGTCAGCAGCACCACCGCTGATGCTGAGTTCGAACATCAAGACCTCTATTTGGCTCTGCGCACCCTTCCACCCAAGGAGCGTTCGGCCATCACCCTGTTCTACCTCAATGGCTATAATATCAAGGAGATAGCCGCAATTACAGACTCCTCGGAGGATGCCGTCAAGAAGCAACTATCACGAGGACGAGATAAACTCCGAGAACAATTGAATATTGATAATGGATAATTGACAATGGATATGAAGAAAGATAAAGCCATCGAGGATCTGTTCTTCGCACAGAAGCCCCATTTTTCGGACAATGCCGACTTCATGGCATTGCTCACGAAGCGTATGGATGCCATAGAGTATCTGAAGCAACACCAGGAAACAACGATCCGTCGCTACAAGATGTTGATGGTAGTCGCCTTTATGGTGGGTATCATTAGCGGTGCTATATCCATTGCATGGATTCTTTCCACACCTGCTGATGAGCCCCTTTTCACCTTTCAGGTCCAGACAGGCTTTCTACTATGGTTGGCAGAGAATTCTCGCCTTATTGCAGCTACAGGTCTTTCGCTGTTGATGACGATGGGAATCATCAGCATCATCAGCAATGTTCAGGACATCCTGCACATGCGCGTTTGTTTAAAAGCATAGAGATGGAAACAGAAAGGATACTATTGTTTCAATGAAAAGGGCTTTACGGTGCTTTGGGGTGACTACTTTCCGTCAAACCCTGCGTCTGGTCGCGTGATGGAGAAATGCGGATTTGTGGATACTGGCGAGGAAACGCTCTGCTCCAATTTAGAAGTCGGCTCAGACTGTCTAGTAAGAGTAATAAAATTATGCCCATGAAGCGAATCCCTGATTTCTTGTCTATGTCGCGAATCGCGTTGTGTCTGCCATTGCTCTTGGTGGATGCAATGACTGTGCCTTTCTGGGTGCTTTATGTGACAGCTGGTACGACTGATATGCTCGACGGTTTTCTGGCAAGGCGATGGGGCGTGGAGAGTAAGTTTGGGGCCAGATTGGATAGTTTGGCAGACTTCATATTTGTCTTGGCTGTAGGCTATAAGTTGTTTTCGTGGCTGAAACTGCCTACTGCGCTGTGGATGATGATAGGGCTTATCGCAATGATGAAAGCGAGCAATGCCGTTAGTGCATACTTAGTAAGGCAAAGAATAAAATTTCTGCACACCAAAGCCAACAAATTGACTGGCTTCTTTCTCTTTATCGGCATGATGACTATCGGGCAGTCATACTTCATCCCTGTAGCATGGATAATTGCCAGTATCGCCCTCTTTGCAGCTATACAGGAAGGGCATTTGATTCGTAAGTAGATAGACAGTTTGTCACAGAATCACGCCATTCGTCACAGATTTACCGTTTATCACACCATTCGTCACAAACTCCTGCATAATATCCCACTTATGCAGGAGTTTCTGCAACTCTTTGTAATTTTGCAGCGTCAAATGATGGAGCAGCGAGAGCAAAAACAAGCTTGAGTTTTGCCGAGCGACAGAATAAGGCTGAAAGCCAAATATGACAAATAAGTTTAAATGATGATTAATATGAAAAGAATGTTTTTAAGATTCACAGCACTAATGGCTGCAATGGTGATGACAATGACAGCCCAGGCCAAGACACAGGACTGGGGCGGACGAGTCATCGACGAGAAGGGCGAGCCGATGCCCTTTGTAAACGTGGTACTTCTGTCGCTGCCTGACTCTGCTTTTGTTCAGGGAAGCATGACGAACATTGACGGTGTGTTTAAGATTGTGACGGATGTTAACGAGGGCCTGTTTAAGGTGACTAGCGTGGGCTATCAAACCTTATATATAAAGGCAGGTCAGGACTTGACTATCCAGATGAAGGAGGACACGCAACTGCTCAGCGAAGTTGTAGTAAAAGGTCAGCTCCCCAAGACACATGCCAAAGGTGATGCCATGCGTACCACTGTGGCTGGAACCATCTTGGAGAAAGCCGGAACCGTAAGCGATGCCTTAGGAAAGATACCATCGATTGAGACTGAACGCGGCGGTAGTGTGACGGTGCTGGGACGCGGCGATGCTGAGGTATATATCAATGGTCGTAAGGTACAGGATCTGAATGAACTCTCTCGCCTGCGTTCTGACCAAATCCAGCATGTAGATGTAGTTCAGAACCCTGGTGCCCGCTATAAGGCATCGACCAAAGCCGTAGTTCGCATCACGCTAAAGAAGGCACAGGGCGAAGGTTTCTCGTTTCAGGACTATTTCAGTGGCATATACCAGTATGGTCACACGCTGACGAACAACCTGGATGTGAACTACCGCACAGGCGGTCTCGACATTACCGCCTCGCTGTGGGCAGGGCGCTACGGTCATGCAAAATCGTTGCAGGAGCATGAGCTCACCTACTTTGTAGGCCCGGATTACATCCAGAGCAACAACTCGCAGGAATCGAAGAGCATCTGGAAGGGTTATTCACCACAATTGCAATTGAACTATATGGTCGACGAGAACCACAGTTTCGGTGCCTTTTATAAATACGACCGCCATCCCAGCAGCGACTTCAACAGCACGTTTTATACCGACAACTACGTGAACGGCAAGTACACGGAGCATTCAGAGAGTCGCATTTGGCAGGATGAGAGTTTCAGCAAACACATCTTCAATGCCTACTATAATGGCAAGGTGGGCAATCTGGGTATCGACCTCAATATCGACGGACTCTTTGACGACACCAAGACGCCTGGTAGTACCACGGAGCAGACATCCCCTGCATCTGGAGACACTACAGCTCCTCGTACCATCGAGAGCAACACCCTCAGCGGCAACAACTTCTGGGCCACAAAACTCATCCTCTCCTATCCTGTATGGAAAGGTAATCTCTCTCTGGGTGGCGAATATAGCTATAATCATCGCACCGATGCCTACTCGTTTATGGCTAGCGACTATGTGCCTGTGAAGACCACCGACACAGAGATTAATGAGAAATCATCAGCTGCCTTCCTGGAGTATGGTCGCTCTTTTGGCAAAGTCTATGCCCAGGTAGGACTGCGCTATGAGCATCTGACAAACGACTACTTCAACTTCGGTAAGAAGGAGGATGAAGTCTGCCGCGACTATGGCGACTGGTTCCCTACGGCAGTCATCTCTGCCCCTGTAGGCAAGGCACAACTCTCGCTCTCCTACCGTCGTGACATCGAGCGTCCTAACTATGCCAATCTGACCAGTTCGACGGTTTACGTCAACCGCTATACTTACCAGAGCGGTAACCCATATCTGTTGCCGACTTATACCCATAGCCTGGTGCTCAATGCTGCCTACAAATGGGCGAACCTGATGCTGAACTATGGCCGTGTGAAGGATGCCCTCACTATGTCGACAGAGCCTTTCCCTGGTTCAGAAGATCCACTTGTCAGCCTTGTGCGTCCCATCAACAGCTGGGAGGATTACAACAAGTTCAGCATCCAGTTATCAGCACGGCCTACCATCGGCTGCTGGCATCCTATGTGGAGCTTCATCACTCAGTTGCAGGATTTCAAGGCACCGAGTGTGCGAGGGGAGAACGATGCTCGCATCAGTTCTCCCGAGCGTGATGTGGCTCGACCTTCGGTCAAATCGCCTACGGCCGATGACTCCACCATCACGTTGAACCATCCTTGGTTTATTCTTGGTTGGCAGAACGACATCGAATTGCCACACGGTTTCCGGCTCAACGCCTCACTCCAGTGGTACTCGAAGGGCGATTACAACAACTTCCGCATGACCAGCACTCGCCTTTTCACCAACGTAGGACTGCAGCGTGATTTCAACTTGAAGCGTATGGGTACACTCACTTTCGACTTGCGTTGCAGCGATATCTTCCATACTAACAAGACCGATGCCATCGTCTTCGGTTATCGAGAACTGACTACGCACAATCCTGCCCGTCGCACCTTTGTGCTTGACCTTACCTGGAAGTTCAACGAGGCCCGCTCAAAATATCGTGGCTCTGGTGCCGGAGAGAAGCAGAAGGCAAGAATGTAATGATTACGACTCGGAGCTGTGCGGCCAGGCCCTTTTTTGTGACGATTTATTAATTTTACGGAGGGAATGGAATTAATTTGAGCGTATCCGCTTTTACATTCATTTCACCATACACTTGCGACCTTCGATAACGTAGAAGCCAGGCTTCAGGCCTTCGGTTGATGTGGCTCCGCGTCTTACCATACGTCCGTGGATGTCGTAGATGTTGGCTGTCGAGTGTTGGGGGATGAAGGGCGAGGCGACGCCCGCTTGTATTTTCTTGACGAAGAGCAGACCCTCGCTTATCAGTCGGCTGTCATCCCACTCAATGCCGTTGGTACCCTCTACTTTCGGTGTGCCGCTCACTGTGGTCACATCTGTCCACAGGCGAATGCTGTCGCCCTCTTGCAGTGAGTTGATGGAAGTGGGGATGATACGTATGGTGCCGTTGAGCGTCAGGCTGCCTATGTTTGAGATGCCTGTACAGCCATTGGAACTATTAGTCATACATTTGTTAGCACTAATCGACAGCACACCTTTTTCATTGATAGTGACATTCTTTCCTCCGAAATAGATGGTACCAGTGATGGAACCTTCGATGGCGCCTGGACGGATAGTACCATCGATGACGAATGCGTTGTTTTCCAGAGCCTTGCTCTTATTATTGTTACCAGAAAGTATGGCTCCCTCGTTGACAGTCAGTCGGCCTGTTCCCAGTTTTGTTGTCGCGCAGATGCAAAGCTCACCTTCCTTCACTGTGGTGGTGCCTGTATTGGTATTGGCAGCGTTCCAGGTTATCTTGCCTGTTCCTAACTTCACCAAGTTGGAGTTTGCGGTGATTTTCACGGCACAGATCCAGTTGGCATCGTTTCCTACTTGCCATGTATTGGCACCGCTCGTACCGTTTCCAAAGTCGCTGATAC
>Ga0256405_10011585_pt1 | contig 11197 bp, 13 predicted proteins | sample RumenRJG_02DNA_FD_189096 | JGI IMG/M metagenome (GOLD analysis project Ga0256405, IMG submission 189096) | Bovine rumen microbial communities from Lethbridge, Alberta, Canada - RJG_02 | ecosystem: Host-associated > Mammals > Digestive system > Stomach > Rumen | place: Canada: Alberta...
CATTGAGATACTTGCCGCAGCGGAGTGAATCACCCTGGCCAGAATAGAGATAATTGCCTGGAACTTCGACGCATTTAATGCCCTGCTCTTCTAGGCATTTTTTGGCGTAGGCTTCCTCGGCTTTGCGGGCTTCTGGAAGACGAGCCATTACAGCGACGCCGTCTTTGACGAGGGCCCAGTTTGCGGTATAGACGCCATCCTGGCAATCTTTTGGCGGGTCAACCTTGATGAGCTCGATGCCAGCTTCTTTGAAGCATTCGAGGATAGCGGCGTGCTCGGCCATAGCCTTGGCGACGTTGATTTCGTTGTCGGTGTAGTATGGATTGATTTCGTAGGTGTCCGCAAAATAGTCGGCACCAGAAACCATGAGTTTCTGATTAATCATAATTGGTCCTTATTTATTGGTTGGTTCGTAGTCGGCGATACCATCGATGATGGCATCTTTGTCGAAGTCTAGGGCGAAGCCAGCTAGCGCGGCAGCTGCCATATAATGGGCAGATTCTTCACCAGTGGCATAGGTAGCAATATCAAACTTTTGTCCGCTATAGGTAATGTTCGCTTCGGTGCCCATCTTGTAGAGCTTGAAGCGATTAATGCAAAGGTCGGAATCTTGGCTATGACCATAAGTGAATGTAGCAGTCTTGGCTGGATATTTTGCAAAGAGGTCGAAGTTTGCATCGTCACGATTTAGGATGCTGAAGTATGGCTGAGTATTGAATAAAATCGCTTTGGCCTCCTCTGCTGGGGCGGACATTGATGTAATCGTAGCGACGGCTTTTGGTTCTGTGGAGTCCGTAAGAACGGCAATATAGATTGGCAAGCCATAGAATAAGTGATTGGCGAGGCCGTTGCTATCTACGGAAATAACTGCATGGTCGGCACCGGTACGCCAGATTTTGTAGAGCTGTTTATAGAGGTCGGATGTGGACTTTGGGTCGATGATGAGACCAGTCTTTGGGTCTTTGCTCTTGAGGATATTCTGGAGATAATGTGCGGTAATGTCGCGGCCATGATCGCCTGTTACGGCGATGATTCTGACGTCTTTTGCTGGATTACTGTAGTAAGAAGCGAGGAATTTCGCCTTGGCTTTTTGAAGTTTTGGTTTGATGCCGGATTTCTTCTCTATTTCTGCCATGATAAAAATAGTATACCATCTCTGGAAGAAATGTGCTATAATATGGAACATCACGCTGAAAGCGATGGATGCGCGATGATCTTTTAATCTTTGACGGTGGACAAGTACTTACATTAAGTGGGTACTATCCACATATGTGCCCGTAGCTCAGTTGGATAGAGCGTCAGCTTGCGGAGCTGAAGGTCGTACGTTCGAATCGTATCGGGCATACCATATTTTGAGTTAAAAATGCCTATTAGGGCATTTTTTGTTGCTCCCTCGCCCAAGAGGCGCGGTTCACAACAAGAAAATACCCTCCTAGACATTTTTATTCTCAAAATACAGGCGATTTTTTCTACGAAATATTTTTGAAAAGAAAATACCCTTCTAGACATTTTTATCCTCAAAATACCCAGTATGGGATAATGGGGGTATGGATGAGAAGAAGTTTGATAAAGATAAATTGGTTGAGATAATTGATGAGCTCAAGAATAATCCCGATGCTTGTACTACGGTGGCAGGTACGACTGGGGATATTATCATTCCGGAGTCGTACCCGGGCGAAAAGCTGTCGGAATTTATTAGCTACTTATACGAAAATGAGTTGCTCGATTTGAACTACGTCGATAACTTCGAAAAGATTAAGGATAAGGAAATTGCCAATTATACGTATGAGGAAGCGTGCACTGCCCTGACGAAGATTATTCGTGCGGATAGGTTTGTGTCTGGTGAGTTGTATGCTTGTGTGAAAAATGGGTCGTTGGTACAGGTGCTCGAGAAAATCCTAGAATTCCAAGACAAGAGCTAGGTTGACGGCATCTCTTGGGGTGCGGCTTTTTGTGTTAGAATTATAGAGATAAAACAGAGGAGCTGTGCCGTGTTGAAACTCGAAGGAGTTACGTTTGAAGCCAAGAAGGGTCGCAAGACGCAGAAGATTTTGGATGACGTAACTTTTTCGGTGAAGCCGGGCGAGATTGTGGTAATCACTGGGCCAAATGGTAGCGGTAAGTCTACGCTTGCAAAGATAATTGCTGGAGTTGAAACAGCCAGCAATGGAAAGATTATCTTTGACGGCGAAGATATAACGGACAAAAATTGCACGGAGCGGGCGCGGATGGGGGTTGCCTATTCCCTACAGGTGCCAGTGCACTTTAAGGGATTAACCGTGCGAGATTTGCTACAGATTGCCGTGACTGGTGGCGAGGCGTTTTTGGATGAGAACCCGCCGAAGGTTGATGGCTTTTTGGAAAAAGTGGGCCTTGATCCCGAGCAATATTTGGACCGCGAAGTGAACAGTTCCCTTTCCGGTGGCGAATTGAAACGTATTGAAATTGCGTCGGTGATTGCGCGAAATGCGATGTTAACAATTTTTGACGAGCCGGAAGCCGGCATTGATATTTGGAGCTTCAACAATCTCATAAAAGTGTTCAAGGACATGCACAAAAATAGTTCAGAGCGAGCAATTTTAATAATTTCGCACCAAGAACGCATTATGAAATTGGCCGATCGAATCATCGTCCTGAAAGATGGAAAAGTGGCCTTGGATGGAAAAGGCGAAAAAGTCTTAGCGCAGATGGGGGACGTAAAATGATGGACCTAGATAAGATTGAGCGCGATTTGATGCGCGAGGTATCTGGTGTAACTGGGATTCCGGAGGGTGCATACAACTTCCGCGTAAATGGAAAGTCGATTGGGCGCCATAGTTCCGATAAAATAGACATCACGCCAAAACAAGAAAAGAGCGGCATTGACATTCACATCAAGGATAATACTAGAGGCGAGATTGCGCATATTCCGGTGATTATTAGCGCAAGTGGTCTAAAAGAGGCGGTTTATAATGACTTCTACATTGGTGATAATTGTGAAGTGACGATTATTGCGGGCTGCGGGATTTACAACTGTGGCGCAGATGATTCTGTGCATGATGGCATTCATACTTTCTATGTCGGTAAAAATTCTAAGGTTTATTACATTGAGAAGCATTGCGGAATTGGGCCGGGCGCTGGTAAGATTTTGAATCCTACAACGAAATTGTTCTTGAGCGACGGCAGTAGCGCAGAGCTACTAATGGAGCAGATAAAAGGCGTAGACTCGGCCAGACGAACAACTGAGGCGGAACTTGGAAAGAATGCGCATGTCGTGATTAAAGAGCGTCTGTTTACGCATGGAAAACAGCTTGCCGAGAGTAAGATAGTGGCGAAGCTCAATGGCGATGATTCGACGGTGGATATTGTTTCGCGTGCGGTAGCGCAGGATTATTCGGTGCAGAACTTCTCTTCCCATATTATTGGTGCGGCAAAATGTCGCGGCCATTCGGAATGTGACGCGATTATTATGGATAAAGCGTGCGTGAATGCAGAGCCAGCGCTTGATGCGCAGAACGTGGATGCGGAATTGATTCATGAAGCGGCGATTGGCAAAATCGCGAATGATCAGCTGACAAAGCTTATGACGCTAGGTTTATCGCGAAGACAAGCAGAGTCGCAAATCATTAACGGCTTCTTAAAATAGGGCCTGTGGCGCCATGAGAGGCGCTCTAAACGGTTTTTGAGCGAAAGATGATAGTGGATTAGTAACTAACTGAAGACGTCTTTATAGTTGAGCGATGAGCTCGGAACCTTGGAATAATTCGATGCGGTGTCGTAGTCGGATGGGCAGTTACTGATAACCATACATATTGGGGATAAGATTGTGATAGAATAAGAGGTGGAAGCGTGGCCGAGTGGTTGAAGGCGCACGACTCGAAATCGTGTGGGCAGAAATGTCTCGGAGGTTCGAATCCTCTCGCTTCCGCCAGAATTAAAAAGACGACCCTTGTGGTCGTATTTTTAATTCTCTGCGAGAGGATGAGAGCCCAGGTTCGTCCAATGCCCGGTCGCTTGCGACAAAACGGCGCATTGTTTATATCCTCTCGCTTCCGCCATATGCTTCGCATATGAACAGACCAATGGTCTGTTTTTTTCTTCGAAAAAACGGAAGCTCCAATTTCGCTTCGCGAAAGACGCTTCCGCCAGAATAAAATCGTTCATCTTGGCAGTTTTTCTCGTTCGCTCACCCATTAGGTGCGCTTCACTCGAAGAAACTACCAATCTGAGCGATTTTATTTATGGCGGCTTTTTATAGGTCGATGATGCGATAGCCGGAAACGTACTCGATGCGGGTTTGGCCGTGCTGGCGGATCATGGTTTCTTCATCTGGATAGGTGTGGCCATGAAGGAGAACTTTTGGTGGCTTTTTGTCGATATAGTCTAAGAGCGCGTCAAAACCTTGGTGGGCAATTTCTGCTTCATCATTGATGCCGCGTGGTGGGCAGTGTGTAATAAAGATATCTACTTGCGGGTAGTTTGCTAGAATCTGCCAGGCTTCCTCTTGCGTATACATGATGGCGAGAGGGTTGGATTTGTAACGGACGCAACCTTGGAGACCGGCGAATGTTTTGCCACCAAATTGCCAGGTGGCGCTATAAAGGTTTAGCATGCCTAGCTCTTCCATATAATTTCCGCTGCAGTGATTGCCGTAGACGCCGATTTTTGGGATGTGTTTGACCTGCTCTAGCGGAAGGAGGTCTTCCCTTGCAAAGTCTCCCAGAGAAATGACGAGTTCGATGTTCTCGTCGTAAATGGTTTTGACTAGGTCAATGTTTGGGCGACGGTCTGCGAGCACAAGTGTTTTCATATAGATAGTTTAACATGGTTGTCTTATTGATTTTGATGTCGTTTTATGTTATAATATAGTTATGTGTTAGTGCAAGTTCTTTGATGGGAGGTAGAACCATGAGATTTTCGAATGGTAGTAACATCGACAAACAGGGGCGAATTTGCCTCGGCAAGTTCGTCAAGCCGGCGATGCAGGTTGTCGTATATGCGACTGAGGAGAGCAACGAGCTGATTTACATTGCTCCTTTTAACGAGACGACGAGTGATCCCGATTTGACAGTACGCAAGGTCGACTCGAAGAGTCGTATCTGTTTGCCGGTGTGGTTACGCGGAAGAGCTACCCGCGTTTGGATTGGTCGAGTTGAAGGCAGCGATGAGCTGGTCTTGAAACTGATTCGCGACTAAGTGGCTTTTGGCGCCGGAGCGTGAATGCTCCGGCCATTTTTTGTATAATAGAGAAAAAGGAGTTATTATGGCGAGTATTTTTACGAAGATTATCAATGGCGAAATTCCTTCATACAAAATCTACGAAGATGAGAAAACTTTTGCATTTTTGGACATTAATCCAGAGACAAAGGGGCATACTTTGGTCGTGCCAAAAGCAGAGGTGGATAAGATCTACGAGCTTTCGGATGAGGATTGGAATGCTCTTTGGGCATCAGTAAAGAAGGTCTCGCAGCACATGGAAGAAGTTACTGGACGTCGTGTTGTAATGAAGGTTGTTGGTACGGATGTTCCGCACGCGCATGTTCACCTAATGCCTCTTGATGAGACTTGGGAATACGGCAGAACTCTTCAGCTCAAAGAAGATGAGTTTAAGAGTATTAGAGATAAACTAGCCTTTTAGTGGTTAAGGCGTGCTCCGATATTTGAGGCGCGTCTACCGATAGCTTGGTTATTGCGTGGTCGGCGGCGTAAAGCGTCGCCGGCTTTTTTGAGATAGTCTGTATCTGGATTACCCTCGCCGTCGTCGCTTTCGGCATATTCGTCCGCGATGGCTTGAGTGGTTTCGATGATTGAGGCGAATGTTTCGTCTCTTTCGTCACCGGTCATGAATTTCTTTGCAATTTTGTCGATGTCGTAAGTGCCGGCTTTGGTCATACAGTCGGCATTAGCCCACTGCGGAAGCCTCTTTGCGAGACGGTCTAGCTCTTTTAGATAGATGTTATCTAGAAGCTCCATCTGATGAAGGGCTTGCTGCTCTTCTTCACTAGCTTCTTCATTATCCACTTTGTCATAGAGCGGGTTTTCAAAGAGGGCGTTTTGCTGTGACATTTCGTAGAGGATTTTGAAGGACGGAATTAGGCTGGCGCCTGGCGGAATTTGCGAGATGCCATTTCGATCAGTCCTGACGGAAGCGAGATAATCGTCTACACTATCTGAGCTAATGCCGATGCAGTAGCGCGGGACGAAGGTTTTCTTGTCATGCTCGCCGTTAGCATCTTTGTAATATTCAATCTGCGTAAAACCGGCTGGGAAATCGACGTTTGGATCGTTGGAGCCGACGAGGAGTTTTTGCCTAATAACTGATTGGTCTGGATTTGTGGTGAGGTCGATACCGAAAGTGAGTTCGGCTTCTTCGCCTGCGGAATTGCTTTCTGGGCCGGCGTGGACGGTGGCGGCGGCATCGACGCGATTCTTGATGTCGTCATAACGGGTAGTCCAGATTGGCTCGGTTAAATAAGTGGATTCTGCGGTCGGATCGCTGAGTAATCTTCCCTGTGCAATGCCGTACTGAATGAGAAGTTCGAGGCCCTTGGCATGATAACCGGCTTCTTCTGCGAAGCGTTTTTCGGTGCCTTCAACATATTTCTTGTCGCGTTCGACGTTTGGGTGCTTTGGGGAGCCTTTGAATTCGTCCAAGTCAGGAGTGTTGCGGGCTGCGGCTGCTTCGAGCCGTTTGGTTAACTGTTCGTTTTGGCGGCGCTGTTCGCGTTCATATTGCCGGTCAAAACTGGATTCAAAACTCATGATTCCTCGCGTATTTTTAGTGTTTGTTTTTGCAGATACCCTATGGTTTTATATAGCATAAACGGAATAGAAAGTCAAGAGGTGGGGGCTGGTTTAAGACAAGAAAAAGTGGAGTCTGCGTTAAGACTCCACTGTACAGGATTCAATGAATTCGACGATGTCGCGAGCGGAAGCTTCAGCGCGAGGTGCACCCATGTTGGGTTTCGTAGGATTGTAGATAAGGGTAATGATGCCGCTGTCGAGATAATCCAGATCTGCACCAACGATGGTACCGTTCAGCTTGCAAGCATCGATTTCAACGACGAGCTTCTCTTTGGTGACGTCGTAGAGATTTTCATTGAAAAAGATCTTGATCTCCCCAGAGCCGGGGCGAACAATGATTCTTTCCTGCTTCATAAAGAACACCCCCTTTTATACCGATTTTTCCGTATGTAGCGAAAAAACTAGCCGAATCTAGTCGACTAGTATCATTGTAGCATATTTTGATTAAAAAGTCAAGTAAGCATAAAAAGAGAGCCGTATTTTCACGGCCCTCTTCTCTGCTCTCTTTTAGATGAGCTCTAGCTCGGACTTCATCTTGGCTAGCAATTCCTTCTTTTCGGTGAGGGATTTGCGCGTTTCTTCGACGAGTTCCTTTGGTGCCTTGGTGACGTAATTAGGGCTATCGAGGCGCTTTTCGAGGGTTGTGATTTCTTGACCCATCTTTAGGATGCGCTCTTCGAGGTTGCTCTTGTACTTCTCGTGGATATCCTTTGGAATATCGATGTAGACGTTGTGATTATGGATAGCGAGATGGAGACCCTTAGCATCTTCGAGGTTGATCTTTGGTACGCACGGAGCTTTGGTGAGATGTTGAATTAGGAGCTGGTTGTCGTACATGAGTGGATCGTCGTGGAAGGTGATTGGATATTTGCCTGAGCCTGGGACGCTTTGGTAGTGGCTGCGGATATTCGAGATGATATCGATAAGCTCAGCATAATCGTCGGCCTTTTGCTGGTCGTATTCGTACGGCTTTGGCCATTCTTGGGCGATAAGCATACCTTCGGTCCAACTGAGTGTCTGCCAGATTGTCTCGGTGACGAATGGTGCGAATGGATGAAGCATCTTGAGAACTTGCTCGAGAGTAGACTTGAGTAAGTTGGTGTTCTTCCAGAGCTTTTCGGATTCGATGAACCAGTCGGCATATTTGTTCCAGATGAGGTCGTAGATGAGATCGCCTGCCTCTGCAAAGCGATAGTGCTCGATGAGCTTCTGGAGTTGTTTGTTGGTTTGATTGATTTGTTCGCAAATCCAATCTTCGCCAAGGTTCTTAAGCTCGACTTTGTCGTCGTCTACTGGATTGTTGTCGACGATATCTTGGACGAGGCGGGAGATGTTCCATACCTTGTTGCAGAGGTTGCGGCTAGCCATTACCTTGCTTGTGCTGAAGGCCTGATTGACGCCGGCGGAGCGGCTTGCGATGAGACCGAGACGAAGTGCATCGGAACCATACTTGCTGACGATTTCGATTGGGTTAATGACGTTGCCCTTGGACTTGGACATCTTTTGGCCTTTTTCATCGAGAACCATGCCGTGCATGTAGACGTCTTTGAATGGAATCTCGTCGGTGACATAGAGGCCGAGCATGATCATGCGGCCAACCCATTGGAATAAGAGGTCGGCACCGGTTTCCATGACAGATGTAGGATAGTGCTCTGGGCGGTCGCTGGTAGTGATGTATGGCCATTGGCCGGAGCTGAACCATGTATCGAAGGTATCGTTGTCGCGGCGATAAGTCTTGCCGTTAACCTTGATTTCCTCTTCGCTTACGCGAGTGTCATAAATCCAATCTTTTGGATCATCGACGTTTACGAAAGCTGGAATAGGAATGCCCCAAGGGATTTGGCGGGAGATATTCCAGTCTTTGAGCTGCTTTAGGTAGTTGATGAGGACATTCTTCTTGCTAGCTGGGTGGAATTTGATTTTCCCTTCCTCGAGAACCTTGATGGCGCGTTCTGCTAGAGGCTTTACGTCTACGAACCATTGTTCCTTGAGGAGTGGTTCGATTCTGGTGTCGCACTTATAACAGTGGCCTACAGCGTGAGTAATTGGGGTTTCGCCTCTGAGGAGCTCTTGGGTCTTGAGCGCCTCTAGAACCTTTATGCGTGCTTGCTTAGTGGTAAGGTGTTCGTAGTTGAAACCAGCGTTGGCGTTCATCTTGCCATCGAATCCAATGACGGTAATCATTGGGAGGTCATGGCGTTGAGCAACCTCAAAGTCGTTTTGGTCGTGTGCTGGTGTAATTTTTACAACACCGGTACCGTACTCCATGTCGGCGTGCTCGTCAGCGATTACTGGGATTTCCCTATCTGTTAGAGGGAGTTTTACCATGCTACCTACGAGGTCTTTGTAACGTTTGTCTTTTGGATTTACTGCGATTGCGGTATCGCCAAGTAGGGTTTCTGGACGAGTAGTAGAGACTACGAGCTCGGTGTAGCCGGCTTTTGGTTCGACGAGTGGGTATGCGATTTGCCAGAGCGTACCCTGCTCTTCTTTGTGGGTAACTTCAATATCTGCGAAGGCGGTTTGATGCTTGGTGCAGAAGTTTACGAGTTTTTCACCTCTGTAAATGAATTTGTCGTCCCAGAGTTTCTTGAATGTTCCGTAAACGGTGTCGATAACTTTAGGATCAAGGGTGAAAGTGAGGCTGGACCAGTCGCAGGATGCGCCTAGTGCGCGGATTTGAAGTTCCATATTGCCGCGTTGCTCGTATACGAAGCTCCAGACTTGGTTATAGAGGTCGTCTCGAGTGAAATCGAAGCGGGTCTTCCCTTCTGCTTCGAGTTTGCGTTCGTAGACTACCCAGGTTTCGAAACCGGCGTGATCAGCGCCCGGGATATACCAGGCGTTTTCGCCTTTCATGCGGTGATAACGGATTAGGATGTCTTGTAATGCAATAGTTAGGCCATGACCAATATGCAAATTACCGTTTGCGTTTGGTGGTGGCATGACTATTGTGTAAGGATCTTTGTCTTTGTCTTGTTTTGGCTTGAATGCGCCGGATTTTTCCCAGAGTGCGTATACGTCTGGCTCGTATTGATTCGGCTCGTAGGTTTTACTAAATTTCATAATGTTAATTATAGCATGTTAGACGGAATTTTACCCCTTATTGTCAAGTGTTTATTTGGGTTTTTGGATGGAGCGCTTTCGGAGTGTCTATATTACACAGTTGTTTTCGGACTTACACTCAGTTGCTTTAACAGTAAAACATTTAGTTTGCAGTTCCCTTTCAGTTGCTTTAACAGTCAAAACAGTTGAGTTTTCTGTGGGTATTTTACAGTTCCTATAGTTTGGGTTTGGAGATTTTTACAGTTGCCATCCGTTGAACTGTAAAAAATCACGTGTTTTCCACGTGAAAAATGCAAAAATACCATCAAAATTCCACGTGTAATTTGACGAAATCCATTAAATATTATCTAAATTATTTTACACCTTACGTACTTTGTCCCAAACGCAATTTCTTCGTTTGTTACTTCTATTTTAACGTAAGCGGGTTGCTAATGCAAGAGGATGTTAAGCATAAGAGGTAATAGTAAGGCTGGGATGTTGGAAAAATTGGGGAAAATGTGGATAATTATAAGTAATATGGCTTTTATCCGAAAATTTAAGACTGGATCTGGCGCGACTGGCGTGCAGGTTTGCTGGAAACAGGGTGGGGAAGTGGTAAAAACTGTGCACATTGGGTCCGCGAATAGCGATGTTGGGCTGGAAAAGTTGCTAAAAAAGGCCCAAAAGGTGATGGATGAGGGGAAAACTCCGCTTTTTGATCTGGATAAGTTCGATAAGTAGGGAAATAGTCGTTTTTTCAAAAAAATTTTCGATTTCGCTGCGCGAAATTTTATTTTTTTTAAAGATTGCGTCAAGTCTTGACAGGTTTTTAGTGGTTTTTCTGAAATTTTTTATTTTTTTGCGAAAAATTCATGTTTTTAGGCTAAAATTGAATTTTTTTTTGAGGTTTTATGGCTGAAATCTTAAAAAAATCCGCGTTTTTTGCGGATTTTTATGCGATTTGTGATATTTTTAGGCTTTTTTGTAAGATTTTTTGGTGCTTGACAGGGAGTTTTCCACAGTTTTGCGATAGTTTTCCACATGGTTTTGCACTGGATAGAGAATATTGATGATTTTTTTCGTGTCGTTTGCGCTGAGATTTGTTGGTAGGCATAAAATGCGTGGATGGATCGCTTCGGATACGGGGCAAGATTTTGAGTTGTATGAATAATAGCGGTTGTCGACTGGGCCAGGGTAGAGAAGTGGTGAATACCAGCGTCGGATGAAATATCCAGAGGATGCCAATGCGTTGTAGGCTTCAGTGGCACGGTGAGTGTCTTCAAAAACCACAGGGAATGCCAATAATGGTTCCTTTTTGTTGGAAACAATATGGAAATAAGTGGCGTTTTTAAGATATTTGCGATAAATC
>Ga0256405_10011586_pt1 | contig 11196 bp, 11 predicted proteins | sample RumenRJG_02DNA_FD_189096 | JGI IMG/M metagenome (GOLD analysis project Ga0256405, IMG submission 189096) | Bovine rumen microbial communities from Lethbridge, Alberta, Canada - RJG_02 | ecosystem: Host-associated > Mammals > Digestive system > Stomach > Rumen | place: Canada: Alberta...
CGGTCGAATATTTCGCTAAATTCCCGAAGGAATTGCCTGAAGGCATCGTTCTGGTATTGGATCCGATGCTGGCAACCGGCGGCAGTGCGATTGCAGCTGTTGATATGATCAAGAAAAGAGGTGCCAAGAACATCCGTATGGTCTGTCTGGTCGGTGCACCGGAAGGCGTCAAGGCTTTCACGGAAGCACATCCAGATGTCGATCTGTATCTGGCGGCTTTGGATGATCACCTCAACGAGATCGGTTACATTGTTCCGGGTCTGGGCGATGCAGGCGATCGTATCTACGGTACAAAATAGGAAAAACAGAAATTGTCCCTTCTTACAAGGGACAATTTTTTTGAAAAAGAAAAAGAAAAAGAGGAAATCCTCTTTTAGAAACGCAGTTTGGAAATCTGTGAACCATGGGCGATCGCTGCTTTGGCGATGGACTTTGGCAAAGATTTTTCTTTTTGATAATTCTTGCGGGCGTCTTTTAATAGGGACAGTCCGCCGCCTAAGGCGAGATAGAAGGTCCAGGATCCCTTGGTTTTGCCGATGCGCTTACTTGCAGCATTGATCTTCTGCAGATGGTCGTTGATCGGTGCAGTCGATTGAAGTGTCTGTCCGACCTGTTTGAGCAGCTTTACGACGCGGCTCAACAAAATGATCAGGCAGACCAAGATGGCAATACCTAATGGTATATACAGATAATAGATAATCGTGTTGATCGTCTTCATAGTTCTATTTTACCTCTTTCTGCAGGATTTCTTCACCGATCTTTTCCGGCAGGGCGCCTTTGGTGAATTCTTTGATCTTTTCGATGATGCTTTCATCTTCCAAAGCGAAAATGTAGGTGACATCGGTATCGTAGATCGTATCGATGAGGATGGAATGTTCTCTTAAATAGCGTTCGATCCTGTTGGCCGTCTCATAGGAGAGCTTCAGCTGGTATTTATTTAATACAGCATCCATTGCCAGTTTGCCAATCTTCAGACATTCACTGGTGGCCGAAGAATAGGCCCGGATTAAACCGCCGGCACCGAGTTTGATGCCGCCGAAATAGCGCACAACCAGGGCACAGGTCTCATCCAGACCGTTTTTGTCTAAGACATTGAGTATAGGCGCGCCGGCTGTACCGGATGGCTCCCCGTCATCGGAAGAGCGGCGGATGTTGTGGCAGATCATGGCGGAACACACATGGGTGGCGTCATGGTGCTTCTTTCGTATCTCGCTTACGTACTGACGGTACTCGTCTTCACTCTGGACCCGCTTCATATAGCAGATAAAGCGGGACTTTTCGATGACGATTGTATTGATTGTTTCTTCTTTCAAATACATACCTCTATTGTAAAGAAATTATGGTAGAATTGGAAATGTTGTGAGGTTGTAAAATGAGAAGTTTAGAAGAAATCTTAAGTGAACTCAATGCAGCGGAGAAGGAATACGAACGCAAATGCGCGATGTATGGCATTGAGGAAAAAGGCAAAAAGAAAAAGTCCGCAGAAAAAATCCAAAATGATGGTGAGTAGGCTATTTGGCCTACTTTTTTTACGGCCTGTAATGGTATAATATTTGTGTATTTTAGGAGGAGTTTTGTTATGGCTAAAAAGCTGGTTACAGATTTACAAGTAGCGGGCAAGAAAGTCATCGTCAGAGTTGACTTCAATGTTCCGCACAAAGGCGATACGATCACTGATGACAACAGAATCGTTGCCGCTTTACCTACGATTAAGTATTTGCTCGAAAACAATGCAAAGGTCATCCTGCTTTCTCATTTAGGCAAGATTGATTACAAGAAGAGCGAAGAAGAAATCGAAGCTGCAAAGAAGAAAAACAACATGGATATTGTTGCCAAGAGACTGCAGGAACACCTGCCGAACAACAAGGTCATCTTTGTCAACGCTACCAGAGGTGCTGAATTGGAAGACGCCGTCAACAACATGAAGGAAGGCGAAGTCGTCTTAATGCAGAACACCAGATATGAAAAGGGTGAATCCAAGAACGATCCTGATTTAGGTGCTTACTGGGCTTCCTTAGGCGATCTGTTCGTTGAAGATGCATTCGGTTCTGTTCACAGAGCACATGCTTCAACGGTCGGTATCCCGACGCATTTACCAAGCGCTGCCGGTTTCCTGGTTGAAAAGGAACTGAAGTTCTTAGGCGATGCTGTTGAAAACCCAGTCAGACCGTTTGTCGGTATCTTAGGCGGTGCCAAGGTTGCCGACAAGTTAAAAGTCATCAACAACCTGCTTGAAAAGTGTGACACACTGATCATCGGCGGCGGTATGGCTTATACATTCCTGAAGGCTCAGGGCAAGGAAATCGGTTCTTCTTTAGTTGATGATGAAAAGATCGACTACTGCAGAGAAATGATTGAAAAGGCAAAGGCCAATGGCAAAGAACTGCTCTTACCATGTGACACGGTCGTAGCCGCAAGCTTCCCTGATCCGATCGATGCTCCGATCGAGACCGAAGTTGTCTCTTCCGATGCGATCCCGGCTGACAAGCAGGGTCTGGATATCGGTCCTGCAACCGCTAAGCTCTTTGCTGACAAGGTCAAGGCTGCCAAGACGGTTGTCTGGAACGGTCCGATGGGTGTCTTTGAAAATCCGGTCCTGGCTGTCGGTACCAATGAAGTTGCCAAGGCTTTGGCAGAGTGCGAAGGCACAACGATCATCGGCGGCGGCGATTCCGCAGCAGCGATCAAACAGCTCGGTTATGCTGACAAGGTCAGCCATGTTTCCACCGGTGGTGGCGCTTCTCTGGAATTCTTAGAGGGCAATGGTTTACCGGGTGTTGACATCATTAACGAGAAATAAGAGGAGCTAGCATGAGAAAACCTATTATTGTCGGTAACTGGAAAATGAACAAGACTCCTTCCGAAGCTCTTGAATTCATGAAGGGCATCGAAGAAGTTCTTACCGGTAACGAAGCAGCGGATTACGGTATTGGTGCACCGTATGTTGATCTTGATGTCTGTGTCAAGAATGCCAAGAACCTGATCATTGCCGCTGAAAACTGTAATGAAAAGGATTCCGGCGCTTATACCGGTGAAGTATCTGTCCCGATGTTAAAAGAAGTCGGTATCACATACTGCATCATCGGCCACAGTGAGAGAAGAACCTACTATAACGAAACAAACGAAGCCTGCGCTTTGAAGGCAAAGAGATTATTTGCCGACAACATCATCCCGATCCTTTGCATCGGTGAAACCGAAGCTGAATACGATGCCGGTCAGACAGCTGACGTCATCAAGAATCAGCTCGCCGGTTCTTTGGCAGGATTGGATGCTGATGAAGTTTCCAGAATGGTCATCGCTTATGAACCGATCTGGGCAATCGGCACCGGCAAGTCTGCTACCAAAGAGATCGCAGAAGACTGCTGCAAGTTAGTCAGAGAGACGGTCAAGAACCTCTATGACGAGAAGACAGCAGATGCTGTAAGAGTGCAGTACGGCGGTTCAGTCAAACCGACCAATATCAAAGAATATATGGCTTGTGAAGATATCGACGGCGCTTTAATCGGCGGTGCTTCATTAAAAGTCGATTCATTTAAGGAAATAATTGACGCTACTAAATAGGAGGAAAAAACGTATGTCTGCAATTATTGATGTTTATGCTCGCGAAATTATCGACTCCCGTGGCAATCCGACTGTAGAAGTTGAAGTTGCTACCGAATCCGGTGCTTTCGGTCGTGCAATGGTACCTTCCGGTGCTTCTACTGGTGAAAGAGAAGCTCTGGAATTAAGAGATGGCGATACTTCCCGTTTCTCAGGTAAGGGTGTCCTGAAGGCTGTCAACAATGTCAACGAGATCATTGCTCCGGCTTTAATCGGCTACGATGTAACTGACCAGGCTGCTATCGATAAGAAGATGATCGAAATCGATGGCACAAAGGATAAATCTCACTTAGGCGCTAACGCAATGTTAGGTGTTTCCCTGGCTTGCGCAAGAGCTGCTGCTGATTTCTACGGTATGCCTTTATACAAGTACATCGGTGGTGCTAACGCCAAGACTTTACCGGTCCCGATGCTCAACGTCTTAAACGGCGGCAAGCACGCTGATTCTACTGTTGATATGCAGGAATTCATGATCATGCCTTACGGTGCTCCTAGCTTCAAGGAAGCCATCAGATGGTCTGCAGAAGTCTTCCACGCATTAAAGAAGGTCTTAAAGTCCAAGGGTTATTCGACTGGTGTCGGTGATGAAGGCGGCTACGCTCCAGACTGCACTGAAGGTAACGAAGAACCTCTGAAGCTCATCGTTGCTGCTATCGAATTAGCAGGCTACAAGCCAGGTATCGATTTCGGTATCTGCATGGACCCGGCTTCTTCTGAATTCTACAATGAAGAAACCGGCAACTATGAACTGAGCAGATCCGGTCAGGGCGTCAAGACAACGGACGAAATGATCGACATGTATGCTGAATGGTGTGAAAAATACCCGATCATCTCCATCGAAGATGGTTTGGCAGAAAACGACTGGGATGGCTGGAAGAAGCTCATGGCTCGTTTAGGCGACAAGATCCAGTTAGTCGGTGATGACCTCTTCGTTACTAACGTTGAGTACATCAAGAAGGGTATCGACCTCCATTGCGCTAACTCCGTTCTGATCAAGCTGAACCAGATCGGTACATTAACGGAAACTCTGGATGCCATCGAACTGGCTAAGAGAAACAACATGACTGCTGTTGTCTCCCACAGATCCGGTGAAACTGAAGATACAACAATCGCTGACCTGGTTGTCGGTGTCAACGCCGGCCAGATCAAGACTGGTTCTATGTCCAGAACAGACCGTATCGCTAAGTACAACCAGCTGCTCAGAATTGAAGATGAATTAGGTTCTGTTGCTGAATACTTAGGCAAGGACGCTTACTACAACCTGAAGAAATAATCTAATTATTCTCAGATTCAAAGCCGTATGAGTGATCATGCGGCTTTTTTTCATACTCTACGATACATAGGGTGACTTTTTCTGTTGTATCCTTTAAGTTGGGATCAGGAGGCATAAACTATGGATGCATTAAAAACAGGCGAACTGATCGCCAAGAGCCGCAAGGCATTAAATCTGACCCAATCACAGCTTGCCGAGAAGCTGCACGTTTCCGATAAGGCCATTTCCCGCTGGGAAACGGGCAGGGGCTTCCCGGATATTTCGATCATCGAGGGCCTTTGTGACGAACTTCATATCACATCCTACGAGCTGTTTAAGGGACAGCACTCAGAGAATCAAGAACAGGTAGATGTCTTTAAGGAAGGACTGGGTTTCTTTCAAAAGACTTTACAAAAAAACAAGATCTTATCCTTCCTTGCCGGTACACTGTTGGCAGGGCTTGTCTTCTTACTCTTGTTTTTTCATCTGAATGCACCGATCTACTTTGATGATCCAAGCGGAATCGTAAAGGTGGAGAAGCTAAGTGATGGAAAACTGTTGATGGTCTTACGTGAAAAGGTCGATGACTATGATATGGAGACCACGGAATATGAAGGAAGAAAGGAAGTCTTTGTCAGTGCCTATCAGACAAAACTGGGTTCATTCAACAAAGACCGAAAAGAAAAGGCCATCATTCTGGGCCAGGAAAAAGAAATAGATCGCATCTGGTATTATCCAAGTAAGGATGGGGATATCCTGCTCTATGGTGATCCGCTGGACGGAGGTGTCGTAAGTTTACCAAGACTGATCTACAACGATTGGATCGTGATCTGCGGCTTGCTCTGTATCGTTTCCTTTGCTTTGTACTTTGTATTCAGGAAGCGCTACTATGGCAAATGGATCATTAAGTGGATCTTCCTGCCGCTGCTTTCATTGCTGGTATCGATGATTCTTGTCTTGTTTGGAAAGTTTAATGAGGTCTACAATGCAAGTTACTATTTTACGGGCATTGTACTGATTGCCCTAGTCATATATGGATTGTTGCTGATCCTAATAGACGTAAGAAACAGAAAAGCGAAAGGGTAGAAAAAAAGCACTCGATGAGTGCTTTTAGTATGCTTGCGCCATGGTCCTTCGATAGACGATGATCCATAGAATGAATTCGACGATCGAAGTGACTGCCCAGGAGATCGGGAAGCAAAGATAGATGCTTTCCAAAGTGTGGTGGATCGGAAACATCGTGTAGATCCAGAGAAGTCTGACACCGCAGATGCCCACGACCATCAAGATCGTCGGCAGGGTGGAGACGCCCATTCCTCTAAGGGAATTGACAAAGACATCGAGTATTCCGTTTAGAACCAAGAGGGAAGCCACCAGGCGGATACGCACCATGCCTACGGCGACAACTTCTGGTTTATCGGTATAGAATCTTAAGACAAACGGTCCGGCTAAATAGACGGCTGTGCCCATGATGATGGCACCGACGACGACCATCGCCATTGTTGTGACCATGATCTGTTTGATGCGGTCGAGTCTTCCGGCGCCCATGCACTGGCTGGTGAAGGTGATGGTTGCCTGGGTGAAGGCCATATAACCGATATAGACATAATTCTCGACATTATTTCCTGCTGCATTGCCGGCAACGACGTCCGTCGAATTGAAGGAGTTGATGCTGGACTGGATGACGACGTTGGATAAGGCGAATACGGCACCGGATAAGCCGGCCGGGATACCGATACGCATGATATCCAGTATGGATTCCTTATCAAAGTAGAGATGTTTCATATCAAGCCTTGTCGCATCCTCTTCATGGAATAAGACATTGAGGACGAGGAAGGCGGATAAAGCTTCTGAAGCAACGGTGGCTGATGCGGCACCGATGACCGACAGGTGGAAGAAGTAGACCGTAATGAAGTTGAGTACGATGTTCAAAACACCTGAGATCAATAAGAAGTATAATGGCCGCTGCGTGTCGCCTTTGGAACGAAGGATGGCCGATCCGAAGTTGTATAAGAGTAAGAAGATGACACCCATGAAGTAGATCCGCATGTAGGTTGCCGATAAATCGATGAAATCTTCCGGCGTTGACATCATTCTTAAGAAAACCTTGGAGAAGAAGAGACCGATAAAGGTCAATACGATGCCGCCTGCTGTTGCAAGGGCGATCGAAGTATGAACGGAGTCCTTGATCTTGTCTTTGTTTCCTGTGCCGATGTAGCGGGCGACCACGACGTTGGTGCCGGTCGCCAGGCCATTGAACAGTGATGTGATCAGAAAGACGATGGAACCGGTCGATCCGACTGCTGCCAGTGCCTTGTCACCGGCAAACTTGCCGACGATGATCGTATCGGCAGAGTTGAAGAACATCTGTAAGATGTTCGAGAAAATCAGCGGAATCGAGAATATCAAGATGTTTTTTAATAGTGGACCATTCGCCATGTCCATACTTTTTCTGTCTAAATCCATATTAAAGATTATAAGTGATAAAACTTGAATAATAAATAGAAATAATCAATTATTTTTCATTTATTTGAAAATGGTTTACATCGATGAAAACAGGATTATTTAATATATATCCTTATATTAATATGAGGGCGGCAGAAGTACTATGAAAAGATTTTCAGAAAAGTTTACAGATAATGAAAAAATATAACAAAATGATGAAAAATTCCTTTGATATTTAAATGGCATGGTTTACAATAAGTTGTATAGTTTATGGAAAAAGTAAAGGGGGAAACAGATGCTTAAATATATTGCTAAGAGATTGGTGATTGGAGCCCTTACACTGTTGATTCTTTCGACGATTACCTTCTTCGGTGTCAGAGCCATGCCGGGCGATCCGTTTTCACAGGATAACAAGGTTATAGCTGCTGAAACATACGAGGCAATGAAGGCGAAGTTCCATCTGGACAAACCGCTTCCGGAGCAGTACTTCATCTTCTTAGGAAATGCGATCAGAGGGGATTTCGGTGAATCGATCTCCAAGAAAGGAAAGCTGGTCTCGGATATCATCGCACTGCGTTTCCCGGTTACGGCAAAACTGGGGGCCATTGCCTTCTGCGTTTCAATGGTAGTTGGCTTGGCTTTCGGTATCATTGCCGCTCTGGCAAAACACCGATGGGTCAATTCGCTGATTACCGTGATATCGACTCTGGGTGTATCCTTGCCGAACTTCCTGTTCGCCATCATGATCATGATCATATTTGCTGTCAAACTGGGATGGCTGCCGATCGTCGGTCTGAATGGCCCGCAGTACTACATCTTACCGGTTGCGGCCTTATCCTTAGGCCCAATCTCATCGGTTACGCGTTTGACCAGATCTTCCATACGTGATGTCATGCATGAAGATTACATCACACTGTCCCGTTCCAAGGGTAACAAGGAAACGAGAACGATCATCGTTCACGGATTAAAGAACGCGCTGCTTCCGGTCGTCACTTATGCCGGTCCGTTATTTGCCGGTATGATCACCGGTTCACTGGTTATCGAGACATTGTTCTCCGTTCCGGGCATCGGTGCAGAGTTTACCAACAGTATTACCAACCGTGACTATACGCTGGTTATGGGATTGACGATCTTATTCGGTGTATTAGTCATTATCATGAACCTGATCTCGGATATTGTTGCCGCGATCATTGACCCGCGTATTAAGTTAGGAAAGTAGGACAGAAAAGATGAGTGAAAAGAATTTAGTACTTACAGACGATCTGTTCGAAAAACTGCCGGAAGAGGAAAAGAATTCCGAGTTTATTGCCGTTGCGATCAAGACATTCGCAAAAGATGCCTGGGATCGTTTCCGCAAGAATAAGCTCGCTTTAGCCGGCTTGATCTTCTTGATTGTCATGATCCTTCTGGCAATCATCGTTCCGCAGGTTGCACCGTATAAGTTTGATACGCAGGATATGGCAAACCGTAATGCAATGCCAAGTCTGCAGCACTTATTCGGCACAGATAAATTGGGTAGAGACATCTTCGTACGTGTCATGTACGGTGCCAGAGTTTCCCTGGCGATCGGCTTCTCAACCGCTGCGATCAACCTGGTTATCGGTATCTTGTATGGCGGTATCTCCGGTTATGTCGGCGGCAGAGTCGATATGATCATGATGCGTATCGTCGATATCATCTATGCGGTTCCGTCTTTGATCTATGTCGTCTTGATCCTCTTAGTCTTCGGTGACTCCATCGGTTCCATGATGCTGGCCATCTGTTTGACTTCATGGATCGGCATGGCCAGACAGGTCCGTACACAGATCATGTCCTTAAAGGAAATGGAATTCTCCCTGGCTGCCAAGGTTATCGGTGCCAGCAATACCCGTATCCTCTTAAGGCACCTGATCATCAATGCCTTAGGTCCAATCATCGTCTCTTTGACCATGATGGTTCCGGGTGCGATCTTTACCGAAGCTTCATTGAGCTTTGTCGGTATCGGTTTAAATCCGGCGATCCCGAGCTGGGGCAAGCTGGCAAACGATTGCCGTCAGTTGATCTTCACTCAGCCGATCCAGGTTATCTGGCCGGTTGCGGCGATCAGCTTGACGATCCTGGCGCTGAACTTCGTCGGTGACGGTATCGGTGAAGCATTCCAGGCAAGGACCAGATAGGAGGATCGATATGGCATTATTAGAAGTCAACAATTTAGTAACTACATTTAAAACGGATGCCGGCGATGTCCAGGCCGTCCGTGGCGTTTCCTTCAAACTGGAGCCGAAAGAGGCTTTGGGTATCGTCGGTGAGTCGGGTTCCGGCAAGAGCCAGATGATGTATTCGATCATCGGTCTGCTGGCGGAAAACGGCAAAGTCGAATCCGGCGATGTCACGTTTGACGGAGTCGATATTTCGCAGAAGAATTTCAAAACCAAGAGAGATTATGACGATTTCATGCGCAAGATCCGCGGCAATTCCATGGCGATGATCTTCCAGGATCCGATGACCTTCTTAAACCCGGTTTTGAAAGTTGAAACACAGCTGATTGAGCCGATGCTCAATCACACCAATATGAGCAGGGAAGAAGCCAAGAAAAGGGCGATCGAACTGATGAATCTGGTCGGTATTCCTTCACCGGAAAAACGTATCACGCAATACCCGTTCGAGTTCTCCGGCGGTATGCGTCAAAGAATCATCATCGCCATCGCTCTTGCCAACAACCCGAAACTGATCATTGCCGATGAACCGACCACTGCTTTGGATGTCACCATTCAGGCACAGGTTCTCGAACTGATCGAAGATTTAAAAAACAAGTCTGATTCCGCGATCATCATGATCACCCACGACTTAGGCGTCGTTGCCAAGCTGTGTGACCGCATTGCCATCATGTATGGCGGCAAGATCGTCGAAATCGGTACGGACAGGGATATCTTCTATGATCCGAAACATCCGTATACGGAAGGCTTATTGAAGTGTATCTCCAATCCGGAGAATGACGATGAGAAAGATCTGACGCCGATCCCTGGTTCACCACCGGATCTGCTCAATCCTCCGAAAGGCTGTCCGTTCGTGGACCGCTGTGAAAAAGCGATGAAGGTCTGTAAGGATTTCCAGCCACCTGTTACAGACATCAAGGAAGGCCATCAGTGCGCCTGCTGGCTGCTTGACGAAAGGGCGGTGAAAAAATGAGCGAAAAACCAATTCTTTCCGTTAAGAATCTGAAAACATACTTCGATGTCACCAAAGGAATCTTCTCGCCGAAACAGATTGTTAAGGCGGTCGATGATGTCAGCTTTGATGTCATGGAAAACGAGACGTTCGGCTTGGTCGGTGAGTCAGGCTGCGGCAAGACAACTTTAGGCCGTACGATCGTCAAGCTGTATGAACCGGAAAGCGGAAGCATCGTCTTCCAGGGCAAGGACATTGCCAAATTAAAAGGCAAGGAGCTGACCTCCTTCCGTAAGGATATGCAGATGATCTTCCAGGATCCGTACGCATCCTTGAATCCGCGTCTGACTGTCGGTGAAATCATCAAAGAACCGATGATCATCCACAACATTTATGATACGGATAAAGAAAGAGAAGAAAGAGTCGTCGAACTGTTAAAGATCGTCGGACTCAAACCGGACCACATCCGCCGTTACCCGGCTGAATTCTCCGGTGGTCAAAGACAGAGAGTCGGTGTCGCCAGAGCGCTGGCCGTCAATCCGAAATTCATTGTCTGTGACGAACCGATCTCTGCTCTGGATGTTTCCATTCAGGCACAGGTCGTCAACCTTCTGAAGGATATTCAGAAGGAAATGGGTCTCTCGTATCTGTTTGTTGCCCATGACTTGTCAATGGTCAAGCACATTTCCGATCGAATCGGCGTCATGTATCTTGGCCAGATGGTCGAACTGGGTCCGGCAAACGATGTCTAC
>Ga0256405_10011588_pt1 | contig 11194 bp, 10 predicted proteins | sample RumenRJG_02DNA_FD_189096 | JGI IMG/M metagenome (GOLD analysis project Ga0256405, IMG submission 189096) | Bovine rumen microbial communities from Lethbridge, Alberta, Canada - RJG_02 | ecosystem: Host-associated > Mammals > Digestive system > Stomach > Rumen | place: Canada: Alberta...
CCTATGCCATAAAAATATCAACTGCAGTGGCATTTTCTTCCTTTTGTCCTTCATTCGTATCATTTTCCTTTCATCATTCAAATCATTTTTTCCCTATTTCTTTCGGCGACAAAATAGATTCCATATTCTCTACATAAAAAGAATCTTTTACCAATATCTTTGTCGAAAATGAATTATCCCTGATGTTTTCTATATCTATTACATATATCGGTTTGTCGAGTCTGTAAAAATAATTCAACTCATAACTGCACCATTTTGAGTTCAAGGAATTTTGTGATCTAACAAAAATTATTGCCTCTGACTGCTTCAATCTCCACTCAATTACTTTCAATGTTGCATTGCAAAGTAAATTCCTTTTCAAATAATCTGAATCACTTATCCAGTCACAAAAAACATTCTTCCCATTTGCATTCTCATAGGATATTAAATCCTGAACTTCACGGCTATCCATACTACTATGAGAAATGAAAAAGTCAAAGGTCTTAATACCTTGCTCTTTTCCGTTTTGAATTCTATACTCCAATTCTTGAGGATTATGTGGTATCGTATACGTTTCAAACGGATATACTTTCTTTAAGTACTTCTTTCGTTTTTTATTTTTTGTATGAACTTGCATATACTTCTGGCGTCTCAAACGTGGTGCATAATTGAAACTTTGCAAATGATAAAACGCCGTTTCTCTTAATTGCCGATTTAGTTCAGTATCATTCCGTTTAAACAAAAAATTAATTACTTTTTCGTTATAATACTTCATTAACTCATGTAAAATATACATTCTATCTTTCTGCGAAGTATTTTTTCTTTCATAAAATCCCATAAGCTGATCTATAAATTTTGGCGTAACTTGCTGTGTCTTTGATTTGGCAAGGTCAATTTTCCGATCAATTTTTTCAATTTTAGGTTTTCGCTTCTCCATTAATTCACGTGCATATAATTGACATTCTTCATCACTATAATGAGCAGCATGCTCCTCTCTCTGCGATTGTTCCAAAATTTTCTTCATGGCTGAGTTCTTTTCCAGCAAGGCAGTAGGACATGGCATATAATACCGCCTTTTTCCCGTTCTTCTTTTAATGTGAGCATCCTTCTTTGAGTAGTATATATATTTATATTCTACACCCTGCCATTCGTGGGGATAATACTTCTTCAACAATTCCACGATAGTATTCTTATCATAGTATTTAGGCAAAAGAGGAATAAGACTTCGAATTTGCATGCTCCACTGTTTTTGAATTTCCCGAATATTAGCATCATAAATATGCTTTGTTACACCAGCCACTATCAACACCTCATTATCTAAAATTTATCAAACCTCGATAGCTATTCTAGTTACTTCGCATATTTAAATCATTGTCTCAACCAACAACATAGCTTTGTATATGGATTTTCTTGACCTCTTGAATAAACTATCCAACCTTCGTTATTTCTCGTAATCAACGGGTAACCCCCCATATATTCCTGTCCGACCCATTCACCTTGGTCATTTGTCTCTACATACGGAAAAACTGCAATTTTATTACTGACTTTCTTTCCATCAGCATACCCTAATTCCCAAGGTATCCATCGACTACAAAAACTGTTCTGACTGACCAAAACAACGAATTTATTACATTCTTCAATCCTGTCTCTCAGTATTTTTGCTGTTTCCACAGATGTTCGTGATGGCAAAGATGGATCTTGATTATCGATATAAACCTTTGCCCCTTCTCTTCTTAAAACCTCGATAACCATAGGAAGAATAGATTGCTTGTCCTCAGATGAATGTGACAAAAAAACATCATAATACGATGATATCACACGATGGCTCCAATCATACGATTCTAATAATATTTGCGAATCATACAATATATGATCTGTTTCATTAAGATAATTGAATTCCATCATTTTTCACGCTCTTTTTAAAGTTTAAGAAAACTAGATTGTCTCGTCAGTGTACTAAAATATCAACCCATCCAATAAAAGCAAAAGCATCATAATTCTTTTTAAGCAACAGGAAGAGTCCATTTTTCCATACAATCCAATAATTAAAATCTCTTCAAAATCTCCTCTGCCCATGGATCCAACAAATCAGCCTCACTAGTAATATCATTGGCAAGGACACAACTTTTGCATACTGGATGCTGGAAGCGTTTCCCCTGAAGCTGCATCTTTAGGAACGCTTTCCTTACATTACTATCCCACAATTCCACTAATCCTTGCTCATTGATATTACCATACCGGATATCGTGTGGGGAATCACAGCAATTTGCCATTACTTCTCCATTCGCCGTTATACGTAAACGATAAAAAGGCCTATGGCATACTTTATGCACTTCCTTCTGTGCAATATTCGCCCTGCCGTTCATAGCATTGTCAAAGATTGTTCTATCAACAGCTTCATAATTAACGTCGGAAAACATTGGCAAAATATGTTCAACAAAAATACTATCGGCTATATTACCAAACATCTCCTCAAACTTTTTCTCTCCATCGTTGACATCTTTCAGAGCTAAATCTGCTATTTTCATACGTATTTTACATTTACCGCGGTGCTCATATAAATATTGAAGATTAGATAAAAATTTATTATAATCCATTTTAACGCCACACACTTTATCATATGCTTCAGCAGTCAGCCCCTGTAAAGATACACGAATCGTATCTACCCCTGCATCTATCAATGCATCTATCCTTTTAGGACTAAAAAGCAATCCATTAGTTGTAAAATTTATTTTCTCGGCAACCCCAGATTCATTTATCATGAAAATCATTTTTTCCAGATTTGGATTGCATAATGGTTCACCAAATGCATGAGTTTCGATAAGTTTAACTTTACGTGGAAATCTTTTAATCTCATCAATTACCTTACAAAATAAATCCATTGACATGTTGCCCTCATAGACACCATGACCTTTTTGGGAATGGGCACAATATACGCATCTTGCATTGCAAAGTGAAGAAACCTCTATACCAATGTTATATGGTGTATCCAGTGGAATAACATCCTTTAAACTTGTCCTATTTTCCTCACGCCAATATTTCTTTTCTGCCATCATATTACACCACCATCTATGCGATTACTAACATCAATAATGACTGATTGTTCAAATTGAGTAAAACCCAATATATGTAAATCATCAATTTTCGGAATTACAGCCAAGTTATGTATTTCGCTATACGAAACTGTTGCTGGATAAACATTGCATTTCATTTTCTCTAAATTATGATACAATGCCAATGAAATACGATGAGAACCATCAATAATCAGACCATTCTCTAATATCGTTACCGCTTTTGAACTATCATATCCATTCTTTTCCCAAGATTTTATGAGCTTTATAAAATTTTTTAGCCTTTTTTCAACAACTTCTAATGTTGGATTAAATAAATGAACTGTTTTTTTGTATATTTCATACCCATAATCATTTTTTCCATAATACTGCTCAATTGTTAAATATCTAGCATATAATGCTATATTATTATTATTGGCTCTCATAATTGTTTTCAAATCAACCATATCTATTGTTGGTTTACCCAGCATTATTTCATATAAAAACGGATAGATCCATATATATTCACCATAACCCTTTTCAAGCAAAGTTGCTTCTATTTGAGAAACTAATGCTTCGTGAACAGCGATCAATATTAGTGGATTAATATATTGATTTAATGCTTCTATAGATTGAACAGGAATATTATCAATTTCTGTTATCGTGGGGAGCGATGAAGTAATAAATGACCTAACCTGTTTACCCAATCCCTGTCTCTTTAAAGCCTTAAAAAAGCGTTGTGCAACATACCCAGCTCCATAAATTACGCAACCTCTAGATGCAATTATCTTTTGCAAATCATCCGCATTTTTTACATTTATCATCAGGCATATATTCCTTGTATTATCTATTTTATACCCACTCTTCCATCTTTTTTTGAGAACATTCCCATGGATGATCAGTGCTCCTATTCTTGATATCACAATACCTACACAACGGCATTGGCCTAGCCAGATACGTGAAAATCTCCTCCGGCGTTTTTGCTTTATAAATATCTATACCATCATCATCCGTAAACTCTATATAATCTTTTTCAAAATACTGATTAAAAAGATACATGTTAGATGCAATTAAACAAGTATACAGCCTTCCTTTTTCCAAAGTGATGCACCTGTTAGCATTAGCACAACTCATAAAACTCGTCATAGGATCTTGCTGCCCCGACAAATCCAAAGGACTTTTCCAAAGTGTATGGTGACCACCTGGCTTATTTTTCTGTAAATATCTATATTTCACTCCCTGTTCCTTTGCATAGTCTTCTAATGCATTATAGTCTACATTAACGGGATAAACAGTAGGCTGGATAATAACCCCATCCTCCCGACAAATTTGCCAAAAGCTGCTGTTCATACGCGAAAGCAAAGTCCCATTTGTATCAAGACAAATCTCGGCTTTGGGGAACAGTTGTCTAGCTTCATGTAAAAATGTGGTAACCTCGGGATGCAATAATGGTTCTCCGCCCAAAATATGTATTTCATTAGCCTGATCACCAAACAACTCCGCAATTCTCTTTATATCGCATTGATAATTTACAAAATCCATATAATCATTCTTAGCTAAAGGTGCAAAATGGTCACAACCTTTACAATTTAAATTGCAATGCTTAGTTATGTTCACCTCAAATCTAAGTTTTTTATGTGGTGTGACACGACGCTTTTTTCGTTCATCTTCCCAATCCTCAAGAAGTACCTGTGGAGGCTGAAAAATAATAGAATTTTTCTCAAGCCCTGCTTCTGTTAACTGTGTTCCCATCTCCCGTGCTGATTTCACTGCTGAAATAATAAATAACGCATCTGGATAGCGTTTTATAGCTCCCGCCACAGAAAAAACCTCTGCACCAAGATATTTTTTCCCTATTAATTTTTTATCACTTTCGCAAAAACAAACACTAACCCCTTTATATTCAGAATGAAGTTTTTGGTACATTGCTGTTCCACGCTCTCCACGTCCAAATATTACTATATGTTTTCTGCCTTGAAGTTTTTCTTTAAATTCATCCATAAAAACACCCCCAAAATATTTATTGACCATTTATCACTCTCAAATAATAAACTTACCAAAAATTATATTGCATATAGCACTGTCTCGTTACCGGTGAATGAATATGTACGCAAATAAAATCTATAATCTGGATGTATTCCCAATAAAAACATTGGAATGTCCCATATATCACTTCTTTTATGATATACGCTAACAGCAAGCTTAGGTCTGCTTTTTTTTATTGTGTTGATAGCACCCTGTAGTGCTTGCAGTTCTGACCCCTCAATATCCATTTTTATAAATGTCGCATCATAATCTGTCACTACAGAGTCTATGGTCTTAACCTGTATTACTTCCTCATCAGCTGATTTTATCTTTACTCCCAATACTCTTGAAGCATACTGCCCCCTTTGAAAAGAAAGTATCACATTTTCATTCCATAAACCACATTCATAATAATTTATCCGTTCAGGACTTGGTGATCCTTTAAAGACCTCTTTACATTCCTGTATTAATGCTGGATTAGGTTCAAAGAAATATATCTTTTTATACTCCCCACCAGACCATTTTATAAACTGCTCTGAAGTTTCGCCACGAAATCCTCCACAATCAACAAATATCTCATTTGAGCAGTGTGGTAAAGCCTCTAAATCAAAATATTGATGTTCATTTACTACCTCACCTAATACAAGGATATTTTGTTTAGACATATCTTTATTCAATAACTGTTCAACAACTGACTGATACTCAAACAAAATAGCAACAACAATATAATACTCATCTAATTTAGTGCTTATTTCTTCAAGACTGCGCACAGGTATTTCATTTACCAACTGACCACACTTATAATTATCGACAAAACATGTAATCTCAATTTCCGGAAAATACTCAACAATAGCTGTCCCCCATGTGCCTGCTCCGAACAACGCTATTTTTTTATTTGTCTTGGCTATTTCCTCAAGCAGCACCTTACCCAGCACACTATTTCTAACGATTTCTTTCATATACTTCTTTTCATCAGTCAAACTATATAGTGAACGGCTTATATAAATCTGCCTTGATATATCATCCTGAAGCTGAGCATACACATCTTTTAAAGAAACAGCATTTTCTTCTTCGCCATAAAAGGTATCCATTCTTTTTTCCTCCGCTATTTGCCACACATAATTTTTATAGTCTTCTTTAACCCATTTTCCATATCGCAACCAGCCTGCCAACCGAGCTCTTGGATTTTTCTTGTATCCATTACAGCAATCTGAGCTTTAGAGAATCCTTTTTTCTCCACCTCATCAGGCAATTCAAAAACCACATTTCTATTAGATATATTAGCCAATATTTCTGCAATTTCCTTTAATTGCAATGTCCCATGAGTATCTGCAATATTATATGCTTCTCCGTCTTTACCATTAACTAACAGAAGCAGCAATGCCCTTACGGCATCCATAACATAGACATAAGAAAAACGCTGCTTTCCCTCACTTTTTAATACTATATCCTCACCGTTAATGGTATTCAAAATAAACTGAGATAATGCTTTGCTATCATCTAAGCGCATGGTAGGGCCATAAACGCGCGACAGTCTTGGTATAACTATATTCATATTATATTGTTCACGATAAGCCTGGCATAGAGCCTCCCCTGCTCTTTTTCCCTCAGGATAACCAGCACGCAAAGAATTGCAATCCAGATATCCACAATATGCTTCGTCAAATATATCTGTTTCACTTAATGCATTACCATATATTTCCACAGAAGACAAAAACAAGACCCGCGCTACATTTTTCTTGTGGCTAAAGTCTAAAATATTTTTTGTTCCTTCAATATTGGTCATCATAGAACCGATGGGATCCTCGGCATAAAGGCGCGGATGCGTATTGCTTGCAGCATGAATTATATAATCAATATCAGACTCTACATAAAATGACTTATTGACATCAGCCTGTATAAAGTGGAATAATTCCAAATTCCAGTAATCCTTAAATCGCTCTTGTGCCTTGGCTTCATTTCGGCTCATGGCATAAACTTTGACATTAGCATTACATAATTTATTCCTAAGCATAACAGCATCTATCAACACAGTGCCCAACAAGCCACTAGCTCCAGTAATCAAGATACTTTTGCCGCCTATTTTCCCCCATTCAATATCGTAATTTACAATTTTTTCTATTTCTTTTTCATATATTTCATTCTGAAAAAACATTACTCATTATCCCCATTTTTTACTTCATCCATTCGCTTCTCTTTACAGTCAGAAGAGCTTTAAATAGTTCGAAATCTTCTGCTGTTGTTATTTTTATATTCTTGTTTGACCCCTTGGCAAAATAAAGCTTCTCGCCTAAATCTGCCATCATAGTATTGGTATATGCCGATCCATATATGCCGATTTCCTCTTTAAATGCTTTTTGGTAGGAATCATATAGCTTGCGGAATTTATATGCCTGTGGGGTGACCACCCGTCTCAATGTCTCTCGGGGAATATATTTAGTTGTTGAAATCTCATCATCTATTATAAAAATCTGTTCATTATATGGTAATGATGACACAGCATTACCATGCTCGTGGCACACAACCAAGACATCTGAAATGACTTCTTCATCTATCATTGGGCGAATACCGTCATGAATTATAACCACATCGTCATCATTCAATTCGCCCTTTAAATAAAACACTCCATTACGTATAGATTCCTGTCCTGTCTCCCCACCAGATACTACCCATTGTAATTTTGTTATGTTGTATTGTTTAGCGTAGGCCTTTAATATATCGTGCCATCCATCCAGACACACCACCTCAATAGCATCTATTTCCGGGTGCTTTTGAAAACTTTCCAATGTATATATGATGATTGGCTTGTCATTAATATTAATAAATTGTTTTGGAATATCCTGGCCTGTTCTGGTGCCTTTACCCCCGGCAATAATCAGTGCTATATTTTTCATAACTACCCTCTCACATAACAATTTAGTTTATAATTTCGTTTGCGATTAAATCTGCAACCCTGCGTGAGGCTTTTCCATCGTTAATCATGCCCAACGCTGAACACATTTTATCGATTGCCTCACGATAATCTTGTTCATCAAAATTATTAATAATATTACCTAGTTCCTCATTGTTGGTGGCAATAGGAAATGGAGGATATGCGTTAATATTGGGAGCTATGTCTTGATTCGTTGTTATTTTTTTATCCTGAGAAATAATAAAATTCATACCACCACGGCTACAAATGTATTCGTCCAAGTCATCCATATACAAAAAAACTGGTAATTTTATCGCACCAGCTTCAAAGGCAATACTGGAAAAATCAGTAACCACTGCATCACTGGCAGCCAGCAGTTCATACATATCATCATACTGACTAACATCAATGATTTGCTTATTGTCAGCTCCTTCCATATTTTCTTGTTGCGCCGCCAGCTGTGGATGAAGGCGTTGAAACATGATCCATTCTCCACCAAATTGGGCTTGCAATTGTTTTAATAAACCAACTTTATCTAAAGAAGTACCCTCAGTTAATACTTTTCTTGTAGTCTGCTGATTCTTTTCCCGATATGTTGGTGCATATAAAACAATATGGATATCATTGGGAAGATTATATAATTCTTTTATATGAATCTTCATAGTATATCTGTCATTAATCAAGACATCTTCTCTGGCCTGTCCATATTTCAGGAATACCCCATCGTATACCATACCTTTTACGAAAGCCTCTGTTGTCCAGTCAGAACTGGAAATCATGTAATCAATCATATCAGAGTCATGCTTGCTAACAAGATATGCTATTTTAGAAAAAGCCGCACCGCGCCACAAACCTATGGCCTTGAAACCGACATTTCCATGCCAAGTATTTATGTAAACCTGTCCTTTACGCTTGCGAACTTCCAGTGGCTTACGGTAATTATCAATCCAAATTTTTGAAGTAGAAAGATAAAACGCCCTGTTCCATAAGGTGTTTTTTTTCTTTGTTATATATTCCGGGAATAGTTTAGTTGTATCATCAACCAACCAAATAAATTCATATTCATTACTTCTGCTATATAATTCTTTAACTATATATTTGGGGTTACAGTTGAACCCGCCCTTGCCCTCAAATGTAGTAACACATATTCTGTTATTACTAATCGGAAATATACGAAATAATATAAAGATTAAACTCCCCAGCCACCCTTTAATCTTGCGATACAGAATATAATTGTTTTCTGATATCATGATAGTTTGCTCCTAGAAATTGCCACCAAATTTTACTTTTCTTCTCTCAACATCAACTCAATCGAAATCACAAGTCCATCTATAAAGCCTGATTTTTGTGGTATTAATATATCTTCAAGTTTATTGCAAGCAACTATCTGATTGGCAACTTCAAACTTCACATTCTTTTCTATTCTCTCATTCCATGGTGCTCCATTGGCGTTAAACACATCTTTAATCCGCTCTGACCATTTTTTCTTCCCCTTAAATACTTTTTTATCAAAATCAACTAAATATTTTTCCTTCAAAACATCAATGTATAATTTAGGCAGGATACAATCTTCAAATTCAGCTTCTGACTGACTAGGACATTTAGTAAGTCTAATCATATTCTCTTCAATAAGTTTTTTAGACGTTGCCTTTTTATAGGCATCTTGGCCAGAACTATCATTATCCAGCAAAACAACATACTTGCACATAGAATGCTTTAAATCTGCCAAATCATGTGGTAAATTAGAAGCTCCGCCTAAAGCCTTTATAACGAGTCTATTCGACTGTAATGCTTTTTTTATTTCTTCACTTTTCAATGATAAAACATGCGCGACAGACATTCTATCACATTCTCCCTCTACAACTAATACAAATCTTGCATTCTTAAGGTTATCTGATGGCCACACCCCTAGCACATTTCTTATTTCTGATATACTTTTAGCCTGTCTTGCTGTTCCGTCATTAACGATTATGTTTGCAGATATTTTACTTTGCTGAACAAACAACGGATTGTGTGTTGTAATTATTACCTGGCTATTAAGTGACAATTTATTTATCACTTCAACCAAATCATGTATAGCCCCTGAATGTAAATGCGATTCTGGTTCCTCAATTGCTATTATTGAAGCACCAACATTTTTATGTTTCCGTTCTTTTAACATCGCAATTGCCACTAAACTTTTTATTCCATCGCCTTTATTAATGATGCTAGTTTCTGTTCCATCATTAATTAACACATCAAATCCATTCCATTGTCTATAATGAAATGGATTTCTATCAATTTTAATTTTAACTTCACATATATTAGGCAAAAATGCTTTTAATGGTTCAACAATTTCAGCAGATATTTTATCCAACATATCATCCTGCATTGACTTTACTTTAGCTAAAGCACCATAGTACTCTTTATTTTTCTCTAGAACAGAAATCCTTTCTCTAATGATATTTCGTAAAGGTGCCATTGCCATGTCTTCCGTTCTCACTGCTTGAATGTAGTTAAAAAATATTCTTTGTGAAATAAACTCAGTTATTAACTTAGATTTTTTATTATATGAAGAAGACCCTCTTTTGGGAACCTCTATTTTAGGGAACCTATTTTTGCCAATTTTAATAGAGATAGGTATTACCTCATTACCTCTTATTCCTGTAGTATCATGAAATTCTTTTTTTTCATTTTCTTCTAGCATAAAATCCAATCGAAAAATTGATTCCAGATTTCGTCCTCTATTTTGTAGCTGCAAAGGAAAATCACGTTCCCAATTATACACAAGATTACTATAATGCGAATAAATTGTTTCTTCATCATAATAAGGATAAGATATTCCCTCCTTGCCTCTTGAATGTGCTTCTAGCATACGCATAGCAACATTTAAAGCATTCAAAACATTCGATTTCCCCGCATTATTTTTACCTACAAGAATGGTTAAATCTTGTAATTTAATTTTATGAGCTTTAGTTATACTCCTATAATTAGTAACAGAAAATTCCAAAAGTCGCATTTTTCCCTCCAAATATTAGTGTCAGAAAACAATGTTTACACCCAAATCGGCCTATTACAACAAAATAAAATCTGAAAAAATGTTGAAAGGCTTCACCTTAATATAAGATAGTGTCAAGAATCTTTCGCAAAATCTTTTATTACCACTTAATAGTTGAATATTACCCAACTGTTACATCGGCATAATTAATTTCTGCGTCATCTAAGTGCTTCATATTCATGTAGCGCTTTA
>Ga0256405_10011590_pt1 | contig 11192 bp, 4 predicted proteins | sample RumenRJG_02DNA_FD_189096 | JGI IMG/M metagenome (GOLD analysis project Ga0256405, IMG submission 189096) | Bovine rumen microbial communities from Lethbridge, Alberta, Canada - RJG_02 | ecosystem: Host-associated > Mammals > Digestive system > Stomach > Rumen | place: Canada: Alberta | collected...
GAATACTTGAAACAATTTGAAAAGAAAACCATAAGAAATAATGTGGGAATTGACCTATCATTAACATGGGATGAAAACTTGAATTTGTTTACCAAAGTGGAATTTTACATTGACGATGAACTGATTAATTTTAGACATAAGACCTTGGATAAATTTGAAAAAGCTAAAAATAAACCGTTGACTGAAGAAACAATTGAAAAACAACTTAAAAAAACCGGCGGAACACCATTTTACATTGAAAATATTAGATTCAACAATATGCCGAAAGACATTTTCATACCAATTCGTGAAATTAACCAGATTAGGCGTGAAATCCTGGACACTGCAACTGATTTGCTGTTGAAACATTATACCCCAACTAAAAAATCAGTTAAGGCAGTCCGCAAAAACTTAACAAAATTCATTGACGATTATGATGCAGACCCTGGAAAAATCAAAAATAAAAATCCAAAGCTATCAATATTTATTGATGATATTGCACAAATTAAAGCTGCATCAGGATTTGATTTGAAAAAAATCTATTTTGATGGAAATTGCCACTACAACAACCCTGAAGACTATTTCAAAAACATTAAAGAAACATTGAAAAAGGGAAGTTTAATGGCTGCCCCAACCGAATTCGTTTGGGTTTTATCATCATTCATATCCGAAGAAGATGCAGTCAGATGCAGGGAAATTGTTAAAGAACTTGAAAATGAGGGAATCATTATTTCAGTCATGGGAGATTTCCCTGGAATGGATGAAATATTTGACTGCAGGATATATGGAAATCATAATCTGAATGTTTGGAACAGTTTTTGTGTTCACAATTTAAATGCTGCAGGATTTAAATCATTGATATTGTCTTCAGAACTTTCAGGCCGTGAAATTAAGGAGATATCCCTCAAAAATCATGACAGAAATATTGATCTTGAAATGATTGTTAACGGAAATCTGGAAGTTATTGTAAGTAAAGACGATTTTACCAATTTAAATGATGGAAAAGACTTTATTATTTCAAACGATGCAGATTATGCAACTTTGGAAGATAAAAAAAGAAAAAAATTCAAATATAAAATATTTTTCGACTATAATCGCCAAAGCCACATAATAAATAAGGATTGCTTGTGTTTAATTGAAGAAATGAATGAAATTAAAGAGTTTGGTCTTGATTCATTAATTTTGGACTGCAGATATTCGAATGAAAAATACACTACACAAATTTTATCAATTTACAATGAAAGTCTTAAAAATAAAGAGCAGGATGAGCTGACCGAATACAAATATCAGATTATGGATTTCTCACAGTCATACATTAACAAAGGAAATTTTATTGAAGGTAGATTACATGAGAATTCCTGAATTGCTTGCTCCCGTAGGATCCATGGAACATTTGAAAGTAGCCATAAATGCAGGGGCCAGTTCAGTATATCTGTCTGGAAAAGACTATGGTGCCCGCAAGTTTGCCCAAAACTTTACATTAGATGAAATAAACGAAGCAGTAAACACAGCACACTTGCACAATGTCAAGGTTTATGTTACTGTCAATACATTAATCAAACAAGACGAACTTGAGGATGTCATTAATTATTTGGCCAAGCTATATTCGATTGGAGTGGATGCCGTTTTAATTCAAGATTTGGGACTGGTCGAGCTTATCAACAGACATCTGCCCAATTTGAAAATTCATGCTTCAACACAAATGACATGTGAAAATCAATTGAAATTGGATTATCTTGAAAGCAAAGGGATTAAAAGAGTAGTTCTTCCAAGAGAAATGAGAAAAGATGAAATAGAAAATCTTAAAACAAACATGGAACTTGAAATATTTGCACATGGCGCATTATGCTATTCCTACTCTGGCCAATGCCTAATGAGCAGCTTTAAAGGAGGTCGAAGCGGCAACAGAGGAACATGTGCCCAACCATGCCGTCAAAAATACAAAGTTTCAGGCATCAAAAAAGAAGATTATTATCTCTCCCCATGTGATTTGAGCTTATTTGACAAATTAAAAGAAATTGCCGAGTTAAATATATCTTGCATCAAGATTGAAGGGAGAATGCGAAACAAGGAATATTTAGCCATTGTAATAAGCAATTACAGAAAGGCACTGAATAAGTTAAGAAGCGGAAAAGAAACCAAAAATGAAGAAATAAACCTCGTATTCAATAGAGGATTTGTTGAAGGACAATTCAACAACGATTCCAAAAGAAGTTTAAGATCAGGACATATCGGGCTGAAAATAGGACATGTTATTGACTCCCACAAAAATCAGATTGCAATAAAAATTGACGATGAAACTAAAAGCATTCCTCAAAAAGGAGATGGTCTATTACTTATTAAAAACAATAAGGACTATGGATTTGAAATTTCACAAAATCCTCTTATAACCACCTTAAATCATTTCAGAAAGGGAAAAAATAAGCAGATTAAGGATTTGACCCGTAAAGATAAAGTACTGATTGTTAAAAAAGTATGGCAGAATAAAAAAAGCAATTTCAATTTGAATGAATCAACTGTATTTCTTACAAAGAAACATGATTTAATTAAAAAAGCCCATGAAATTGAAAATAAGGGAAATAGTTATGTCAAATCCAAATTGACATTAACATTCTCAATTAAAAATAAATTTCCCAAACTCAAAGGCAGATTAACTCTTGCAAACAAAAAGGAGATAGAATGTGAAGTGATAGGGAACACACCATTTGAAAAACCTCTTAAAAAAAGTGTTTCACAGGATACCGTTAAAAAGCAATTATCCAAAGTTGACAATTATCCTTACCAAATCATTCAAATCAATGTAAACTATGATGGAACATTATTCATACCAATAAGTAAAATCAATGAGCTTAGAAGAGACTTATTTAAAAATATTGAATATGAAATAACAAAATCATATTCTCATGACCTAAAACACATTACTTTAAAATCAAATGAAAGCGAAATACGAGAAACTGATGCAAACATTTCATTTTATACAAACAATCTAAAGCATTTGAAAAAAATTGAAGGTGTTAAAAGAGTATATTTGGAGATTCCTCCCGAAATTGATACTCTCGATATCAACAATGATGAAAATTATAACCTTAATTACATGATTAACTTTTTAAAGGAAGCCTTTGAAATTTCACACTCAAAAGATTACGAACTGATTTGGAAATGGCCAGACATTACCCACGATAAATTAATCAAAGCATTGAATAAGGTAAAAGGAATACTGAATAAAATGGACTACAACATTCCAATAATGAGCAATAGCTTTAAGGGAGATTACGGACCATATTCTATGAACATCACCAATACGGAGACAATAGACAGTCTTGAAAACTACAAGATACTGACAGTATCCCCCGAACTGAGCAAAATAGATTATGAAAACATAATAAAATATTGCAAAAATCCAAATAAACTAGAGCTGATTGTTCAGGGGTCTGTTGAACTTATGAAAACACGTTATCCTCTTTTATATGGAAAAGAATTCAAACAGGTAAAAAACAATTCTAAATTTTTCTTAATTGACAAAAACAACAATAAATACCCAATTCATAAAAGCATTTCTTCACAGGAGTTGATTTTATTTAATTTTGAAGACATTTCATTATTGTCTCAAATCAATCATTTAAAAGAGATAGGCTATTCCAATTTTGCAATAGATGGCCGATTTAGAGATGACAACTACTATGAAATCGTTGATATTTATAAAAATGCTCTTGAAGGAAAATTGGATAAAAACAGCCTATTAAAATATTCCACAAAAAATACATTGGGAAATTACTAACATTACTTTTCAGATGCTCTCGGCAATATTGAATATTATATTAAAAAACATATAATACTTTAAAAAAAGGGTTTGGTAACATGAAAGGAGAAAGAATTACATTGCAAAACATAAAAGGAATTGGAGATAAAATCTCTGAAAAAATCATAAATGGTGTTGGAGGCGAAGAAGAACTCCAAAAAATTGTTGAAAATGTCGATGTGGAAAAAATATCAAACATTGATGGAATAAGTCAAAGAAAAGCAATTGAAATAATGAACCAATTGTTGGGAAACCCCAGTTATGAATTTATAAAAAGCGACAGAGCCATGGAAATTTATGAAGACATCATAAACAAAATTTTATCATATTCCAACACCAACTATTCAAAAAACAGAATATTATTGCTTTCCCCTTCAAAAAACATTGACAAGATAAATTCAAGCCTTGATTTTGTAATGTCTGCAAAAGAACATGTATCCCAACTCCCAATCATAAAATTAAGAGGTTTGATGAAAAATCTGAAAGAAGTTGAGGAAGCCAAACCAGATTACGACCCAAGCAAAGCAATACTCGTGGAAAGCGAAGAGGATAATTCATACCTAACTGATTTGGGACTTAACAAATATTACCCCATTATCACAGCCAACGATTCACCACTTCTTCAGGAAGAAATTATGAATTATGACTTGGTATTTTATGTTTACTCACAGGGAATTCTTGATTTTGAAGGAATGCCAAACCTTGTAATGATTAATATCGAAGAAGAAGATTATGAAATTGTTCCAGAAAAAATCATCAACTTTTTTATACAAAACCAAGAATTATTTTCAAGAGTTCATGAAATTCAAAAGATTAGAAATAAAGAAAGTGTTCTTGGAGAAATTATCCCAATAATAAATGAGTTAAACATAATAGACAAGAGAGAAGTAGATATTGAAAAACTTGTCAATTCACTAAAGGAAGATATGGATGATGAATTAGAAAAATCAATCAAACAGGTTGATCTTGAAGGAGATGAAATTCTCAACTTATTAAATAATAATTTCCCTCCAAAAATTAGCAAAATATTTGACGATATTATAAATAAAAGGAAAGAAATTATTCGCCAAGAAACTGGAATAAGCTTTGATCCATTTTTAAGGACATACCCCATTGAAATTGATGAAAGCGAAATTCAACGCGTGACCCTAGAACAGTCATCAAAAAAGGAAAATGATATTTTTGACATTAAAAAAAGTGCTGCAATCGAATTGAATTCAATAAAAGACAAAGCGATAAAAGAAGTCGAAGATGCAATCAAATTTGATTATGAATTTAGTTTAGGAAGTTTTGCATATGAATATGACTTATGCAGACCAGAATTTTGTGATGAAATTAAATTAAAAGGAGCATTACACTTGGAATTGGCTCTTAAAAAAGACAAGGATTATATTCAAAAAGTGGACTATCAACTAACCCGCAACGAAAATATTGCTCTTTTAACAGGAGCAAATAGTGGTGGTAAAACCACTCTTCTTGAAACATTAACACAAATCTCCATTATGGCCCAAATGGGACTTCCCGTAAGTGCTGACAAAGCAGAGATAAAAATTGTTGATGAAATTTATCACTTCTCTAAAAAACGGTCACTGGATGCAGGTGCATTCGAATCATTTTTAAATGTATTCATACCAATCGTTACAACCAAAAGTGAGAAATTAGTATTATTAGACGAACTTGAAGGGATAACCGAACTTGATGCTGCCGTTAAGATAATATCCACATTCATAGACATGATAAAAGAATCCAATTCCTATGGAGTTATTGTAACTCATATGGCAAGGGAAATAATGAACTACACAGACATCAGAGTTGACGGTATTGAAGCAAAAGGATTGGATGAAAATTATAATCTGATAGTCGATAGGACTCCAAAAATGAATTTCCTTGCAAAAAGTACTCCTGAATTAATTTTAAAAAGAATTTATGAAAAATCAGATGATGAGTTAAAGGCAGTATATGCAAGAATCCTAGAAAAATTCTAAATAAATATATTATACATGTAACATATCTATAATCAATGAAAGTTAGAACCAATACTGCAAATGATAATATCAAAAGACTAAATGAAATTTATAAAGTATTGAAAAAGAATGATTTTGGATATTTAATAGAAGAAAATACTTTTTTTAAAAAATTTCCCTTCTTAAGAAACCGTAAACTTTCAAAAGAAGAAGAACTTGGTGATTCCCCTGACGAATCAATTCCGATAAGAATGAGAAAAGTACTAGAGGAATTGGGCCCAGCATATATTAAATTAGGTCAAATGTTAAGTACCAGACCAGACCTTGTTGGAGTGGAAATTGCTGAAGAGCTTCAAAAACTTAGAGATGATACTCCAGTTACTCCTTTTGATGAAATAAAAGAAGTTATCGAAACAGAACTTGGAGATTCAATGAATAAAATCTATGTTGATATTGATGAAACACCAATAGGCTCAGCATCAATAGGGCAGGTTTATAAAGCAAGATTAAGAGAAACTGGTGAAAAAGTTGCCATAAAAGTTCAAAAACCGAATTCACGGGAACTTATTGAAAGCGATATTAAAATAATGAAATTTCTTGCAAAAAGAATTGACCAATTCCTTACAATGACAAAACCATTAAACTTACCGGTAGTGATTAGCGAATTTGAAAGGTCCATTTTAAAAGAAATTAACTTTTTGGAAGAAACAATGAATCTGCAGAATCTTGCAAATAACTTCAAAAAAGTAAGTTATATCAAAATACCTGAAGTACATACCGCCTATTGTAGTGAAAAAGTTATTACAATGGAATATATTGACGGTGTTGCAGTTACAGATTTGCTGAAAAAAGATTATCCAAAAATCGATAAGAAAAAAATTGCAAATTATGGAGTTAAATCTTATTTTAAACAAGTTTTGATTGATGGTTTTTTCCATGCGGACCCTCATCCTGGAAATTTAATTGTAACAAAAGACGGGAAACTTTGCTACATCGATTTAGGTATGATGGGAATATTAAGCGAAAATTTCAAAGAAACACTGGCAGAATTAATACTGCTCCTAATCGGAAGAAATTCCAACAACATCATCAAGCAACTAATTTATATGGACATAATTACACCAGCACAGAATACTGATAAACTAAAAACGGATTTAGATGATCTGTTGAATCTTTATTATGGTGCCGAATTGAGAAACATGGATGGGTTACTTGATGATTTGCTAAATGTAATGGTGGAAAACAATATTGCTCTGCCAAGAGAATTCGTAATGATTGGAAGAGGAATTGCATTAATTGAAGATACCGGTAAAAAATTAGACCCAACATTCAATGCTGCAGAAGAATTGAAGAAACTATCTAGAAAAATTGTTATCAACAAATACAAACCTGAAAGAATTGCAAAATCAAGTATAAATTATTTGTTACAGCTAGAACATTTAGCAAAAGACTTACCAGATACCATAAACAACACCATATCAAAAATTGAAAATGGAAAACTTGAAGTAAATCTAAAACACCTCGAAGTAAGTGAACTCATAAACCAACTTTCAGTATCACTCATTTTATCAGCATTAATTATTGGATCATCTCTTGCAATGTTTATAGAAAAAGGTTATCATATATTTGGTTATCCTATTTTAGGATTAATAGGATTCGTAGTCAGCGGAATTCTAGGCATATACCTAATAATACAGTACATGATAGAGCGAGATTAGAAATATGTGAAAATATACACATATTTTCTGATTTCCCAATGATATGAAAGACCATCTGATTTTTTTAGACATCAACCCAATTTTCCCATCACTTTTTAAAAGTTATTGCAGAATTTATTGCTGATTACATTTAAAAATTGAACAAATTACTTATATGTTTTATTATAAACATATTTATCATAATAAAATCATGAGGTAAAAATTAATGACATTCAAGCATATGATAATCATTATGATATTTTTGTGCTTTGCCTTTTCGCTTTCAAACGTGTCGGCAAGCGATAATGCAAACATTGACAATATCACAATGGTTGATAATGAAATTGAATTGGAAGATTCAAAAATCATTGAAAATATCGATGAGCTAGATAGTGAAATTCAAAATGCAGCCCCCAATTCAACCATTAAACTGGAAAAAGACATAATCGTCAATCAGGATTCTAAATGCAGGGGCCTTGAAATATCCGAAAATATACTTTTCGATGGCCAAGGCCATAAGATTGATGGAAATTCATCAGATATGGATTTTTTATTAAGAGTTCATGCCGATAATGTTGTTTTAAAGAATATCCTATTTACAAATTGGGACATGTCCTATTCATACAACCTTATTGAATGGATAGGTGCAAACGGTCAGATGAAAAATTGTACTTTTATCAACAACACAGCAATCTATGGTGGTGCTGTTGACTGGACAGGAATAAATGGTCTTTTAGACAATTGTACATTTATAAACAATACTGCTGAAAACGGCGGCGGAGTCTACTGGTATGGTATTGAAGGTACTATAGCTGATTGCACATTCTTCAACAATACTGCCGAGATTGGAGGTGCAGCATACATTACAGGAAGAGATACAAAATTGGACAATTCTAAACTTATAAATAATACTGCTGATGATATCGGTGGAGGAATATACGCCGAGGGACTTAACTTTGTTTTGGAGAAGTGTGATTTTGTAAACAATGAGGCAGTTAACGGAGGTGCTCTTTATACAATATCTTACCCAAACTTAATTGATTTATGCAAATTCACAGATAACCGTGCTGATGAAACTGCAGGTGCACTTTATTTGGCATCAGACAACAATACTGTAAAAAATTCAATATTTAGAAATAACTCTGCTAAAACTGCCGGAGCAATTTATAGTGACGTAAACGACAATTTATATGTACTAAATTCAACATTCAATAATAATTCTGCTGATGAATTAGGTGGAGCCATAATGGTAGATTATTATGCAAACATTACTAATTCAACATTTTATGGAAATAATGCAGAAATTGGAGGTGCAATATACTCCGAGAGTGAAACAGAATTTATAAATTCCACATTTTCCAACAACAAGGCCACTAAAGGTGGAGCCATGGCTGTAACTGTTGGTACAATTGTCAACTCAACATTTGTTAAAAACTTTGCAAATGACACTGGAGGGGCAATATATGTTTCAGGCGATTTTATTATAAATAAAATTTATTTCAGCGAAAACACAGCAGGCAATTCATCCAATAACATTTATCTGGATGATGCACATGTAACTATGGTTTTAGACATGAAAATTAGTATTACAAATATCACTTATGGCGATACTTTAAACATTAAGGTTAAAATGCCAAACAATATAACAAAAGGTATGATTGTAGCTAATCTAAACGGTGCGGAATTCAAGACTAACTTATCAAGCAGTCAGGCAACCATAATCATTCCTAAATTGAACATCGGATTATATGATGTTAATTTGTTTTATGAAGGAAGTGAATACAACTCCACCACATTCAATTATATGATAGATGTATACCAAAGGCCAGTAACAATAAGTGCAACTAAAAAAAGCTTTGTAATCAATTATGCAGACAAATATACTGTTACTGTTAAAGACAAAAACAGGAAAGTCATAGCTGGTGAAAAGGTAACAATTTACATCAACAATAAAAAATATACAACAGTTACAACCAACAAGAAAGGTATTGCAACTGTTACAATCACTGCAAGTAAGTTGAAATCACTCAAAGCAGGTTCCAAAACCTTGAAAGTTACAATGTCAGACAATTACAATCCTAATTCAAAATCCGTCAAGATAACTATCAAAAAGGAAAGGACAAAAATTGCTGCTAAAAAGAAAACATTTAAAAAGTCACTCAAGACCAAAAAGTACACAATCCAATTGAAAAACAGCAAAAACAAGGCAATTAAGAAAGTTAAGGTATACTTGAAAGTAAAAGGTAAAACTTACACTGCAAAAACCAATTCAAAAGGAAAAGCTACCTTTAAAATTACTAAACTTAATAAAAAAGGTAAATTTACATCAAAAATTACTTTTAAAACTACTAAATACTACAAAGGAACAATTAAAAAAGTTAAACTAACTATTAAATGAGGTCATTAATATGAAAAGAAAATTGGCAATTATTTGTTTGTTGTTATTTATTTTATGCTCAATTTCAACAGTTTGTGCTGAAAATACTAATGACACTCAAATAATGCAGGAAAGCGATATAAACAATAATCTTGAAATTACTCAAGACCCAATATTAACGGATGACACAAGCGATCTTACAAAGATTATTAACAGTGCATCCGAAGGTTCAACAGTAAAGCTAAACAAAAGTTATACACCGGCGAATCGAATAAACATTGACAAGTCATTGGTCATTGACGGAGCTGGAAATACAATAGACTGTAGCAAAGCTCAATTAAGGTCATCAAACGGTGATATAACCTTGAAGAATTTGAAGTTCACTAATGGAAACTCATTCAATGGCGGATCAATCTACATCACAGGTTCAGCCAAATTTACCATTATTAACTGTACTTTCACAAACAATAAAGCAAACAGTTTTGGTGGAGCAATTTATAATAATGTCGTTGAGACATTAACTATCAAAGACTGCAAGTTCACAGGAAATACTGCAAAACTCACAGGAGGTGCCATATTCTCCAAAGGAAATGTCGTAGTTGAAAAATCTGTCTTTGAAAACAATCAAGCGAAAATTGATGGTGGTGCTATTCACGCCGAAAAATCAGTGGATATTTCAAATTCCAAATTCAATTCCAATAAAGTTGATGGACAAGCATCACATGGTGGAGCTATTCTTGTAAAAAAAGATGCATTCATCGATAATTCTACATTTAACGGGAATTCTGCAATTAGGGGAGGTGCAATTTTTTCATATTCCGATTTAATAATTGAAAATTCAGAATTCATTAAGAACACCGCCAGGGAAGGTGGTGCTGTAAAAGTAACCAGCGACAGTCACCTATATATTGAAAAATCAACATTCAAACAGAATTCTGCAACATCTGAAGGCGGTGGAGCAATATACTCAAACAAATGGCTACATATTGGAAATTCCATTTTTGAACTGAATACTGCAAACCACAAAGGTGGAGCTATCGAAACTGATTACATCCAGTTCAGCGGAAAAAACATCTTCACAAACAACACTGCACAAGACCATGGTGGTGCAATATATACCAACAACATTGGACGCGAAAACAACAACTTAATTTTTAACGGAAATCAAGTAAAAAGTGATTTTGGTGGTGCAATCTACATTAACAAAAAATCTGGTGATGTGAAATTTTCTTCATCTGTATTCAAGAACAATCATGCAAATGCAGGTGACGGTGGAGCAGTATACTCAGACAGTGGTTCAACCAATCTCTTCTTTACCAACTGTACATTCACATCAAACTATGCTAATGCAGGTAAGGAAAAACGTTATGGAGGCG
>Ga0256405_10011592_pt1 | contig 11191 bp, 15 predicted proteins | sample RumenRJG_02DNA_FD_189096 | JGI IMG/M metagenome (GOLD analysis project Ga0256405, IMG submission 189096) | Bovine rumen microbial communities from Lethbridge, Alberta, Canada - RJG_02 | ecosystem: Host-associated > Mammals > Digestive system > Stomach > Rumen | place: Canada: Alberta...
AGACAACGTGGAGCCCGACGAGTGGACGGAGGAGGATTCGCTCTATGACATCACGGACTTCGCCTACCTGATCGACCAGATCGCCGAACAGGTGGAGGGCGACGGAGAGGTGAACATCGCCAACAAGAGCTTCGAGACTAACGGGTGGGTCGTCGCCGAGTTCACCCTGAGGAAGGCGGCACAGAAGACGGTTTAAGGATTCACGGTTATGGACGAGAAGAAAATCTGAAACGACAAAACAATTAACTAATTTTACGATTATGACAACAAAAAGAGAACATTGGCAGATCCAGTACGGATGGCATGATGATGACTGCCAGAGAGTGGACGTAATTTGCAGCGAGGATGAGCTGCCGGTTATCTGCGGTGCGCTTGTGCGCTACGACGAGAAGGTCAGAAACGAGCCTATTGCCTGCACTGCCTACAAGGGTAGCAACGCATCATTCAGAAGACAGCCTGACTATTGTTATTGCGACTGTATGTAAAAGCGAGATACTAACGAAATTTACGATTTACGATTATGGAAAAGAAGAACTATTACGTCGTTGACCTGATGCACGACGACTCATCGAAGTCGATGTATGTCGTGGACTGCGTACACAAGAAAATCTTGTACTACAACATGGCATACGACTGCAAGGATGAGACTGCATCCACAAGGAGGATTTATAACGCCGACAAGAACAAGCCGTATTTCGACAGGAGGTTAGGCTGCAATCTTATTGAATTGATGGAGCATCTTCCTTACAAGGGAACACAGAAAGACATCCTGCTTGCTACGGACAATCCCCGCGAGGTCACCCGCAAGGTGGCCGGCGTCAGGGCTATATGGTACTCCATCCGCGCCAAGTCGCTTGAACACACCGCTGCCAGCGAGTCGGCAGGGTGGGGCGAGTCGGTCGACGACGACTTTATTGCAGAACAGTTTAAGGATTTATAAACAAAACGAATTATGAGTTACACGATTTTATACCGCAGTATGTTCGTCAGGCTGAGTGACGGACGGTTCATCCCGATGGTGGAGATGGGCGACAACAACGTATGGGAGGCAGGCAACCAGCGCCGTGCAAGGGACTGGCAGCAGTGGCGCATCGGTGACCGCAAGGCGTTCCCTGCCTATACCAAGGAGGAAATCATGGCCGACGTGGAACGAATGATTGACCATGAGAAGGAGCGTGTGGGCAAGCCCTACGCAAGCTATGAGAACAAGGAGGGCTGCTATACGGAGCAGGAGATTGAGAAGAACTTCGGCTACTACTCTTGCATCGCTATCGAGGGTCGCCATTGCAACGACACGAGTGCCCAGATGGTGAGGAACTTCTTCCTGAAGGGCTTCGACCAGGCTGTTAGCTTCGACGAGGACAGCGACCTGAAGATGGAGTTACACTGGTGTACGGAGTATCCCCACTATGAGCGCCGCCATGTGAGCAGTGAGCATGAACTCCTGCAGACATGGGAGGAGCTGAAGGAGGTGAAGCGTGACGTGTGGTTGGGCTACTACTGCTGTGCCAACTGGCTCTATGAGCAGCACCGCAAGCGGACTCCGAAGCGCGAGAAGAAGGAGCGCACGGCAGGTTTTGTGGTGACCATCAACGACGGATATATCACGAAGACATCATCGCGCAATTTCTTCTCCAACCACTATTTGGAGTTTGCACACGTCTATCCACAGCGTGTCACGGCTGAGAAGTTGCAGCAGCGCATCTTGCGTTCCAGCTATCGCTCTGAGGTACATCCAGTGAAAAAGAACGCCGCCGGCCGTTGGGAGTTGGCAGCATAACTTAAACGATTACGATTATGGCAAAGAAAACCTACAAGTGGCTGGAGAGGATGGTGGACAAGATCACCAAGGCCGATTGCCCGAACAACAATTACTTCCGGTACTACGGACGTGAGGTCACGCTGCAGTCCGGGACAAGGGATTACGTTGACGTGCATGTTGCGGAGAGAGACGACGGCGGATGGCCCAGGAACCAGATATGCTTTACTTTCGACTTCTGGACCAAGGACCTCTGCTTCTGCTCCTATAACAGTTACGAGGAGCGCGACGCCATCATAAAGGCTTTCCGTAAGATATACGGCAGCGTTAGCGTGGAGTCTGACGAGCCTTGGGAAGACGATATCCGTCCGTACCAGCAGATGCTGGGCAATGATGAGTACGACCAGGAAAGTGTAGAGCGAGAGTATAACGAACTAATGAAGTTAAAAGCAGCATAAACAATTTAAAACGAGATACGACTATGGCACTACACAAGGACGAGGGTATGGCGGAGCGCTGCGAGGTGATCGACGAGCGCTGCCATGACTGCCCGATCATGGAATACGGCTGCACGGTGTGCAGTGATATGTTTAACATCTAAAACTTTTACGACTATGCAGGTAAGGATTAAGTTCAGCGCAGACCTGGTCATCACGGGCTGCGACATGGAAGAGGTGAGACGCAAGTTCGAGGGGATGGATCTGTTCTCTCAGGCTGCGAAGGACTGTGGCGTGGAGTACTCCGAGACGCTCCTCATTGAGGATGCCGGAGACTACACGGATCTGTGGGACGAATACAACAACGCTTAAACGAGATACGGCTATGGCAATACTTACACAAGAAGACATGGACAGGAGGCTGATGATGAAGATTATCGGACACTTTGCCGGAATGACAAAGAACATGACTCCGTCGATGGCCGAGTTCCGCCACCGTCAGCGTATGATTATGCTGGTGCGCTGGACGTTCCTGCGCTACTGTCAGCGTAGGGATCTGGTAAGGGTATGGCTGGATGAGTTCGGGCACAACCTCATGCACGCCAGAATCGGCATGTGGATGGACGAGCCCTATATGAAGCTGCGTGATAACGACGGCCAGAATGTTATCCTGGCCCAGCTCTCTATCGACACGTTGAAGGCGCTTTACTACTACATCAAGAATCTGGATATGACTCATGAAGACAAGAAGCGACTCGTGATCCAGAGACTTAAAGACTTCGACCTGCCATATACGGACGAAGAGGTCGATGAGCTTATCAGCGAAATATGGTTCCCCTGCTGTACGGCAGAAGCCAATGTCAACGAGATTGTGTTACAACATCAGTACAACATTTCATAACACGAGATACGACTATGGCAAAGTTATTACTGAATGAGTGCAAGGATGTGGAGGGTACGTGGTACGCTCCTGAGAGATGGCTGGAAGAGCAGCGCGATGTGAAGCGTGCGGAGCTGTGGAACACTACCAGCAGCGCTGGCGACTGGGACGGCTATTTCGTGCAGAAGTATAAGGGTCGCTACTGGCTCATCCTCTTTTGGAAGGAGAACATGGACTGGACTCCTTATTTTCGTCTGACTACGGCAAACAATCCTATTGCATCGTTTGACCGTCTGCCTACAAAGGACGAGTGCGACACGGTGCGAGAGGAGTATGAGAAGGATATGCTGGAGCGCATCGGTTCGCCTCTGGCAAAGAAGTATAACTAAAAACGAGATAAGGACTATGATGAAATATTCCCATGTTATTCCGTGCCCGTTTGAGGTGTGCAACCTTGGGTACAATAAGATTGTGTTCGACAATGGCTATGTGGCCAATGCCGGCAACCTGTGCGGCGTTCCGCCTTGTATGGTGCGTGACTACAGGGTGAAGACGAGCGTGTCGGTTCAGTCGTTTACCGAGTACGACAACGGCGAGAGCGTATGCAACTGTGAGTGGTGGCTTGTTGAGCGGACTGCCGACAAGCTGATTATCCGCTATACCAGCCACGGCAACATCGACAGATACGGCAACTACTATTCTAAGTCTGAGACTTTCGAGACAAATAACCTGAATTGGTTTGAAAACGCAAGAGGTTAAACTAAAACGAGACACGGCTATGGCATTTAAATTAGACAAAGCAGAGATACGGCAGTTCTTTCGTGAAGAACATATCAATGAGAAGAAACAGTTAGCTGAGTTCGCTGAGAATATACAGGCGAAAGGAATGGTTTCCGGCTGCATAGCTGTAGAGTTTTCCGATGGCACCTATGGATTCTATGACATAAAGCCATGCGAACAGGACGAAGTACTGGTCTTCGTTCAGAAACTGAGTTCAAAACGCTCACAGGTGTATATAGACAGACAAGAAGAATATAGATAATCACAACTAAAAATAAGATACGACTATGGCAACGAAATTACAGAGACTGCGCGACAACATCGCGGCAATAGAGTGTGCCCTGAAGGGCGAGAACAACAGCGAGGTGCTGGCAAAGTACAGCGGCTTCGGCGGTATGGGTTTTATCCTGAACCCTCTCGATAAATCCGCATGGACGAAGAGCGACATGCAGTATTATGAGGACACGGAGCGGCTGCGAAAACTGCTGGTCGACAACAGCAAGGACGAGCAGGAGTTCAGCCGGTGGTGGCAGAGCCTGAAGCAGAGCGTGCTGACGGCTTTCTATACACCTGCAGAGCTTGTTGGGTCCGTTATGGAGGCCGTTTACGGCATGAAGAGCAGTTACTATGATAAGGGTATCTGTCCCAGGACGATGCTTGACCCTGCAGCTGGTATGGGCGTGTTCGGTAATGCCGCTAAGATGGCGGCTCTCGGACATTGTAACAGCCTTGTGAAGCTGACATCGTTCGAGAAGGATATCCTGACGGCTACACTGCTGAAGGCCAAGCAGCGTGAAGATGGTGGCTTTATCTATTGCGACGGCTTCGAGAACTTCCCGAAGGACGAGCTGGGCATGTACGACCTGGTGGCAACAAATGTGCCCTTCGGAGACATCAGTGTGTTCGACGCTGCCTACACGAAGAGCGAGAATCCTGTACGTCGTGAGGCTGCGAAGATGATCCACCGCTACTACGTGCTGAAGGGTCTCGACTGTCTGCGTGACGGTGGTATCCTGGCTTATATCATCACCAGCAACTACATCAACCGCGACACGGATCAGCTGCAGGAGGCATTGAAGCAGGCACGGCTGATCGGTGCGTACCGCCTGCCGAACAACCTGTTCAAGGAGTCCGGAACCGAGGTCGGTACTGATTTGCTGGTGCTGCAGAAGGACGTGAACAAGCAGGAGCTCTCCGATGCGGAGTGCATGCTGCTCACGGCGATGGAGGAGGAGGGCTGCCCCACGAACCTGTACTTCAGCTGCTATCCTGAGCACGTCATATCGACCAGCTGGACCGTCGGCACCGACGCCTACGGCAAGCGTGCCTTCGAGTACTACCACCGTGGCGGCGTCGAGGGTGTCAGCCAGCAGCTCGGCAAGGTGCTCTCGGAGGACGTGAGGAGCAAGTGCGACGTGGCGCTCTTTGAGAAGAACGCCTCTGCCAAGGCGGAGAATCCAAAGGCCAAGAAGGAGAAGAAACCCCTCTATACGAAGAAGGAGAAGGTGCTGATGGCGATCCACGAGTGCTACACGCAGCTCTATGAGTATGAGCGCAAGCAGCAGAAGGAGAACGCCGACCTGCGCCGTGACCTGAACAAGCTCTATGACGACTTCGTGACGGAGTTCGGTCTGCTGAACCATATCAACAACCGCATGGATGTCCAGCGTATCGCCAAGGAGCTGCTCTCCCTGGAGCAGCCGAGGGCAGACCGTACGGTCGAGAAGGCCGACATCATGCTGAAGCCCGTCGCCTTCTCCACCGAAGAGCGCACCGAGCTGATGACGGCACACGAGGCGCTGGTGGCCTCGCTCAACGAGTTCGGCTATCTGAACATCCCCAGGATGGAGCAGTTGACGGGCATGGACGAGTTCGGTCTGGTGGACGAACTGAAAGGTGAGGTCTATTATAACCCCCTGACGTGGAAGTTTGAGATCAAGGCAAAGGTTATCAGCGGCAATGTGATAGAGAAGATAGAGCAACTGAAAGCCGCAAAGACAAAGATAGTGAAAGCCAAGTCGCCACTGATGCAATATATGGGATATATTGACGAGACCATCGCCGCCCTCGAGGCCGCCGTGCCGACACCTATCCCCTTCGAGGACCTGGACTTCAACCTCGGCGAGCGCTGGGTGGACCCGCAGGTCTATTCCGACTTCGCCTCCGACTTCTTCTCCATGCCGGAGGACCCTGAGTGCTCGTGGCGCGGCGGCAGGGCGGAGGTGACCGTGAAGCTGATGATCGACCAGTACCTGGCCGCCTCCACCTCTTCCAACGAGCGTATCCGCACGCAATTCAGCGTACAGGCCGAGACGGGCAACAAGCTCGACGGCATCGACCTCTTGCAGCACGCCCTGAACGACACCACCCCGAAGCTGATGCGCTACAAGCGCAACGAGCGCGGCGCCTATGTGATGACCGCCAGCGACGAGCTGGCCAAGGAGGAGGACCCCGAGGCCATCCAGGCCGCAAAGACGAAGATCGACGAGATACGACAGGGCTATGCCGACTGGCTGCAGCGCCAGCCCAAGGAGTTCCGCGACCGCCTGGCCGAGAAGTACAACCGCCTGTTCAACTGCACGGTGAAGCCCGTCTATGACGGCTCGCACCTGAAGCTCGACGACGTGGACTGGGCGGGCGTGAAGGAGAAGTTCGGCTTCGACAAGCCCTACAAGTCCCAGCTCGACGCCATCTGGATGATCATCTGCCTGGGCGGCGGCGTCTGCGACCACGAGGTGGGTTCCGGCAAGACGCTGATCATGTGCGCCGCGGCACACATCATGAAGAAGCTCGGGCTTGTTCACAAGCCCATGATCATCGGCATGAAGGCCAACGTGTCGGCCATCGCCGACCTCTATAAGACCATGTACCCAGAGGACAAGGTGCTCTTCGCCACGGAGTCGGACTATTCGGCCTCCAGCCGCGTCGACTTCTTCAACCGCATGAAGAACAACGACTGGAACGTGATCATCATGAGCCACGACCAGTTCGGCAAGATACCGCAGTCGGACAGCATCCAGCAGGAGCAGATCCAGAAGGCGCTACAGGAGTGTGAGGACGCGCTCGACGCCGTGTCGTCGGCCGAGGGCTGGGAGATCTCCAACAAGATGCGCCGCGGCCTGGAGAAGCGCAAGAGCAACCTGAAGGCGAAGCTGCTGAACCTGCAGAACACCATCCGCAGCCGCAAGGACAAGGTGACGGACTTCGAGCAGATGGGCATCGACTTCCTGCTGTGCGACGAGTACCAGGTGTTCAAGAACGACGCCATCGTCACCCGTCACGACCGCGTGGCAGGCCTGGGATGCACGGAAGGAAGCCAGCGCGCCTTCAACTTCCGCATGGCCATCTATACGATCCAGCGCCGCCGTGACCGTGACCTCGGTGCGGTGTTCTTCTCCGGCACGGTCGTCACGAACTCCCTGACGGAGCTCTACGTGCTGTTCCGCTACCTGCGTCCCCGTGCGCTCCGCCGTCAGGGCATCACCTGCTTCGACGCCTGGGCCGCGATCTTCACCAAGAAGTCCTCGGAGTACGAGTTCAGCGTGACGAACACCATCGTGCTGAAGGAGCGCTTCCGCTACTTCATCAAGGTGCCCGAGCTGGCGATGTTCTACAACGAGATCACCGACTTCAAGACCGCCGAGGATGTCGGCATCGAGCGTCCCCGTAAGCACCCGATGCTGCTGAATATCAAGCCGACCCCCGACCAGGAGGTCTATATCCGTACGCTGATGAAGTTCGCCCAGACCGGCGACTTCCGCCTGATCGGCATCGAGTGCCCGACGGACGCCCAGCAGAAGGCCAAGATGCTCTACGCCACCGCCCTGGCGCGCAAGATGTCGCTCGACATGCGCCTGATCGACCCGAAGTACGGAGACCATCCCAACTCGAAGGCCAGCCGCTGCGCCGAGATCGTCAAGCGCTACTACGACGCCTTCGACAACATGAAGGGCACGCAGCTGATCTTCTCCGACCTGTCCACCTGGCAGGGCAAGGGGCAGTGGTCGGTCTACGGCGCCATCAAGGACAAGCTCATTGACGAGTACGGCATCCCCGCCTCGGAGATCCGCTTCATCCAGGAGGCCAAGAGCGACAAGGCCAAGCAGGAGATCATCCGGCTGGTCAACGAGGGGAAGGTCCGTGTGCTGTTCGGATCGACCACCATGCTCGGCACCGGCGTCAACGCCCAGAAGAAGGTCGTCGCCGTCCATCACCTCGACACGCCGTGGCGTCCCGCCGACCTCGAGCAGAGGGACGGACGCGCCGTCCGTAAGGGCAACGAGGTGGCCTCGGAGTATGCCGGCAACCAGGTGGATGTGATCATCTACGCCGTGGAGAGAAGTCTGGACAGCTATAAGTTCAACCTCCTGCACCTGAAGCAGGTGTTCATCAACCAGCTGAAGCGCGGCCAGCTCAACGTCCGTACCCTCGACGAGGGGGCGATGGACGAGAAGACGGGAACCAGCTTCGCCGACTATGTGAGCATCCTGTCGGGCAACACCGACATCAAGGACCGCTTCGTGCTGCAGAAGAGGATCGCAGCCCTGGAGGGCGAGCGCAAGAACTTCTTCCGTGACCGCCACGCCCAGGAGGAGAAACGCGACCGCCTGGCGCACGACAACGAGCGCATCAGGAAGAATATCGCCGAGGCCGAGAAGGACTGGCAGCGCTATCTGGAAGCACGCACCGTCGTGGACGGCGCCGTTGCCAACGACCTGGTGATCGACAACTTCGCCACCTCGGAGCCCCAGGGCAGCGACGCATGGGTGAAGGACATGGCACGTGAGCTGATGCGCATCGACAACGACACCGTGCTCACGCCGGGAGAGTACCGCACCATCGGAACAGTCTGCGGCTTCCCCGTGGTGATGCGTACCGAGCTCATGGGCTACAGCGACGCGGAGGGCACGCAGCTCTACCGCAACCACTTCATGGTGCAGGGCTCCAAGATCCTGCACACGAAGGACAACGGCCGCCTGCCGCGCCGCTCGCTGACAGACACCGCCGGCTACTTCCTTTCCTGCCTCGAGGCCATCCCGCAGCGCATCGCCGCCTGGAAGTCCGCCGTCGAGGTCGCCGAGGCCGACATCCGACAGCTCCGGGAGATCATGAAGGCCGACTGGGGCAAGGACGGGATGCTTGCCGACATGAAGCAGCAGCTGATAAAACTCGACGAGAAGATTGCCAAGACCGTCGGCAAGAGCGACGAGGAGCTCATGGCACAGGCCAGGAGCGAGAAGGTCGAGCTGCCCTATACCTTCGAGCGTGACCGCGGCGAGTACTCCGTGAAGTTCAAGCGCGACTTCCTGTCCCTGGTATCCGTCAAGGAGATGCGGGAGATGGCCGACACCGGCTCCTACAGTGAGCGCGGATACGTCCGCGACTGGTACGGCCGCTACAGCGGCAGCGTGAAGGCCGACCGTGAGATCGAGGTGGAGTTCAGCCGCCCCGACAAGCCCGACGCCTTCATCCTGAAGTGCATCGCCCTTCAGCAGCAGCGCGAGAAGGACACGGCATGGCTCCGTGACCACGCCGCTCTGGCCACCGACGGCACGGACCTGACCGAGGAGAACGAGACTATCTTCGCAGCCCGCCACTTCCTCTCCGGGAAGCGGCAGGCCGCATAATATGAACCTTTAAAACATTTACAGTTATGGCAAAGACAGAACTTACCTACGTACGTGTCCTGGAACACGAGACCACCGACCAGATCCGGATCGGCGCGAGCTTCCCCGTGTTCAGTGAACAGCTCGACAAGGCCGTCGAGAGCGTCATCAAGTCCTACGACAAGAGAATGGCGTGGTGCGGCGGCTGGACCGAGGCGAACAACAACGAGTATCACGAGCGCATAGCACTCGTTGATGCGGAGACCCTTCAGCCCGTCAGGGAGATATGGAAAAAGAAGAAGTAACGACTAAAACATTTACGGCTATGATTGAGAACTGGATTCTGGCAATTCTGTGGATCCTCGTCGCCCTGAAGAGCGGCTGGAAGTGATCGGTACTATTTATCTCTCACGCCTCACGGGGAGCAAGGCTCCTTGTGGGGGTTTTCCTTTAACGACATTCAAAACGACTTAAACTTTTACGATATGGTTTTCAGAGCAAAGATCACAAAGTGCTATTCAAAGGTCGAGTCCCTTCTGAATCTCAGCAACTACAGCATCGTCCGCGATGCCAAGGACACCTATATCGAGGTGGATGATGAAACGCTGGCGACGCTCATCGAGTCCATGAACACGGCAGAGGAGCGGCTTAGCAAATGCTATCTTGAATTTATCCACTACATTTACGAACATTAAACCACAGCGACTATGAACAAGAAGCAACGTGAACGCCTGAACGAGCTGATCGAGCAGGTGGAGGGCATCGTCTCCGAGATCGAGGAGATGGCCGGGGAGGAACAGGAGAAGTACGACAACATGCCGGAGAACATGCAGGACTCCGAGCGCGGCGAGGCTTTCCAGGAGGCTGCAGACAACCTGCAGGACGCCGCAGACGAGCTGTCGAGCTGGTGTGAGGATACCCGCAGCAACCTGGAGGTGTGACCATGGACGGCATCTACGAACTCACCCTGAGGGCGCAGGACGGAAGGGAGCGGCGGATCCTCGCCTGGCTCCCCACCGAGGCCTGCCTTCAGGACTTCTACGACAAGGCCCGCCGGCGCGGGCTTACAGTGACTGAAAACGCAAGTAATAACCAAGAAAACGACAACGACTATGAACAGATTCGATGAAGAGATGATCCCGTATTATCAGCGATATGACGACGCCCTCATGAGGGGCGACAGGAAGGAGATGGCCTACCTGGCACAGTTCTGCACCGAGAAGGATCCTGACAAATGGAAGCCCTTCCAGCGCCGCCAGGTCTGCGAGAATATGCGCTCCTACGACAGAATGAAGACCTTCGGCTATACGGAGGTGCGTCTGAACGACGTCGGCTGGTTCGAGTGGAAGTTCCCCGACTACGAGCGCCAGGAGTTCATCCCCCTGGGCGTCGAGATCAACCGCGGCTGCTGCAAGATGAAGGAGGCGAAGGCCGTCGGCGTCCTGCAGGTGGCCAACGGCAACTGGGTGGCCGAGGTCGGATACGACTTCACGAGCATCGGCACGAGCGTCGTCTATCTGGGCTGTTTTCGCCTGAAGCAGTATGCCACCCGCAAGGAGGCGCTCGACGCGGCGCTGCAGGAGTATATCGACCGATGGACGAAGCGCAACCCCGACGAGAAGAAGGAGGACCAGGCCGTTATGAACGCCCGTGCGCTGATGGACGGCGGCACCGTCGACCTGAGCGGGAAGCCGAAGCGGCAAGCAAAGCCAAAGGAAAAGCCAAAGGC
>Ga0256405_10011595_pt1 | contig 11188 bp, 8 predicted proteins | sample RumenRJG_02DNA_FD_189096 | JGI IMG/M metagenome (GOLD analysis project Ga0256405, IMG submission 189096) | Bovine rumen microbial communities from Lethbridge, Alberta, Canada - RJG_02 | ecosystem: Host-associated > Mammals > Digestive system > Stomach > Rumen | place: Canada: Alberta | collected...
TGCCAATGATGATAATCTGGATGTAGAGATGTCTGACTATGATGACCTGTTGTTCTGGTCTGCCCATGTAAACTGGGGAGCAGGCTTTTCCCAAGGTCTTATAGATGATCCCCGCAAAAATACTGATCTGCTTTATTTCTCCATCTTCTATAAAGGGGTGAGGGAATGGTACAGGGAGGATAATGATTATTTCTTCGAGGGTGACAGACCGGACCGTCATGGCCTTCTGCAGAACTCTGTGATACTTGAGCTTGCTGTGGACAGCGTGCTGGCAGACAGGGAGTCAGGTATGAGGAAGGGATTCTTCACCAATGTCACCTTTGAGTATGCCCCAAATGCATTCTTCAACAGCTATCTGGGCGATGCCGATTTCCGCAAGTACTATGCACAGTTCAAGTTCTTTATACCGATGCATGAATTTGCTCCAGAGAGCAAATTTGCCTGTGTTTATTTCGGGAACTCCAGCATGGTGGACTATGTGGAAGGGCCGGAAATCCCGATCTATGCAAGACACCATATAGGCTCCCTGAATGTTTATAGCGGCCTTGGAGGCCTTATAAGAGGCTATGAGTCCTACCGGTTTGATTCGGGACTTAAACTGGCAAACCGCAGCGAGATCCGCCTTCTTCTTAAAAAGATTCCTATCGAGTCTATGTTCAGAGGAAGTGCTTTCTTGCGGTTCAGCGGAATCACCTTCTTCGACATGGGTTACTACGGCTTCCTGGACGGGGCTGATGACGGATTCATCTGTTCATGCGGATTTGGTGGACTAATATCATTTATGGATATAATATCTATATCAGGATATATTGCATTCCCTTTAGCGGAGGAACGGCTTGACCGCAAGCGGGTGGTGCCGGTCCTTGGATTCAGTTTTAAATTTTAGTTTTGGAGGTTTTTATGGAAAAAGGGAGAGAGACGCTGGGAAGCCGCTTAGGTTTCCTTTTCCTCTCGGCAGGATGTGCAATCGGACTGGGAAACGTATGGAGGTTCCCGTTCATCGCAGGAAAGTACGGTGGAGCAGCATTCGTGCTCATGTACCTTATATTCCTTGTAATCTTTGGTCTTCCTATCATGGCGGCAGAGTTTGCTGTAGGACGTGCATCACGCAAGAGCGTGGCCCAGTCCTTCAAGACCCTTGAACCCGCTGGAACCAGATGGCATATCTTCGGCTATTTCGGCGTGGCTGGAAACTATCTTCTCATGATGTTCTACACCACAGTAGCCGGTTGGATGTTATATTATTTCTTCGCCACCGCGTCTGGAATGCTCGCCGGTCTCAATCCTGACCAGGTAGGGGCTTTCTTCGGCGGTGTGGTATCCAATCCTTCCCTCCAGATCTCCTGGATGGTCATTGTAGTCATTATCGGCTTTGCAGCCTGCTTCTTCGGCCTTCAGAAGGGTGTTGAGAAGATAACTAAGCTCATGATGTCCGGTCTTCTGGTCATCATGCTTCTCCTGGTGTTCCGGTCAGTTACACTCAAAGGTGCGGGTGACGGTCTTGCATTCTACCTTAAGCCTGATTTCGGCAACATGGTGGAGAACGGTCTTTGGGAAGCAGTCTATGCAGCTCTGGGCCAGGCATTCTTTACCCTCAGCCTCGGAATCGGCTCCATGGCTATCTTCGGAAGCTATATCGACAAGTCCAGAAGCCTTACAGGTGAGTGTATCAACATCATAGGTCTTGATACCTTCGCAGCTCTCATGTCCGGTTTCATCATCTTCCCGGCCTGCTTCGCATTCGGTGTGAACCCGGGTGCCGGCCCTGGCCTTATCTTTGTCACACTGCCTAACATCTTCAACCAGCTGGCAGGCGGAACATTCTGGGGAGCTCTCTTCTTCCTGTTCATGAGCTTTGCTGCCCTGACAACTGTAGTGGCAGTTTTCGAGAACATCGCTGCTTTCATGATTGACCGTGGCGTTCCAAGAAAGAAGGCTGTAATCATCAATGTAGTGCTTATGATAGTTCTTTCAGTTCCATGCGCCCTGGGCTTCAACGTATGGTCAGGCTTCCAGCCTCTGGGACCTGGCACAGGCGTCCTTGACCTTGAGGATTTCTTTGTAAGCAACAACCTGCTTCCTATCGGAGCCCTGATTTATCTGGCATTCTGCTGCACCAAGATGGGATGGGGATGGGACAACTTCATTGCCGAGGTTGATGCAGGAAAAGGCCTTAAGTTCCCTAAAGGCAAGGCTATCCGGTTCTACCTTACCTATGTTGTTCCTGTTGTCATCATAGTTATCTTTATCGCAGGATACTGGAACATCTTTAAACCGCTTATCATGGGTAAGTGATCCATTTTTTTAGTTTAAAATAAAGTCAACTTTAGATTAAACTTAAAAAAAGCCCTGGGAAACCCAGGGCTTTTTTATTTTCAATAAGGCAGATCAAAGCTCTGCAGAATCAAAGCCGTCCGTTCGGATACCGGTCAAAGTAGTCTTTTGTAGTCTTGGCAACAACTCCACTGAGCACAATCAGCGATATACAGTTAGGAATTGCCATAAGGCCGTTGGTGATATCCGCAATGGTGAATACTGCATTGACTGTGAAGTAAGGGCCGATGAGAACAGCCAGGATATAGAGCCATCTGAAAGCTTTCACAGGACCCATATTTCCCTTGGTCAGGTACTCAAGACACTTCTCGGAGTAGTAGTCCCAGCCCAGGATAGTGGTGAATGCAAAGAAGATAAGACACATCATAAGGAAGAACTGCACGCTGACGCCGTCGCCACCTAAAGCTGTCGAGAATGCAGTAGAGGTAAGGGCTACACCCTTAAGACCCTGTCCGCCGATCTCAGGGGAGTTCCACAGGTCTGCACCTGCGATTATGATTGCAAGGCCAGTCATGGTACAGATGATAAGTGTGTCGATTATAGTACCTGTCATGTTCACCATTCCCTGTTCTACAGGCTCATCAGTCTGTACAGCAGAAGCTGCGATAGGTGCAGATCCAAGTCCTGCCTCGTTGGAGAATATACCCCGGGCAATACCTTTCTGCATAGCGTCGGTGATCTGCTTGAACACAAATCCCATAGCACCGCCTGCCATTGCCTTATAACCGAATGCGCTCTTGAAGATAAGGGCAAATGCTGCTGGAATTGCTGTCAGGTTGGCAATCAGGACAGAAAGTCCTAAGAATACATATATAACAGCCATGAACGGAACAATTACAGATGCAACCTTGGAGATTCTCTTGAGGCCGCCGATAATTACCAGGCCTGCGAAGAATGTCACCAGAAGGCCTCCTATCACAGTAGCCCAGGAGTAGGAAGTTCCGGCAAACTCAAAGGCAATATGGGCATTCTTAGGGTCGAATACGTTGTTGATAGCCGATGTTATACCGTTGATCTGGGTCATGGTACCAATACCTAAAAGACCTGCCATAGCACCGAATACTGCAAAGAGCACAGCCAGCCACTTCCACTTGGCACCCATTCCTTTCTCGATAGTGTAGAAAGGTCCGCCAAGGATATGGCCATCAGCTGCAACCTCGCGGTACTTGATGGAAAGCATACATTCGGCATACTTGGTTGCTGTACCCAGGATTGCGGCAATCCACATCCAGAACAGGGCTCCAGGACCTCCGGCTGCGATAGCAGTAGCCACACCTACGATGTTACCTGTACCTATGGTTGCCGAAAGGGCAGTGCAGAGTGCTGCAAATCCAGAAAGCTCTCCGGCATGACCTTCGGTAGCCTCTTTGAAAATACCTTTGAATGCCATCTTGCTTTTGGTAAACTGGATACCGCGGCTGCAGACAGTCATCAGAAGTCCTGTTGCCAGGATCAGTACAATTGTAGGGATTCCCCATACCACGTCGTCAATCGCATTTAAAAAAGCATCTAATCCGTTCACTTTTTTCTCCCTTTTAATATTTTTCAAGCTCTTTCAAAAGAGCATTAAGTTTATTTCCATAATTCTTGTCCATAGCCCAGGTTCCTGCAAGTTTCCATACAGTAGGGGCCTTCCCGCGGGGCTGCACATACTTGTAGCGGGGATCCACCAGCTTGTTTCTAAGCTTCTTGTCCTTGGTCGCAAAGGCGTGCAGGTGCTGTATGTGGGCCCGCACTCCAACCGCCTCGGATGGAAACTTCTCGCCCGGGTTCTTCTTGTTCATGGCTCCCAGCCCGCAGTAGTTGTTGAACCAGGGCTTGACCAGCCCGCCGTAGTGGAGGAACCCGGTCTCAAGGCACATCTGGCAGAAGGCTACATCCGAGTTTATCCCCTCAAAGCGCCCCTCGGTTACGTAGTATCCTGCAAGCCGCCTTACCTTGGCCTTGTCTGCCTTGGGGTTATGTGCCATAAAAAACTGCTCAAGCTCGTAGGTGTCCTTGATTCCTATTGCCGCAATATCCCTTGAGCACACCTTGGAAAAGCTCTGCTTTGTGTTCTCGTAGGTGGCACAGGAGAAGAGGAGGCAGGATAAAATAGTAAGCAGGATGGCAGAGAGCAGTTTGCGCATTATATCTTACAGCTGTCCGTTCTGAAGAAAATCCAGGGCATTGCAGAACCGTATTCCGGACTCTGATGTGCCTGTTGTCTTATCAAGCGAAATAAGGACTCTTGGATAGAAATCCCTGATCTGTCTGAAGGGGCGAAGCTTCTTGTTAAGCACCTTTGTATCCTTGACAAATGCTTCCACCTGGATGTACCAGGTCTGACCACCCTTTGATGCCACAAAATCGATGGTGTTGTTTCCCACCTTGCCCACGCAGATGTCGTATTGCTGCCGCTTGAGCTCCAGGAACACCAGGTTCCTGAGGATAGGATTCATCTCCGGCTTCTTGGTCAGCATGTTGCTCAGGCCCATATCTGCTGCATAGAAGGTAGGAAGGCTCTTAAGATTCTCCCTTTCCTTGATGTCATAGCGTCCGACACGGAAGATAAGGCCGCATTCCTCCATGAACTGCAGATAGTTCTCGGCAGTAGGCTGGGTAGTCTTGAATCCCTGCTCTGTCAGGGTGTCAGCCAGTTTCTTTGAGGAACATGATATGCCTGTGTGAGTGAGCATGTAGCTCATGGCCGCATCCAGTACTTTGATTTCCTTGATAGGGTGGATGGAGGCTATATCCTGCACAATGATGGTGTTGTAAAGTCCCAGCAGGTACTGGTTGATGTTCCTTGAGTTCTTGAAAAGCTGCAGTGTGAATGGGATGTTGCCATACCGGGCAAAATCCATGAAGTGCTGCTCCACAGTCTGTTCTGCCACTGCCTTCAGCATGCTCTGCTTCTGAGCCTCCAGGTATTCTGCGAAGGAATAGGGAAGCATGGTGACAAGCTGGAAATCGGAAAGTCCTTCGGTCAGGGCAGTCCGGTTGGAGCCGGATATGTAGAGGTCGGCATTTCCCCTGGCAAGGAGGGAAGAGAGCACTTTTTGGAAACCTGTGCACTTGTAGGCATCGTCGATGAAGATATAGTTCATCACTCCTTCCTGGAGTTTCTCTACAATATAATCTTCCAGGTTTTTTGCATCCAGGAGCCTTGAGTAGGCACTTTCGTCCAGGTGGACAAAGATCATGCGGTTCTCCGGTATTCCTTTCTGCATAAGCACTTTCTGGAAAAGTTCCAGAACCACTGATTTACCGCATCCGCGGATGCCTGTAATCACCTTGATAACATGCTTGTCCATGTGACGGGCAAGCTCTTTCAGGTATTGAATTCTTCCAATCATACTTGGATTATAGTTTGAAAATCTCGATAAATCAAGTACTTTTTAAAATAAACTTAGATAAAGTTACAGAAATATTCAAAATTAACTTTAAAACTTGGATATGATGAAAATGGCGATTTTCTATTGCAAATATATATAAATCATTATAAAATAAAGTTATGGAAAATAGTGAATTAAACCAGGGACAGATCCAGGTGCAGACTATCCGGGAGGTGTTCCATTACCTGCATCAGTTTAAAGGCAAGTGCTTTGTCATCAAGATTGACTGTGACATTATTGACAATCCTCAGTTTCCTCTTCTTATAAGGGATGTGGTGAAGCTGCGGGAGGCCGGCATACGGATTGTGCTGGTGCCTGGGGCCAAGGAGCGGATCGACGAGGTCCTCTCCGACTACAGCATAAAGTATCAGTGGATTGACGGCATGCGTGTCACAGGGCCGGATGCCATTCCCTTTGTGGAGATGGCAGCCTTTGATGTGGCCAACAGGATCATGACCAGCCTTTCTGCCTACGAGTGCCCGGCAGTGATCGGCAACTGGGTGCGGGCCCGGGGCGTCGGAGTGGTGGATGGCACCGACTACCAGCACACCGGCTATGCAGAGCGTATCCTGACCAAGGAGCTCCTCAAGATCCTGGACGACGGCTTTATTCCTATTCTCCCATGTGTGGGGTGGAGCTCCATCGGGCGCCCCTACAACATCCTCTCCGACGACCTGGCTGTAGTGACAGCATCACGCCTGGGTGCCGACAAGCTTTTCTTCATAACATCCCGGCCCGCCTTCATGGCAGCCGATTATAAACTGCCGGCCGGAGCCGTGGTAGCCACCACCGGCCGCATAAGCAACATGAGCCTGCTTGATGTCCAGCAGTTCTTCAAGGACAACGAGCTGGTGCCTGGTCTGACACTGCTGGACAAGGCACGCCGTGCCTGCGAGGCCGGTGTCTCCCGCGTCCACATACTGGACGGCTGCAGTGACGGTGTTCTCCTGCGGGAGGTGTTCTCCAATCTGGGCTCCGGCACTATGGTCTACTCTAACCAGTACAGCGGCATCCGCTCCATGCGCTACGACGAGGTGGGGGATGTGCTCCGTGTCATGAAGCCTTTTGTGGACAAGAACATACTTCTTCCCCGCACCGAGGCTATGATAGAGGATGCTCTTAACGATTTCATCGTGTTTGAGATAGATGGTGCAGTCCACGCTTCCTGCGCTCTCCATGTCTACCCGGAGGGGGTGGGCGAGATTGCGGCTGTGGCTGTGGATTCTGCCTATTCCCACCTGGGTGTGGGACCGAAGATGATAGAGTTCCTGTGCGAAAGGGCCAAGAAGATGGGGCTTAAGAAGGTGTTTGTCCTTACAACCCGCACTTCAGACTGGTTCCTGGGAATGGGCTTTGAGGAAGGGGTTGTCTCCGACCTGCCCGAGAAAAAGAAAACTGCATATAATTATTCAAGGAACAGCCGGATCTTTATTAAAAACATTTAATAGCGCCGTATGAATATTGTCGTAAAGCTGAAAGAGACCTGTATCTCAGTCGTTCCCATCATTGTTATAGTCCTTCTTCTCAACTTTACAATTGCCCCGGTGGGTTCTGCCACCCTGGTTCGGTTTCTGGCCGGCTCCCTGCTGGTCATTGCAGGGCTTACCCTGTTCCTGGTGGGAGCCGACCTGGGTATAAGCCCCATAGGACAGAAGGTGGGGGCTGCCCTTACTGCAAAGCGGAAGCTTCTGCTTCTTATAGGTGCCGCCTTTGCCATAGGCTTTTTCATCACCATAGCCGAGCCTGATGTCCAGGTGCTGGCCACCCAGGTGGTGGGGGTGAACCCGGCTGTCTCAAAGGTTCCCCTTATTCTCATGATTGCTGTGGGTGTAGGCTTTTTTGTGGTCATAGGTCTGCTCCGTATCGTGTTCAATATATCCTATCGCTGGCTTCTGATTATCTTCTATGGCATTGTATTTCTGTGTGCCTACCTTACTAAGCCTGATTTCATGGCTGTAGGCTTCGATGCCGGGGGAGCCACCACCGGGCCTATGACTGTTCCTTTTATAATCGCCCTGGGTGTGGGTGTGGCCTCTTCCAAAGGTGGAGCCGCAACCCGTGATTCCAGCTTCGGTCTGACTGGAATAGCCTCCATAGGTCCTATCCTTGCAGTGCTGCTTCTGGGACTCCTGAGCAGCGGTACAGCTTCCGGGGCTGCTTCCAGCGACCCTGTGGAGTTCACAGGCTTTATTGATGTAATGCCTGATGTGGCAAAGGAGATTCTATCATCCCTTCTCCCTATGACGGCTATGTTCATAGTATTCCAGCTTACCCTTATACATATGCCTCCATATCAGGTGCGGAGAATGATCAAAGGACTTATCTACACCTTTGTGGGACTTGTCCTGTTCATGACAGGAGTGCAGGGGGGCTTTATGCCGGTGGGGAACAATATCGGCGCAGTCATAGGAGGTCTTTCCTGCAGCTGGATTCTTATCCCCATAGGCCTTGTGCTGGGTGCTGTGGTCGTGTGTGCAGAGCCTGCGGTTTGGGTTTTGAACGGGCAGATAGAGGAGATTTCCGGAGGTCATATACGTAAGCGTTTTATGCTTATCTCCCTCTCTGCCGGTATAGCTCTGGCTATCGGAATATCCATGTACCGAGTCCTTTCAGGGGCCAGCCTGTGGCACTTCATCATCCCTGGCTATGCCTTGGCAATACTTCTCACATTCTTCACCCCGAAGCTCTTCACAGCTATTGCCTTTGACTCCGGTGGTGTTGCTTCGGGACCCATGACCTCCACATTCATTTTATCATTTACGCTGGGGGCATCCAGGGCGGCAGGGGGAAATCCTGTCCTTGATGCCTTTGGAGTCATTGCCATGGTTGCCATGACACCTCTCATAACTATTCAGATTCTGGGCCTTGTGTTCAGCATGAAGGAGAAGCAGTATGGAAAATAAGATGATCTATGCCCTTGTGGGGCGGAATTCCGGTGAGCTGCTGGTGAATGCGGCTAAAGGGGCCGGTGCCCGGGGAGGCACTATAATTCCCTGCCGCTCAATCTCTGACAACTCTGTGCTGCAGTTCTTCGGGCTTGGGGAGAGCGACCAGGATGCTGTGATTATTGTCACAGAAAGCCAGAATCTCAATCCTATCCTTGATGCTGTTCAGAATGCTGCCCTGGAGGATAAGAGACTTTCAGGCTTTGCAGCTGTGACAGGGGTAAGTTCTGTGATGAAGTTCATGGCAGAGAGCAACGGGATGGAATATTTCAAGACAGGAGAACAGACAATGAATAAAGAAACTTCTCATGAGATGATTTTTATTATCGTAAACTCAGGCTTTGCAGATGATGTGATGGCTGCGGCAAGAAAGGCAGGAGCCCACGGCGGCACTGTCCTGAATGCCCGGGGCACCGGAAAGCAGGAGGATGTGAAGTTCTTCGGCATAACTATTGTGCCGGAGAAGGAGATTCTCCTGATCATAACAGAGAAGGAGAAGTCGGCCGCCATACTGGATGCCATCAAGGCCCTTGACTGCTTTGCCACACCGGGAAGCGGCATTGTCTTCAGCTCAGATGTTGACAACTTCACCATATTGGGGAAAAAATAATGGCAGATACTATGGAAAACGGGTTTAAAAAAGTTCTTATAGTTTGCAATTACAATAAAGAGGGTGCCGGCCGTATCGCCATGGATATGGAGAAGTACCTTATGGAGAGGGATTACTCTGTCACTGTCATAAGGAACAGCCAGCTGGACCACTACAGGGTGGGAAGCCAGTTCTCTCTTCTTGTGACATTGGGTGGCGACGGTGCAGTGCTTGCGGCTGCAAGAAAAGCGGCTCCCTTTGATATCCCTATTCTTGCCATCAACTTCGGCACCATAGGATTTATGACCGAGGTGGAGAGAGACCAGTGGGAGAATGCCCTTGAAAATTTTGTGAACGGCACTTATGTATGCCGTCAGCATACCATGCTGGATGTCTCTGTCATCAGGAGCGGCGAGACTGTTGCCCACGGTCTGGTCCTCAACGAAGGGGTGATCAACTGCCCGGACTCAAGGACAGTGCGGATGGCTGTGGATATAGATGATGAGCGGCTTGGACGCTATATGGCAGACGGTCTTATTGTATCCACCACCACAGGCTCCACAGCCTATTCATCGGCAGCAGGCGGTCCTATTGTATATCCTGATATGGATACCACAATTCTCACTCCTATATGCCCATATTCATTCATTGTACGGCCTATTGTGGTGTCACCGGAGAAGAAGATCACAGTGACACTGGAGGCCAGGAACAGCAACATAATCCTGGCTCTGGACGGCCAGACTACCATATCCATCAGGAACACTGACAAGATTGTGTTCGAGAAAAGTGTATGCAAGGCCAGGGTGATCACACTGCCCGGCAGCGACAAGCGGTTCTTCTTCAAGTTCAGGGAGCGGATGAGCCTCCATGGAGCTGACTGATGATTGACGAGATAGCCCTCAGGAACTTTGCACTGGTGGAGGAATGCACCATCAGCTTTACCGAAGGGCTCAATATATTGTCCGGTGAGACCGGGTCAGGAAAATCCATAATTGCCTCATCTGTGGCCATGCTTTGCGGCTGTAAGGGCGATGCGAAGATGGTGCGGACCGGCACCGATGAATGCCAGATAACAGGACGTTTCTTCACTCAGAATCCAGAGGTTCTTGCCTGGCTCAAGGAGCACGGTATTGCAGATGATGAGGGTTCAGTTCTGGTGCGTCGAACCCTGCGGAAGAACGGAAGGGGTTCCATCTCTATCCAGAAGAGCAGCATAACCAGGGACGAGCTGTCAGAGTTTGCCTCCCTTGTGCTGGATATCCATGGGCAGCACGAGCAGTACACCCTGGTTAACCAGACCAGTCAGATGCGGCTTTTAGACAGCGGCGCAGGGCTTGGGAAAGAGCTTTCTGAGCTTAAAGCCCAGTATGGCCAGCTTCTTGCCTGCCGCCGCTCCATAGAAGAGCTGGAGAAATCGGCAGCCGACAGGGAGCGGGAACTTGAGCTCCTGGCCTTTGCCATGGACGAGATCTCAAAGGCTGACCTTAAGGTGGGCGAGGAAGAGGAGCTTGATAACCGCATAAGAGTTCTTAACAGCCACGACAAGCTCTCCCATTATCTGGAAGAAGCCTCATCCTTCCTCTCAGGAAGCGGCAGTGCGGTCCAGGCTCTTAAGCAGGCGCGGAGCGCGGCAGAGCAGGGGGCAAAGATTGATCAGTCCCTGGAGGATCTTTCAAAGCGTCTTGATGAATCCTACTACGAGGTGGAGGATATAGCCCAGAACCTTAAGGATTATCTGGCCCATGATGCATACGATCCCGATGAGCTTGAACGGTGCCAGGAACGGCTTTTCCTTATAAGGCGCCTTAAGAAGAAATATGGCCAGACCATAGAGGATGTGATTGCCTATGGGGAGGAGGCCAGAAAAAACTACAGCCAGCTTTCTGATTTCAGCGGCAGCAGAGATGCACTCCTTAAGGAGGAGAGCAGGCTGGAGAAACAGG
>Ga0256405_10011596_pt1 | contig 11187 bp, 8 predicted proteins | sample RumenRJG_02DNA_FD_189096 | JGI IMG/M metagenome (GOLD analysis project Ga0256405, IMG submission 189096) | Bovine rumen microbial communities from Lethbridge, Alberta, Canada - RJG_02 | ecosystem: Host-associated > Mammals > Digestive system > Stomach > Rumen | place: Canada: Alberta | collected...
TCGACAAAATGCAGCGATGGCATGAGCGCACGCAGAATGGCCTGGTATTGGCTCGGTGTCCACGGGCGCATATAGGCGTTCAGATGCTGCCTCCAATACGCAAAGACATGTTGCAGCGCTGCGTCCGGCGCGTCGAGCGCCGTCTGATCGAGGATGATGTCGCGCACGACTTCCGGCGGCAAATTTTTCGTCGGCCCGATTTCGACCGACGTGAACCAGACGGCGCGGCAGACCGTTGTGAAGATGGTCGGCGTCCGCTCCTTCAAGATCGCCTGCAAGCGGTACTGCGTCGCAGCTGCCTGGTTGAACGGGTCGATGCGCTTGCGTGCGCCCGTGCGGCGGTTCGTCTGCCACCAGCAGCCGCCATCGTAATCGATGCCGCCGTCCTTCACCTCGATGGAGAGGATGCCGTGCTCGGGATGCAGGACGATGAAATCTCCCTCTCCTTCAGAGCGTGCCTGCCCATCCTCATTCAGCCAGCGGAACGAATAGAAAATCGTGTAACGGTCGTCAAGCGTTTGTAGCGCCTGATAGACCGCTTTTTCGCCTGCGCTTCCGTGGAACGACGGCTGCGTGTCGAGCTCGGCCGGATAGATTTTTGCCATCGCAGGATGCCTCCTTCTTCACCTTTTCACATCGGGACTTCGTCATTCAGGAATGCTTCCGGCCCGTCCTTCAGCGCCGCGTGGCAGCGCTCCAGTCGTTCAAGCAATGCCTGGTCTTCGCGCCGCTCTGCGCGCTTTTCGACGATGGAGATCTGCAGGCGGACGTGGGCGATGACCTCGCCCGCGTGATCCATCAGCGCTTGCGCTTCCGCGAGGAGTTTGCCCCAGTTGCGGGGATTCGGCTTCGTCGCGAGGAATGCGTTGTAATAGTTTTTGAGCAGCGCGAGCTCAGCCTCGCACGTCTTCAGCGTCGCTTGGACAGCTACGGGGTCGTCGGCATAGTCTACTTGCGCTGTGAGCCATTCGAGCAGGTGGACGGAACGCGGGACGATTTCGAGGACGGCCGCGAGCTGCGCCGCCTCCTTGCTGTCCGTGTCGTAGATGGCGCTCATGTCGCCGTTGACCATGGCGATGTAGAGATTGATGGACATATAGGGAATCCGATAGCCGCCGCGCCCCGTGCCGCCGTCGGCGCTCATCGCGCCATCCTTGATCTTGCGACGCACGGTGTAGATGCTGCAGCCGAGGATTTCCGCCGCTTCCTCGACCGTGAATTCGTCCTTGCTGTAGAGGAGCTCGCGTTGTGCATCCGAAAGTTCAATCATCGAGTGCATCTCCTATCGTCGTGTTTGTGCTTATTTTATCATTTCATCGTGTGTAGGTCAATGAAAAGAAAGCGATGTGCTTCAAAACACAAGCAAATCATGGTATTGTTTATGTGCAGAAATGGGAAATTTGAGCAAGTAGATACAATGAAGCAAAGCAAAAAACATTTTTCTTGCTTTGCTTCTGCCCACGTGCTAGGATGGGAGCAAGATAAAATGATAACAAGTTACCATAGAATCCAGGCAGCATCTTTCTCCGTGGGGTGCTGCCAGCTTTTATCGGCAGGGACGTCGAAGAACGTGAGAAAAAAGAACGTTCGGCAGGAAAACATGATGAAGATGTAGAAGCTATCAGATATAGAAAATATATGAATTTTTGATAATCCCTCTGAAAAGTTGCTTGCTTGTTGACCCTTTTCGGTGGAAGATACGATAGAATGGAATTACATCCTACGAGGAAAGAATGTTTGTGAGGAGCGATGCGTATGGGAAATCAGGTACGCGTGGGTTCGGCAGAACTCGTGGAACAACTTTTGTCGTACCGTCCGCCAGCTGGCGTGTCGGCTGCAGTCAATCCGCAGGTGTCAGGTGGAGCAGGCCGCTCGATGCTGCAAGCGCGCGACGTGTGTTTTTATCAAGTCGAAAGTTTGGCCTTTGACGAAGATTATCCGCGACGTGAGGCGTTTGAGAATATTTTGCTGACGCTCGACGATCCACATTTCCTTTTCGTCTACGACCTGCGTGGTGACGAGCATGGCATCAAGCTCTACATCGGTGTCGTGCGCAATCTTGCAGCCGATGACGGGACGAACCGTTTGACAGCGCTCGACTATGGCACGATCATCCAAGGCGCATTTGAAGGAAATTTCGGTGGCAGCCGTATCCGCCGCGTGCTCGGCAACGAGCTTTCCGAGGAACTCTTGTCGGTAAAGGCGCGCGGACGGTATGAACATGGTGGCATGATCGTCGGCGTTCCGTCGGAAAATGACGAACAGGATGAGGGGAAGGGATTTCAAGGCATCGACCGCCTCATCAACAGCATGATGGGCGCTTCGTGGCGTCTCGTGATTGTAGCACAGCCAGCGGAGAGAAGTGCTCTGTATGATTGGCGCGAAGAAATTTATCACGCTTACAATGCCGTTGCGCCGTTCGTGAAAAATTCGGTGCAGTCGTCGCGGAACGCTGGAACGAGCCGGACGACGGGAACGAGCAGCAGCAAGACGGACGGGACAAATTTTTCCAAGAACAAATCTAACGGTGGCAGCAAGAGCCATTCGTTTGGGCCGAGTGATGACAGCAACAGCAGCGGGACGAATTGGTCGACGGGGGAAAATGCAGGGGAGAGCCACAGCCGGACGGGCGGAACGAATCGCAGCAAGACGACGAATACGGGGACGTCGCAGATGGTTGGCGTCGAGGTCGCGAACAAGAGCGCGCAGGAACTCGTGAGCTATATCGATGATGAGCTGCTGCCGCGCATGAAACGTGGCTTCGGTCGTGGCATGTTCCGTACGTCCGTTTATTACATGGCGGATCAAGCGAGCACAGCACATCAGCTGCGCGCGGGGCTCCAATCGCTCTTCGGTGGAGAGTCGTCCTCGTACAGTCAGCTGGCGGCTTGTCCCATCGATTTCGAAGCGCCGGGGGCTGGACGTCTCGTGCGGCTGTATCAGAATGTATCCTTGACGAAGATGGACGCGCGCGTTCCGGACGAAATCCTGTCGCTCCTCTCGCGTCCGCACACTGGGAAAGCGGTTGGACTCGACACGTGGCTGACGGCGGATGAAGTTAGTCTCATGGCAGGTATGCCGCAGCGTGAGATCCCAGGGCTCGCTGTGACGGAGGGTGTCGAGTTCGGATTGAACACGGAGGCGGATGGCGATGTCGTGCTCGGGTCTTTGGTGCAACGCGGGCGCAAGCTCAAAATCCCATTCGCGCTCGCACGCGACGTTCTGCAGAAACATACGTTCATCGCTGGCGTGACCGGCAGCGGCAAGACGACGACGTGCCAGAAAATACTCAAGGAAGCGGGCGTCCCGTTCCTCGTCATCGAGCCCGCGAAGACAGAATACCGGACGCTCGTGGAATCCGAGACATTCGATGATTGCCTCGTGTTCACGGTCGGTGACGAGAGCGTCGCACCACTACGGTTCAATCCGTTCGAGCTCGTGCGCGGCGAAAATCTTTCCTCGCATATCGATATGCTCAAAGCGACATTCACCTCGGCGTTCGAAATGGAAGCATCGATGCCGCAGCTCATCGAGGAAGCGATTTATCGTTGCTACGAGGAAAAGGGGTGGAATGCGGACACGAGCCGCAACGATGTGATCGGCAAGGCGCCTGGGTATACTGCTGGAACGAACGATGAGTTTTCGCGCAGTTTCGATGCATTTCCGACGCTCGATGATTTTCTTGCTGCGTTGACGACTGTCGTACAGGCAAAGAATTTCAGCGAGCGTTTGCGGGATGATTACATCGGTTCGCTCGTCAGCCGCTTTTCGAATCTTCGGAAAGGCACGAAAGGACGTATGCTGAACACGCAGCATTCCGTTCCGTTCGATGAACTGTTGGAACGAAATGTGATTTTTGAACTGGAAGATTTGCGGTCGGCCGAAGACAAATCTCTGCTCATGGGGCTGCTGCTCGCGCGCATCTCGTCAGAAATCCGCAAAAAACATGTGGAGGATGCTTCGTATCGCCATGTGACGCTCATCGAGGAGGCACATCGCCTGCTTTCGCGCGTGGAACCGGGCGACGGTGGCGCGAAGCGGAGTGCTGTCGAGACATTTGCCGACCTCCTCGCTGAAGTCCGCAAGTACGGCGAGGGTCTCGTCATCGTTGATCAGATCCCAAACAAGCTCGCGCCCGAAGTCATCAAGAACACGAACACGAAGATCATCCACAAGCTGTTCGCACGCGATGACAAGGAGACCGTAGGCGACGCTATGCTCATGGACGACAAGCAGAAGGCGTATCTCTCGTCGCTCGAACCGGGCGAAGCCATCGTCTTCACAGAGGGTAGCGCGAAGCCTGTCGATATCGCTGTGAAGCGTGAGACGGATACGAATGGCAAGGACGTGGAAGATGAGGTCATCCGGAAGACGTTCGAGCGGGCAGCGCAGAAAAACGGATGGGGCAGCATCTATGTGGACGGACGTCTCGCGAGGTCATACAGCGCAGAACTCCGGACGCTCTTGACGCAGGCCGCAGAAACGGGGCAGGAGATGCAGCCGCAACCCGCTCACACGCTGGCCGAGGGACTGCATCATTTCGCGCAAGAAAACAAGCGGTTCGGCGTGTCATCTGCAGAGGATGCGCTCCACCGGCTCGTCACGGCACAGATGCGCGCGTGGATGGCGTTGCCCGAGAATGTGCCATGGTTTGAGCGCTGGGCTCGTTGGATCGTTTTCGGGAAGCGGCCTGCGGAACTCACGGATCTCCGCGTGGCGTATCTTTCAGCCCAGCTCCGTAGGATGAGCAGATAACAAGCAGTAGTAGAAAGGATGGAAGATTATGTTCCCATTATTTGCAGAGATTTCCGACGTGCTCTCGACCGTCAGCTCGCTCATGCCGAGGATTTTGGAACTGACAATCAAGGACCTCAAGCTCTTTGTCAATTTCCTCATTGACGTGTTGAGGAGCTTTGATGACCTGCTTCCGGGGGAAGAAAACGTAGAAGACGTTGGTGCGAAAGCGATGAAAGCCGAGGAAGAGGGCGTGACGCCGGAGCAGTTCGACGACTACGATGCCTACCGCAAACACCTCGAAGAGATGGAAATCACGGAAGAGGAAAAGAACAAATATACGGAAGACCAGCGGATGCAGAAAGGTGCGGAAGTGCTCACGGGCGCACTCATCCAGCATGTTGGCGAAATCAGCGCCGACATCCTGCGCTACATGCTTCAAAGCCCAGAGCGTGGCGAGGCTTACCGGTGGATTTTCGAGGAAAATCCAGATCGTGTCCGCGACATCGGAGACTTCCTCGCCGGCAAGGAGTTGCCGATGGAGAAGGCAGAAAAGATTACGACGGAATTGTACGAAAGCGAAAAGCAGGCGCATCCGGATACGACGCTCGATGATATGTTCAAGCATATAGATCAGGCAAGGAGTTGAGATCATGGAGACAGATCACATCCTCATCATTGAAAAAGAGAAATTGTTCCCGTACTATCGCGACGGTGCAGAGTGGAAGCCGGAGCTCTTGCATGGCAGCGCATTCGTGCGCTGGCAGCTCGCGCATGCGGAGGCAGACGTGCAGCAGATGCTCGATGACATCGCGGCGGCGAATGGCCTCGATGCCGAAGGCGCGGAGCAGCTGACGTTCCAGCTCGTCGCGTGCGGTGATGCAATCTGCAGCGAAAAAATCCAGAAAGCGCTCGGTGCGCATGCCGTCGGCATGACGCCCTTCGATGAGGCGATGGGACGCGTCGCGAACGAATTGGCGAAGCACAAGGAACTCCACATCCAAGAACTCGGCCTTAGCTATGACGGCGACAGCTATGCGCTCCAAAAAGGCCATTTGGAAAAACGCCCGTACAGCTTGGTCGCGTATCCCGTCAGCGCTGCGCTGATGCTCGCGGCAGCGACGGATGGCACGATCGCCCCTGCAGAAGAAATCGCAGCGGGGAGTGATCTCCTGAAGCTCAAGCAGCAGCGTGTGGCGCAAAATCTGCGCAAAATGGATCTCATGGAGCAGGTGCCGGACGAGATGTACGAGCCGCTCGCGCGGAAAGTCGAGCGCTTGCGCGCCATCTATGCGCTGCCGGAGCTCCAAGAGCGCAGCGGAAAGCTCATGGATCGCATGGACGCCATGCTTGCACTCTGCCGCCGTCCGGAGTTCCAGATCGCCTTCGTCGGCACGATCAAGACGGGCAAGTCGACGCTCATCAATGCGCTTCTCGGCAAGAATTACGCGTCGATGGACGTGACGCCGGAGACCGCAGCGTTGACGAAATTTCGCATGAGTGTGAAAGATTATGTAGAGGTCACGTTTTACACGGCGGACGAATGGGAGGCGCTCTGGGCTTCGCGTCATCATGCCGATAAATTCATGGAGGAGTATGAAGCGCTCAATGCCGAATCGCAGCGTCCGAAATGGGTCGGCCATGAAAAGTACCGCCGCGAGATGACGAGCGACGAGCTCGAAGAGGAGCTTTCGCGCTGGTCGTCGTCGAAGCACGCCGAGCACTATTTCGTCAAGGAAATCGAAGTCGGCATCTCGACGCTGCCGAAAGATTTCCCGACGTCGGTCGTCTTCGTCGACACGCCGGGACTCAACGACCCGGTCTCGTACCGCTCGGAACTCACGACGAAATACATCCGTCGCGCGAACGCCGTCTTCGTCTGCGTGGATTCGCAGAAAGTCCAGCAGGCGGAAATCGAAACCATCGCCTCCGTGCTCTCCATATCGTCGACGATGAAAGAAAAAGTCTACATCGTTGCGACGCAATGGGACCGTCTGAACGACCCCGTAGCCGACTGGAAGAAGCAGAAGGCATGGCTCGAACGTCAACTCACGGGCCCTGGATTTTTTGAATCGCTCGAAGTCTCTGCGTCGCACATCTTCCACACGGCGGCATACATCCAGATCCTCTGCCGCGATTACAAGACGCTCTCGAAGAAGGAAAAGAAGCCGCTCATGAAATTCGCGCTCGACATGGATCTCGACGAGGACGACAAGAAAGACCGCAAGAAAATGGTTGAGCTCGCGAATGTCCAGGCGGTCGGCGACATCATCCGCGACGAGCTCGCAGAAAATTACCGCACGTATCTCATGGATGACATTCAGGCGCGCTACGCAGACATCCACCACGAGCTCACGCGCATCGCCGGCGATGTGCGGCAAGACCGGCAGGAATTCCTCGAGGCGACGAAAAACTCCATTGAGGAATTGCACGCGAAGACGGATCAGAAGAAACGGGACTGCGAGGAGATTCAGAACGTGTCAAAGCAGCTCGATGGCATCTTGTCGCAGTTTGAGACGCGTACGGCACAGAACATGACATCGATTTGCGCGAAATTGCGCCTCGCAGTCAATCCGAGCTATCGGAAGCCGAAGCAGGCTGAGCAGGTGTCCCATTTGCATCACCTGGCGAATCTCTTCTTTGGCAGCGGCAGGCGTCGCAGGAGATGAGCGCGCAGCTGACGCTGGGATGCATCGCGGAAGAAACCGGACTCGCCTGCATCGGCGATGCAACGCAAACCGTTTCCCGTTTTGTCTATTCAGAAGACGCCATGCAGGATGATCTCGCGGTCGTGCGCACACAACGCGAATTGCGCACCGTTCCAGCACAGGCAATCCTCACGGAGCCGCGCATTGACCCATCCGGGCGCAGCCTGCTCTGCTGCATGAAAGGAGAGCTCTATCCGGCACTGGCAGCAGTGGCCGCTGTATTTGTGGCGCATGGTATTGTGCCAGACTATGCACGGACGCCTTCCTATCAAGAAATTGCTTCCGGCGTTTTCGCAGGGCGCAATCTTCAGCTGGGAACGGATACCGTCTTATCACCGTATGTGACCATCGGCGATGACGTGACCATCGGTGACGGTTGCAAAATCGAGCCTGGTGTGACAATTGGGAGTGGAACGGTGCTCGGCTCGGGGTGCATTGTGCGCGCTGGCGCGCGCATTGGGGTTGCTTCGTTCCTCCATTATGAAATCGATGGAGTGGCAGAGGTCTTCGGAGGTATTGGCTGGACACTGGTGGGCGATGATGTCATCATCGGTGCAAATACGGTCATCCAGCGTGGCACGCTCGGCGCGACGCGCGTTGGGGATGGCGTCTGTATCGGCGATCTTGTCCTCATCTCACATGATGTCAACATCCTTCCTGATGCACATATCACAGGCCAGTCTGGTATTGCTGGAAATGCAACCATTGGCGCACGAGCGTGTCTCATGGGACAGGCGGGCATCGTCGAGCATGTACACATCGGAGATCGCGCGATCGTCTATGCGAAGTCCGCTGTCGCACGGGATGTCCCTGCGGACGGGCGTGTTTCCGGCGTGTATGCGCGTCCCCATGAAATGACGCTCAAAGCACAGGCGCGAATGTTTCGAGCCATTTCACAGGAACGAAAAAATGAGAAAAATGGAAAGGAAGGATCGTAATGGGATGTTGTGTCGGCAATTGCTGCGTTCTGGATTGCGGTTTCTGCTGCATCATTGATATTCCAACCGGTTCCGGATGCGATTATCATCCAGTCGTGAACAATACGGCGTCACATGCGAAAAATATCGCAGATGAGACGGCCATCATGAAGAAGCGTGCACGCGAAAATGGCAGGAAACTCGGACAGGAAGCTCTCGCGAGTATCAACGCATATATGGATGAGATGATGGCGTTCCTCGCTCAATACAATCAGAAAGATTATGGTGGGAAAAAACTGAATCTCCATCTGGACGGCGTGAAGCAAGAAATCGCAGGGCTTCAGAAAGAAGTGCTCGATTTCATCGGCAACCGCATGGATGAGAAGCTCGTGGAGACGGATCCAGAGCTTTCCGTGATTTTGCAGGAATTGGACGATGACAAGCGCAAGAAACGCTTTGATGAATATTACGATCGCACCTATCGGCAGGCTGTGAAAGACCTCACGGAAAAGATCGAAGAAGTCGTCGGCAAACAGTTTGCCATCGTTCAGGAAGAAATCGATGCGCGGCTTGGCGAAGTCCAGCAATCGATGAACAAGGCGATGAAAGACTACGATGACGCCATGACGGCAATGAAAGAACAAGAGGAGCTGCCAAAAGAACAGATCAAAGCAGCCGAGTATGAGATCGCGTTGGCCGATACGTTGCAGAAGGAACTGCAAGACGACGTTCCTGCAAAATAGGTGGCGGCATGGATATCATCATTACTGGACGCGACGGATACGCAGATGCCATCGCAAAGCATCGGAAGGCAGGAGCCCCAAAGACCAAGGATTCCCTGAAAAATGATGTGCTCGTTCCATCGTCCTTCCTCTATACGCAGGAGACGCCGAACGGGGCGCTCGTTTACCAGACGATTACGAATGCGCTCGTCCGCCTATCGCGCATGGAACTCGAAAAGCTGCGCGGCAAACGGCAGAGAGGCAAGCGTCTCGAAAAGACGTGGGAAGCGCAAGGCTTGCTTGTCCCTGCAGATACCGATGAGTGCGCCTGCTTTCTCGATTGGGCGCGTGCGGCACGGAAGAAATCCCTGCCATACCTTTCGTTGAACATCACGACGACGCTCGCGTGCAACGCGCGCTGTGCATATTGCTATGAAAAAGGCGTGCGACAAAAAGCGTTCGATCATCGCATGATCGCGCCGCTCCTCACGTTTTTGCGCGAGCGCCTGCCGAAAGGCGGAAAGCTCATGCTGAACTGGTTCGGCGGCGAGCCGTTGCTCGGACCTGCCGTCATCGATGAAGTGACGGCGGCGCTTACGAAGGAACATATCGAATTTTCTTCGTACCTCATCACGAATGGCAGCAAGATCACAAAGCGTCTTATCGACCAGAAATTCCGGAAGTGGAATGTGCACGATGTGCAGATTACGCTTGACGGCCTTGCAAAAACGTATGAGGCGCGCAAACAGTATCGAGACCAGCGTTCTGGTATTTTCAAACGTATTCTCCAAAAAATCGAAACCGTTGCGAAAGCAGATATCAATGTGCATGTCCGCCTGAACATCGACCGGGAAAATATGGAAGAGATGCTGGAGCTCCTTTCGATGTTAGAAGAACGATATGGGACGCTCGGCAACGTCACCTGGTATCCGGCGTTTCTTACGGGGGTCGCCTGTGATCTCACGCCAGTCGAAAAAACGGTGTTCGTGCGACGGATGTTCGCGCGCATGAAAAATCCCGGAAAGATGAATGCGGCGCGTCGGTTGTTTTCTGCGCCACGCATCATGCCGTGTATGCGTTGCGATCGGAGGTCGTATTCCATCGATGTGGACGGGAATATTTATCGTTGCGAGCATGACGTCGGACACCCGGATCATGCGATGGGAAAGCTCTCACCGTTTGTGCTGGAAGAACGCGGACGCGCGACATTGCGCTTGCCGAAGGTGTGCAAAGCGTGTGCGTTTCTCCCCAAATGCATGGGCGGCTGCGCTGCGAACAAAGAGACGAACGATGAACTCTGCATGATCGAGCGCTACATGATCCAAGGCTACCTCGCTTTCATGGCAGAAAAGGAAGGAGCGGTATTCGATGAGAAAACAAGAAATCCCGAATCAGATTCGACGTCTGGAACATCATCAGGAGAAGCTGTACGAAACCATCGAACGGCTGGAACAACGCATCGTAACACTCGAAGAAGAAAACCTGCGCGCACGTGAGGAGAATCTGAGCTACCTCGAAGCCATCGCAAGCTTCGTGCGCTGGATGGCGAGCGAAAAAATGCTCGAAGAAGCAGAGCGTGCCTCGCATGCGTCGCTTTGATCTGTGCGCCTTTGCAGACGGACAGTCCAAGATAAACACGAGGCATATAGATGGGGTACAGAAAGCCGCCGACATCAGCAATCGTATGTCGGCGGCTATTTGCTTGGAAAAATCTGGCGGCAATATTTTCAAAGGTTGCCTGCTTGTTGACCTCTTCGGTTCCCCTGCATGATAGTATAACCACAGAACCGAGATGGTTTTCCGATGTCCACATGACGCTCAGGAGGTTTTGATCATGAGCAACAGCATTTTTGAAGACGCGCTATTTTTGGCAGCTGGCGGGATTGTCGGGCTCATCGCGGGCGCGGCATTGATGTCGGACGATGAGGAAGACGATGGCGAAGAGGAGGTGCGCGTCGCGCCGAAAGCGGCCGGCCGCAGCATCGAGGATCTTGTCGCGTCGCTGAAAAACGAAGCGCAGCGGGCGCTCGTGAACTGCGAGACGGACGAGGAGCGCGAGGAGGTCAGCGCGAGCATCCGGAAGTCCATCGAGGGATTGCAGGCGGT
>Ga0256405_10011597_pt1 | contig 11186 bp, 12 predicted proteins | sample RumenRJG_02DNA_FD_189096 | JGI IMG/M metagenome (GOLD analysis project Ga0256405, IMG submission 189096) | Bovine rumen microbial communities from Lethbridge, Alberta, Canada - RJG_02 | ecosystem: Host-associated > Mammals > Digestive system > Stomach > Rumen | place: Canada: Alberta...
TATCATATACGTGTGTACCGGACGCCTAATCACCCACTCATTACCCAATAAAAAAAAAGGACACACGATTATCCCAATACGTGTGTCCCATATAACTGAAGTATTCAGTAACGGTAATAATGAAATCATATGGATCCTAAGCGGCACGGCCACAAAAAAAGGCCAGCACTAACGCCAGCCTTAATATGCTTTAACTAGTTATGATAAGTTAGTTATTGTCAATTAAAGTATTGTAGTTTCTACTCTTATACCAGCAAAAGGAATAGTTACTGATATATTTGACTCATCCGCTACAGACCAAAAATAAATGTCTATTTGTGAGGCAGATAAACCAGAAACAGCCATAACTTGACCAACACTATTATCCTTATCAAGAAAGATAATTCCACCAAATACCATTAAATCATCTCTAAACTTATTTCTTCCTCCATTAGTTGAAAAATCATAAGTTTCATTATTTGAAATAAAAGTTATTTGATTAGCATTTGTATCAGTAAAAACATGCTTATATAATTTTGTGCCACCACCAACTTCAATTTCGCCTTCATCAATAGCGTCATTGACAATATTGACTACTTGTTTGTTTGTAAGCATTCTACGCATAAATAAAAACCTCCGTAATGCGGGCTTACAGAGGTATTACTAATCATGATACTATCTTTAGCTTTTTATACGTCTGTAAGCCCAACGTTTGCTTCTGCAGTTTTATATCATCCGAGAAGCATAGAGAGATGAGTAATTAATTTAGATGATTAAGCTGGTTTGTAAACTTTGATGTAAGCGTATTTAGAAATGAAACCAGTAACTTCGAAGTGACGGACGAAGTTGATGAAGTCACCATCAGCGTTTTCTTTGCTTCTTAATGCGTTGTAACCATTGTGTGTTTTGATACCACGTGGGTCAACTAAGACAGCATAAGCACCGCTATTTGTGATTGTACCAAAGTCATCAACAACTTTAATTTTGCATGGGACTGCTAAATCTTCACGATTGAATGCACCAGCAAATGTGTCAACTTCTAATTCAGGCATGACGCCTTTCTTCATGTAAAGAACTAATTCTGGAGAACCACCAATTAAGCAGTTAGAACCGGCTAAGCAGTTACCCATATGAGCGAATTGAGCAGCTTCGATGTCTTTCTTTAATTGTTTAATTAAAGCTTCACCTGTAGAAGTGTCAACTGGAAGGGCAACGTTTGCATATGAACCAGCAGTGACAGCTTTATCAATAGCGTTACCAATTAATTGTTTCTTAATAGCATACTTTGTTAATTCGTAGCTGTTATTTAATCTTTCTAAGATTTTTGCGCCTAAGTTTGCGCTTTCTTGAGCATTGATCATTGCTCTTTCGAAGTTATCGAATGGAACAGTTGTTTTAACTTTTTGTCTGCCTAATGTATAAGAATAAGCAACGCTTTCAACTGTTGGAAGTGCAGGAACAATATCGTCTGCGCCATCAGTTGTGACATCAGAGTAAGCAGTAGGAAGTGTTAAATCGATGAACCATTCTTCGATTGTTTTACCTAATGGTAATTCATCACCATCAAGTTCAGGAAGCTTGTCATAGAAACCACCATCAATAGTAACTTGTTTACCAATTTTATCTAAGAGACCAACGAAGTTACCAGTAGAGGCAGACCATGAACCAGCTTGTTTTGCGGCTGCAACATAGCTAGCCATTGCGGATTGAAGACCGCTAATTGTCATTTTTGCCATAGTTTAATTTAATAACCTCCGTAATAAACTATTTTTTATCTTTATTTTCAGAAGTGAAGAATTGCTTAAAAGCAGCATCAGGGTCAAAATTACCAGGAATCCCACCACTATTATCTTCAGTAGATGGTTTAAAAGAAGAGTGAAGGACTACATCTTTATAGTCTTTCAAAAGATTTTGGTAATCGCTGCTTAATTGTTTTTGTTCAGCTTCGATTTCTTCAATTTTCTGATTTACAACAGCGCTCTTTTCGATAGTTGTTTTATCGGTGGCCGCGCTGAATAAGTCAGCCACGTAATTTTTTAATTCTTCTAATTTGTTCATATATACCTCCGCATACCTCTAAAACTTTAACCATTAAAATGGGAAGAAAGGGATAGCGAGGTATAAGAACTACCCCTATCTTATAATATAAGTATATTTAATCCTTTTTCATTTGTCAAAATTATTTTTTAATATCTTTCTTTTCTTCCTGTTCGTTTTCAACTGACTTATTTAATTTTCCATCATCTGCGAGATCATCCATATCATAATCGATTTTTTTCTTTTGATTTGAAGTGATAAGTCCTTTCTTTTGTAATCAAGAAGTAAGAATTTTAGAACCAACATTTAATACTGCATAAATTAAAGCACTGACAATTGCCACAAGGATACTTTCTCAAGTACTAAGGTTAAGACCTTCACTTGCGGCAAAAGCAGTAACGGCAGTTCCCATTCCACAGACAATATCATTAAACATAATTATCACCTCTAAGCACTATAAATTACGAATCTAGAGAATTCGTCAGCCCAGTCAGCGTAGTAATTTCTTAAGTTGTCTTGGACTTCTTTAAGTCTGGCAATTGGAGTAGCAACATCGGCTTTATTGCTAACTCTTGTGGCATTTGTAACGAAGTCATCTTCATCAGATAACCAGTTACTACCATCTTGAGGTGTATCTGTGAATAATGTTAAGTTTTCACTACCAAGTTGATCCATAAGTTTATTTTCGATACCTGTCAATAGACCAATAAGTTTACCGTACTTTTCAGAGCTTTCTTGGTATCATCTCATCCATTGAGGAGCTTTCTCCGCAAAGGCTTCAACGATAGTTTCGTTATCTGGATCTTCTGCTTGTTCCCAAGGATTATGTTCTACGTCAATATATAGAACAACTTCGTCTTGGAATTCTGGCCATAAGAATTCAGTGAACATTTTCTTTGATGCAGTTGTATCGAGACCAAGTCAGCGTTGGCCAAATGCGGATTCAGTTACTTCCAAGACCATTTTACCTAAAGCGACTTCGCTATTGTCTGTTTTATCAGTAACGATGTCTAAATAAGTATTGAATTTTAATGAAGCAATATCTTTTAATGTGTAATAAAATCTTGTAACCATCTTAATCATTTTCATTACCTCCTGCGTTTGGTTCTCTAGTACTATTTACTGGCTTAGAGACCGCACGAATTTTAATGTTACGACCAAAGTGTTTGTTAATACGATCAATGAACTTATTGACTTCTTTTTCAATAGCATTGCCGTAATCATTGATTACATCATTATTAGCATTGACTGCGTCGACACTAACATGTGTTTGTTCAAGAGAGCTAGAACCATTATTGTCGACACCTAAGTAAGTCATTAATTCTTGTTCTAAACAACGTTCATGTTCTCTTAGTTTGTCGATAATGTATGGTGTTTGAGTTGCTAATGTTTGGACTCTTTGTAAATCTTCAAGGCTAGCGAATACGACTAATTCATTATTAAGAATCTTACGAACGATATCTTTCATCTTTTGTTCGTCATCAGCATTAACACCAACTAAGAATGGCATCTTTTGAAGATTAAGATTAGTGTTGATAACCATTTCGATTTGGACCATGCGGTCTACATAGTAGCGTACCATATCGAAGATTGGTTTATGATTTGGTGAGCACCAGCCAATAACAACATCCTTATTAACTACTTGAATGTCATTAGGAATAATGGAAACTGGTGCGCCTCTAAGATTAACCAAAGTTAAGGTTTCTGGATAATCATAGTAGTTATATGTTGCGGCCGCATATGGAGCATAGACTAATAAGTCTGTGTTTGCAATTGGGCGGCAAGCAACCGTGCCATCGGACCAGAACTTACGCATAATGAAGTTTTCTTGTTGGTCTTTCATTTCTTCATCTAAGCCTTCCCATTCGAACTTGGACATCCAAATGTTGAAGTACTTATTTAAATAAATTTGACGGCATCTGTTCTCAAGTTCGAGGACGCCTTGGTTATTGACGTCCCCCTCGCTTGATCTTTTAAAGAAATTGTATTTATTTTGTTTTTTAGACATATATTAACCTCCGATTATTCATCTAGATAAATTGTTCTGATTGCTGAGGATTTTTGACGTTCCTTTGAATTGACTACTTGGAATGAAACCGCATATAATCCTTGATGGCTATATGAGATACTAAATTGATTATTAGCTTCAACGATTGCAGTCTCTACATCATTTGGTTCTTCACTATCTCAATCAGCTTCAGTATCATAGAATGAAACTTCAATGTATTGAGTCGTATTATTTAATTTTTGTCCATATCATGAGCCTGAGAATGTTGTTTCCTCATAAGTAGGGAATTGTTCTGAGCTCCAGATAATACGACTCATATCATCAATATCATAGAAGTTTAATAAGTTAATTTCCCAGTTTTCTTTCTCTTGAGCCCAGTCATAAGAGCCGTTAACTCTATGATATCTTGTAACACCAGCAATGAAACGGGTCTTAATATCGTCTCAGAATTTATTGTATACAGCGCCAACTTCTGCGCTTTCTTCTTCAATAAATACTGGTTTACATTGAATGAAGTTGAACCAAAGACGGCTTGTGGTATTTGGAAGACCCATTCTTTTATGTTTGTAGCCGCAATAGTAGAACATGTTGTTTAAAGCGGCGATTTGGAAATTTAATGGTCTATATAATGAGAAGTAGAGTTTATTATTGTTGTAGTACTTTAATAAGTCTACATCATCAGAACCACTGACTCCAACTGATTGCATTTGTAAGTTTTTAAGTTTTTGAGAAATAGCTTGTTCATTAGAATATTGTTGATAAGCAGCGCTTGAGAATGTTGCTATTGCTCCTGTTGCTAAGGCGACACCTGCGGCAGCTGATGCGCCACCAGTGAATGCTGAAGCCGCAAAACTGACTACAGCACCTGCGACTTGAAGACCGCCCATAACATAACTCATGACTGATTGTTCATTTTTTACTTTCTTATCATAATTGTAACCATTTCTTAAGTAATTAAGATAGTCACTAGAGAAGATTGTTTCTTCATTATTACGATTGACTAATAAATAGTCTTCATAGTCTGTGTAAGTTTTAATAAGAGTTTCATTCCAAGAACTGTCTGAAGACCAGTCTAACTTAAAAGCGAAACGGCTATTAATTGTATTAGTTGGTTTAAATTTAATTGGTAAATATGGAGTTCCATTAAAACCATCAATTTCTAATCTTTCCATTTTAACTTCTTGACTGAAGCTATCATAGAGGAACTTATAAGTACTGAATTGGCTGGTATCTAATTTTGGGTCTGCAAAACGTAATCTACTATCCGTATCTCTTGGAGTATGAGAGATACTATTTGTAAGATAATTAGTTCAATTAAATTTATCTAAGCTAGATTCGAATTCGGTAGATAAAGACGCGTCATTAAGTTTCATATAACCATCTTCGTATTCCCATTCTTCAGGAAAAGTATATACTTCTGTCGAAGCATTATAAGTAACTGTACATGGTGCATAAGGTAATCTAATAATCTTAATAATCTTAGAATCTGTTTTATCTACAGAACTATATGCAATAGTGGAACGTGTAACTTGTGAACCAATATTATAAACTTGAGTAGTTGTAATTAATTGTTGTGCATATTCCATTGGAATGTTGCCATCGTAAGTTACACGAGTAAAGTTTAATTCATTAATTGTAAAAGAGCTAATTGTCATTGTCCCAGAATTATCAATACAGAATCCTGAAGAGATATTTCAACTTGGACTTGTTAATGATCCTTTGTGACTTTCGTTTCTAACAAAAGTTCCATAAACTGAGAGGAAAATATTACTACCATTGTTTACGAATTTAAAATCTGTAACTTTGTAAACCGCAACATCTACACCAGTAGGAGCTTGTCCCTGTGGAGTTTGCTGATAAGTTCTAGTATAAATACGGTATTCATTTCCAATAACTAAAGATCTATTACCATAAATGACTGTAGCGGAATTAGCATTATAACCAACTTGAATTCTGGCAGTAATTTTTCCACCTAAGTTTTCACTTCCTACTACATAATTATATTGTCCACTTGGTAAGTCTGTAGGTGTTAATGTCTGACTTGCGCCGCCACCTGTCTTACTAATAACTAATGGTTGATTAGCAATACAATAACATGAAATTGGATTGTTTTCTTGAATTGAAGCATCTTGCGCAGTCTTATAAATTAAGAACCAATCTAGGTCACTCTTGTTTTGTTGTTTGATTACTTGAGTAGTAACGTTTTCTTGATTAATAGGAATTTCTTCATTTTCAGCATCGAAACGTTTAATTATTTGTTTAATATTATAGTTACTATCGATTACATATCTATCTTTATGTTGTCTTTCAATAACTGTCTTTGGTGAGAAGTGAATATGACTTCCTACAAAGGTATTGACAGAGTCGATAGATAAACTTAATCTTAATGAGTTCTTTGATGTCCATTTATAAGACATTACGAAGTAATATCATGCAATATTATCTTGATAAATGCGGACATAATTTCCTACTTCTTGTTGTGATAAATCTGCTTGAGGAACTGGAATAACGATTTCTAATTCATTGGCAAAGCGTTGATATTGGAAGTCTTCGCAATGATAGAATACTTGTAATTCACTTAAGTAGTCCTCGATGTCGTCTACCCAAGCATTTCTAGTAGGAGTTAAATTAGATCAATAAATTTTTAAATCTGTCATTTATATATTACCTCCATCTAATATTATTATAGTAATATAGATTTAAAAAGTCAAAAGAGACCTCGTTAAAAGGTCTACAATTGAGCTTTAAGATTTTGGGATATGGGGCTACGCCCCAAGCCCCGGCAGTTGTAAGGATAAAGATTAGAGATACACCTCAACATCCTCAAGCATATACGATGCGTCGATACAGTTGTAAGTTACTTGTCTTTTGCGCATGGCCTCTTTAAGTAATACTAACATATCGCTATCTGCGGGACTTCATTTAATGGCGCCTTCAATTAGGTCATTATATGTGAATACGATGATGCGGCGACGTTTACTAACTTTGCGGATTCAATCACTGCTGTGCTTGCAAACTCAGAACTTAAATGGTTCCTTAATGCTCTTGTCGCTGCGGCCGCAATGCACAGATATAATGTCACTACCTAACTTGAAGACTCACTTTAATTTAAACTGACGCGGTTCAGTTTTGTGTAAACGAATGTTTTGGTCATTAATAGATTCACCACCGAAGGCGTATCTCTTATATGAGTCATCGAACTGATACATTGGGTTGCGCTCTAAAATTTGCGCTTTTAATTCTGGAGGTGTTTGGAAACATTCGATTACATAGTCAGGACCTACTACGAAAGCTCCTGGTTTAAGTTTACTACTGTCTACGCCTAATCCACTAAATAATGGACAATAGACAGAGTATGGGTTACCTGCGCCTAGAATTTTAATTGGTCTAGGAGATTCACGGTTATAAGTAGTGTAAATTTCCTTAATAAGAAAGTGTTCATCTCCAGGTAAATATTTTTCTCCGGCTCTTGTGTTAATGATAATTTCATCCATGAACATATAGCGTACATTGCGCAAAACCATGGATTTTAAACGAGCCATTGGAACCGCGAGAGCCATAATACGGAAGAAGACTGGTAACCCTTCATAGTCTCTTCAGTTATAATTCTCATTAATGTTGCCGACCCAAATATCGGCAATGCCACTAGAGATATCTCCACGTCTATATAGTAATTGGATTTGGAATTGCGGCTTCAAGAATTTATTAAGCAATGTCGCAATGTCATCAATATAGGCTGGAGTAATATCTACTTGGCGTCTACGTAAGACGATGGATGGATCTTTAAGATAATAGAAGGCATTATATAACTTAATCCAACTATTAACTGATTTACCACTTTCACGTTCTCCAACCGCAAAGTTTCAAGTCTTATTGTAAGAGAGCGCATCGTCTCATTCAAAATGCATATTATCTAAGTCTTTCCATATGCACTCAACTAGTGGTTTTTTATATACCTTTGATGCTGACATGTGATATACCTCCTCTGAAATTGTCTAACGATATTCTTGCTGGAATATATTCACCTTCATAGTCTTGTGTTTCGGCATTCCAGATATAAATGAATTGTTCTACTGGAGCACAAATTAAATCGTCTCCATAACTTATTAATACTTCTGCTACGTGGTCACCATTTGGAACTGCACTAAACTTACCAAATGGTTTACCATCTTCAAGTCCATAGTATTGTTTTGGACTTAAGTGGCGCACTTCTGTGTAAATGCCATCGAAGTGTAATTGTCCAGGATCATCACCAAATCTCTTTAGGATTTTTTCTGGTACTTCTTCAGGCAAACAGTTTAAGAAAATGCAATCTGTATCGTATCCAATTACATCTTTAAAGTCTACTGATTTTAATAAACTATAGAGTAATTGGCGTCCATAAGCAGTAATGAACGCCCCAATAATACTATTGTACGAATTACTCTTAGGAACTCCGCATGGACCTTCTAAGTCTTCTCAGAAACGGGTATCTTCTACTTTGCGCTCGAAGGAACCTGGAAGATACTCATTAAGCATCTTATAGAATCTTCTTACGCTACCTGTACTAGCTTTTCTGCGTTCATATACTTCATCAATGAAGCTACCGAATAATAAATTACCTGTAATACTTTGGCAATAATAGAAGGTCTCATCTATTTCAATTGGATGCTTAGGATCGATTTCGAAGTTTTGTTGTAATAACTGTAAATCTGGTTCTGTGAGATATCCCCAGGGAATCTTAACAAAGTTCTTGAAGTAATCTTCTCGATTCGAATCTTTTCTTCGATCAATAGCCAATAAAGGAAAACCTTCTGGTTTTAATCTAATTTTGCCGCCGCAGATGTGGTAGATGCCGAAGGGGTGAGGTTGATAGCCTGGAATCACTTCATACTTACTACTGATATCTGGTAATGGGTAATTCTTCATAATGTAAGCATACATTTGATGGAAGTCAACATGAACTTCATGCGGCACGATACGATAGGCGTCATTGCAGCGCATATTATATACACTACCGCCATATAGTGCGCCGTGACTATACGCACACACTACTGGATCAATCTGTTTTACTTTGGTGCCGTAACTATTTTTACCTTGAACAATATTGAGCATCTTAATATGCTTGCGGATTATTGCTGAAGGAGTTAATGGAGCTTCGAACTCATTGACTAATATTTCTGCCAGAGGTTGCATTTCTTCAACTGTGACATCATTTTTAGGATCAAACTTACTATAATCTAAGAACTTAACTCCATTTGATAATTTAATACTAAACACGCTAGGATTTAAAATTCCAGTAGTTGTATGCTGTAATCACTTCTTTTTTTCTGTTTTTCTTCTGACATCGCCTTTATAGACTTTAATATCAGGATTATTAATTGCCTCTTTAATAAGGGCTATACCGCCATTAAAAGTTAATTGCGGCACATAAATAATTGTATCTTGTGGCAGAGAATAATAATAGTCTAATGGTTTATCTATTTTCAAACTGCACAAAATATTCATATAATGCTTTGCCTGTGGCCCCCCTATTAATTGTATAGCTTTGGCTTTCGTAATACATACGATCTAAACCAAGCATCATCATAATACCATCAATTTCGTCATAATGCATGCTCATAAGAACTCTTCTTAACATAGCATCCCATTCTGGTTTCCAGTCTGGATAAACATCATTAATACGTCTGATGAAACGTTCAATAAATTGTGGTTTAACTTCTTCTAAATATTGTGCTCTTGTTCTGTGTGTTACGCTTTTAATTTGTTGAGCAGCACCTGTCTTTGGACGAGCGGCTCTTTTAACTTTTTTAATTTGAGATTTTAATTTTTGAATTTTAATCTTAGCAGCTTTAAGTTGACCTTGTTGACTTTTAATAACTTGTCTACGTTTCTTAGCTGAAGATTGTAATTTTTGGATTTTCTCTTTTAATTCCTTATTTTGTAACTCTAAATACTTAATTCTTTGGTTGGATTCTTGAAGTGCATTTTGCAAAGCTTCAAGAGGCGTTGAAAAATTCGTTTTGTTAATTAATAATTTTTTATTACTTTTCTTTGACATCGTATTTTACCTCCAACTCATGAAGCTTATTTCTAGCTAAATTTTGATCCTGTGGAGTATTATTATACTTAATTTCCTCAATTTTGTCAATTATAAGACGTCTTTGATAAGTATAAAAGTTAAAATGAGAATCAATTGGTACACCATAATGAGTTGTAAGAATGGTAATTAATTTTAAATAAGTCATATCTAATCCTCCTCGTAATGTCTACGATAATCATCAAGCTCTCTAATACTCCATTCTTCTTCTTCTTGTTTCTTAAATTTCTTTAAAGTTCTTTTATCAGGAGTGACACCGCAATCTCAGCATGATTGGATGTAATTCATTGCCATGCTACTTTTTTTCATGTTTTTCAACCTCGCGTTCGATAAGTTTTATATATAATGAAACTGTTTCGTTTTCTTCGTTTTCTACCCATTCATTGGCTACTCATTGATAACTGCAATCTGGATTTTCAATGGCCATGTAACCAATACGAATTGCTGCGGCATCTAATGCCTTTTGAACTAATTCATTCCAATCAACATCTGCGTTAGATGGAACTGTAACTACTAAACTCTTTCTTTCTTCCATAAGATTTATACCTCCCGAGGTGCAACTTTTACCTCTTATCTTATTTACATTATTATTATAGGAAGTGTTATCAAAAAAATCAAAAATTGGTTTATAAAAATTCTGAACTTTGTTCTTGCCTTTCTTCAACTATTGATATATAATATATATGACAATGGAAGAACAATAAGTTTTTAAGCCATGAGATAGAGTGGAATACAACCATTAGTTTGGGCCACCATGAGCGCTTATTTGTATCAAGGAAACTTATTGCCATCGTCCGAAAACGCTTATTGTGCTATAGTAAATCATAGCATGCCATAATCCTTTCTTAGGCCACGTCGCAAGACGTGGTCATTTCATTATTACCGTTACTGAATACTTCAGTTATATGGGACACACGTATTGGGATAATCGTGTGTCCTTTTTTTTTATTGGGTAATGAGTGGGTGATTAGGCGTCCGGTACACACGTATATGATAATAGACTACCTTTATTTATTTTATATCCTGTAAATTTATCTCCTGTAAATTTAACCCCTGCCCTACATTTCTTTCTTTTATTACTTT
>Ga0256405_10011598_pt1 | contig 11185 bp, 13 predicted proteins | sample RumenRJG_02DNA_FD_189096 | JGI IMG/M metagenome (GOLD analysis project Ga0256405, IMG submission 189096) | Bovine rumen microbial communities from Lethbridge, Alberta, Canada - RJG_02 | ecosystem: Host-associated > Mammals > Digestive system > Stomach > Rumen | place: Canada: Alberta...
GCATCACCTCTACCGATAAGGGTTCCATTACCTCTGTTCAGGCAGTTTATGTGCCTGCGGACAACCTGACCGACCCGGCTCCCGCCATCACATTTACCCATCTTGACGCCACCACCGTTTTGTCGAGAAAGATTGTAGAGCAGGGCATTTACCCGGCTGTCGATCCGCTTGAATCCACCAGCCGTATTCTGGAGCCGGACGTTGTCGGCGAGGAGCATTATGCAATTGCGCGCCGTGTTCAGGAGGTGCTCCAAAAATACAAGGAGCTGCAGGACATCATCGCCATTCTCGGTATGGAGGAGCTTGACGAAGCGGACAAGGCGACAGTTTTGCGCGCGCGCAAAATTCAGCGCTTTATGTCTCAGCCCTTCCACGTAGCCGAAACCTTCACCGGAATCCCCGGCTGCTATGTTCCGATTAAGGAAACCCTGCGCGGCTTTAAGGCGATTCTTGACGGCGAGATGGATCAGTATCCCGAATCCGCGTTCCACAATGTGGGAACGATTGACGACGTCATCGCTAAGGCGGCAAAGCTCGAAGAGGAGTGATGTAGGATGGCAAGTGTTTTTAATCTTGAAATCCACTCCACGGGCGGCTGCTTTTACAAGGGCGCATGCGAGCATTTAGTGTTTGAATCGGTTGACGGCAGCAGAGGCGTTATGGCAGGACACGAGCCTGTGATTTGTGCGCTGAAAAGAGGCGAAATCCGCTTTTTAGCTGACGGTGAATGGCAAAAGGTCGCCGTTACCGAGGGGTTTGTAGAAATAATGCCCGATTTTGTGCGCCTGTTTGCCGACACGGCGGTGAAGGCTGAGAAGGTTGAGGAATACCGCGCCGAACGTGAACGCGCCCGAGCGCAGGAGCGTCAACGTAAAAAGCTTGCTAATAAGCAATATATTAATTCTCATCTTTCCTTAAAGCGCGCAATGGGAAAATCCAAGAAATAATTTTATGCGATAAAAGGAACACCTTTGGGCAGAGGGTTCATGGGTGTTCCTTTCACGTTGTTGCTTGCAATGAATTTGTGATGATGATATAATGATATTATCATATTCTACACAGGAGGGGTGTTATGGCAAAGAAAAAGGAAACCGTAAATACTGCTGAAAATACAAATAATGCAAAACAGTTGAAATCAGCGGGTAAGCCGCCGGAGGAGCAGCTGATTGATAAGGGATTGACAATCGAAGAAAACACAGTGAATGAAACAACTGCGCAATCCGGAAGCGATTATGAGCATTCTGTCTTTCTGAATGTTCAGGCTGCCTATGAAGAAGCAAAACGCAAGCGTGAGAATTATAAAAAAATCGGGCCTGTTTTCGTTGCTGTTTCCGGTATCGTCTTTCTGACGCTTATTTTTACCTTGGAAAACAAAATCACCTTTTTGATTTTCTGGGTGATTACCGTACTATACACCGTCGCTTTGATGATTCGCGCGGAGTATAAGTACCATCAATTTCAGGGATATCTCGGATTGCTGAAGAAAGAGACAGTGGTTGAAGAAACGGAAGCGGAAACGTCTGAGCCGCTTTCCGATGAAACCGCCGGAACTGAATCATCGGAAAAAGAACAGGAGGAACAGACATGAAAAAAATTTTTTCTGTATTTCGTCTGGATTTAAAAAGTTTAACAAAAAACCTGATTGTATTCGTCGTCGTCATCGGCATAACAATTCTGCCTGCGCTTTACGCTTGGTTCAATATCGCCGCCAACTGGGATCCGTATTCCAGCACAGGAGAGCTTCCGTTTGCGGTTTGTACGCTCGACAAGGGATATGAATTCAAGGGCTTAAAGATTAACGCGGGGGAAAAAATTGTAGAAAACCTTAAACAAAACGACAAAATGGGATGGACGTTTGTTGATGAGGACGACGCTAAAAAAGGCGTTGAGGACGGAAAATATTACGCCGCTGTTGTTATTCCCGAGGATTTCACCGAAAACCTTCTGTCCGTTACCACGGGCGGTTTTAAGCAGGCAAATCTGCAATATTACGTCAACGAAAAGAAAAACGCTATCGCTCCGAAAATCACCGACAAGGGTATTTCTGCCATTCAGGAATCGGTTGACGCAACCTACGTCAGCACAATAGCCGAAACCATCGCAACGACGTTGAATATTTCCGAATCGGAGCTTAAAGACAACAAGGATAAGATTGCCGAAAAGATTACCTCGGCGTTAACTACCGCAAAAAGCGACGTCGCTTCCTTTAACAGCTCGATTGACCTGCTGATTACTACCTTGGATTCCGTCAACGATTTGATAAAATCCAATAAAGAAATGCTTCCTACCGTTCAGCAATCGCTCTCCAACGTAGGCGTTGCGACCGACGATGTGAAGGGTATGATTACTTCCACGAAAAACATGTCGGCGCAGCTGACTACCGTGATTGATAACCTGATTACTTCAGGCGATTCCTACGCGCAGAGCGTTTCTTCACAGCTTGACGATGCGTTTTCAACTATCAGCACCGACGCAAATGCTGTTGCGGCTAAAATCAGCAAAATCGAAGTGATTAACCAAGCGAAAATCGCGGTCAATAACAAATTGCTCTCAATTTTTAACGCGATTCAGTCCAATCTGGGAGTAGATTGCTCAAAGGTAATCGCCAAGCTGACCTCTGCCAACGAAAAGCAGAACGCGATTATTGCGAAGATTGATTCCATTTGCGACGCGATTAAATCTACGGGAGCTGCTCCCGCAAACGCAAAAGCGGAGCTTGAACAGCTGATAACCGATGCTGACGCTGAGATGACCGCGGTTTCCTCGGAGTTCAGCGCCATCAAATCGGGCATAGATTCCGCGCTGACAGGCTCCTTCTCCAAGCTGGACAGCATCGCGGCATTTGCTCAAACACTAAGCGGAACTACAGGTCAGATTGACACTGCCTTTGACAACGCGACGGCAACCGTTGATGATTTAAAGTCAGTTCTCACCAATCTCAAAACCTATCTGACAAATTTAACTACCCGCATCGATTTAACCGTTAAGAAGGTTGACGAGCTGAAGAACGACGATACCCTTGAAAGTATCATTCTCCCGATTATAGAGGATCCCGAAGGGCTCGGCGAGTTTCTGTCAGCGCCTGTCAGCTATGACACCAACAGGGTATATCCGCTGGATAACTACGGCTCGGCAATGACGCCGTTCTATTCCTCGCTGGCGTTGTGGGTTGGAGGCGTTGTACTTGTCGCGGTGCTCAATGTTGACCTAACGGAAAAGGACCGCAAAAAGCTCGGCAAGGCAAATCCCGTGCAGCTGTTTTTCGGCAGATACCTGATGTTCTTTGCTATCAGCCAAATTCAGGGCTTGATTATCGCGCTCGGCGATTTGTTTTTCCTAAAAACGCAGGCGGATAATCCGCTGATGTTTGTCATCACCTGTATGATTTCCAGCTTTGTTTACTCGCTGATTATCTACTCGCTGACTATAACCTTCAGCGTAATCGGCAAGGCGCTCGCGGTTATCATTCTGATTATGCAGGTTGCGGGCTCCGGCGGCACCTTCCCCATAGAAGTGCTTCCCGGACCGTTCAAGGCTATCGCGCCGTTTTTGCCGTTCAAATACGGTATCAACGCCCTGCGCGAAACCGTCGCGGGAATGGATTGGGGCGGCTACTGGTACAATCTCGGTATGCTGCTGCTGTTCATCGTTCCGGCGCTGCTGCTCGGACTGCTTTTGAGAAAGCCATGTATTAATATCATTGCCTTCTTCAACGATAAAATCGAAGAGAGCGATTTGGTTATTTAAAAGTGTCCTGTGTAAGCTATGAAACACAAAAAACATTTATTATAAATCTAATTGACAATGGATAAAAATCACTATAAGAGAATTATCAAATAGCAGAATTGATTATTTGCATATTGTGCATCAACAGGCTTTTCTTCCACCAAGGTGACGTTACCGTTAGGCTCTAATCCGCGAGGGTGCAGGTTCAAGTCCTGTTACCCGCACCAAAGCCCCAAAAGCCTGATAAACACCGGCTTTTGGGGCGATTTTTTATGCTATAAAAATTCTTTCATTCGAATTATCGTTACGTGGCAAGCTGTGATATAGTCCTATATAATCATCAATTCTCCGTTCTTGTCAATTTGTCAGTTGTGTGATAAAATAAGTCTATAGTCTGAAATATAAGCACTTTTTAAACTTTTCTAACTTTTGATGTAGAAAATAGAGAAATAATCAATTGATAGATATTGGAGGTTAACCATGAAATTAAGTGATAGTGGAAATCCGGTTAGTAATAAACAGATAACTGATTTAGAAGAAAAAATATCCGCAAAATTACCGGAAAAATATGTGCACTTTTTATTTTTAAATAATGGTGGATACGTTGATGGTTTTTTGTTACTCCGACGTTTATAGAAACCGATCCTGAATCACATGAGAAATATTATCAGTCGTCAAATATAGATAAATTTTATTCTATAGATGAAATAATTGAAGAATATGAGGCAAACAAAGAAGATCCTGCATGGGAGGACTGTTACTTGCCAATTGCATATGATTCAAGCGGAAATGTTTTTTTACTTTATTTAGGTGCAGATGATAATTATGGAAAAGTATATTTTGCAAATCACGAGATGTTTGATCCAGACACAGATTTTTTTGTAATAACCAATATTGCCGATGACTTTGACACATTTGTTAATTCGTTAAATCCGTATGAAGGATAGTTAGGAGTTGTATGATGGAAAACGCGAGCCAAGTGGCAAAACTTATCATTTCCGATTTCAAACTTGCCTTTATGCAGGGTAGGTATGAGGAGTCATTGCGGCTTGCCAAGCAGGCGCTTGACATGGTTAAAACCACTTTCGATTTTGCAACTATCTAAGAGGTCTGAGAAATATATGGATAATATAATAAAAAACAAAATGAACAATATGGATTTTACAAATCCTGCAAAAATAGATGACATCAATGCACTGGAGGAGAATTTGGGATTTGCACTCCCAAAATCATATATAGATTTTTTACTAACATCTGACGGCGCCGAGGGAGCCATTGGTAAGGAAAACTACTTGGCTCTTTGGTCTGTTAATGAAATTGTTGAGTTGAATGTTGAATATGCTGTCAAGGAGTTTACCCCACAATTAACTTATTTTGGTTCCGATGGTGGAGAAATGGCTTATGCATTTGATACAAGCAATGAGAATATAGCTATTATAGAAATCCCTTTTGAATCTATTGATATTGAAGATAAAACTTTTATTGCAGACGATTTTTATAGCTTTATTGATGCTCTGGCAAAATGATTATTATTCAAACAGTTTGCCTGGGAAACCAATCAAATTATTTTTAGATTTTTAGAGGAGTATATGCATGAGTCAAATAGGAATAAAATTAGTTAGCAATATCTTTTCAGCGAATTGTGCAAAAATACTAAAGAAATACCGAAATATTTCAATTTCTGAAATAAAAAAAATCGTTGAAAACGGAGATTTATTAATGACTTGCGATTATATTGACGGCGCAGGTATCAAGCAAATTCTTTCTCTCTACGATGAGCTATCAAATAATGGTTTCAAGTGTACACTTTTTGAAGATAATGAAGAAACGACTCTGGAATTCTTGAATAACTTGGTGAATCTATATAGAGAAATTGAATATCAAGTTAATGAAGAGATGGAAAGAGAAGCAGAGTTTGAAAACTAAATTCAGATAAATATATTGTTGAGAGGTAAAAATGGACGAAAAAATAGATCTTATTATCTCTGATTCTCGTCTTGCCTTTATGCAGGGCAGGTATTAGGAATCATTGCGGCTTGCCAAGCAGGCACTTGACATTGACCGCAAAAATGCCGACGCGCACCAGTGCGCAGGCAACGCGTATATGTCGCGCGAGGATTACGAAAGCAAACCGATTTTTATTGAAAAGCAAGACAGATGATATAAAAAACACAATGAGTAATATATAGTTTGCTGCTACAGCAGTAATTGAAGAAATCCATAATAGTTTAAATTACACTAAAGAAAGCGTGCAAATATGAATTTTTATCAAAAACACACCTATCTTATCTGGCAGCTGATTGGCTGGGGGTTGGTGCTGGCGGCATTTATCGTGCTGCTTGTAAATCTTAATGATTATAACCATGATTATATTTTAGGGTCGGTTGTCTTTTTAACGATGTTCGGCACCTTCGCGATTTTTGTATCTCCTCTTGTGATTTGGCTGCGGAAGCGCGACAAAGCGGAGCAGGAACGCAACCGCTGTATCATAGAGCTCCACTCCAAACTGCACCCGGTGCAGGAGGTTATCTCGGTATTGTTCGTTATTTTCATTTTTTTTGCGGCGACCATAGCGATTGCGCGGTTAGGACTTTTCTTTTTGTTTCCGCTTGGGTTTTATCTGGCGGCATTACCGTATTTACTTCATCGGTACATTGTCAAAAAGAAATTCTATCAAATTCCCGACGCGGAAAAGTACTGTCAGACTTTTGAACTCACACAGCCCGAGGGACTGGAGCTGTTTGAGCAAGCACCGGCGTTTGTGTACTTCGGCATTGTGCCTGATGACAAAACCTTGCGGTTCATCTACAATTTTTACCGTCAATGCGGCTCGATGCGGCAAGAACAGAGTCTCCGCTTGGTGCATGTGACCTGCGGAATGATGAACCGCCGCTACGGAACGCTGTTTCAAAACGGTGACGAAGGGTTTTGGTGCGTTTCAAGCGAGGATGTTGATATAAACAAATATACAGCGATATGCTATTACAGCCGCATGACCATATATGACGGCTGGCTTCGCGCTTTGCTGGAGCAGAAAGCGGCTGCCGAATCGGTTTAGCTGAAAAAGTTACCGAAACAAAGTAATTATTGAAATCTTGACATTAGCGTAACGAATTACTATAATAATTTTAAATGAAAACGGATTACATATACACGCCTGAAATTATTTGGATTTGAATCATTTGCCGGGCGGTGTCAGCGCAAAATTCCTTGACGACAACACCACCTATCTCGGAAATCAGCTCGAGCCTGTATTCGGTGGAGATCGCTGTTTCGGCGTTTTGGCAAATATGGATTTTATTTTGATTAGCACTTATGAATCGGACGGCAAGAATCCCGAATTGATACTCTACAAGAAAAGGTAAATAAATTGGTCAGTAGTATTCAGTATAGAACAGCACCTTCGCCACTTTTGCGATACATATATGAAAAGTTAAAATGATATGTAAAATGTTGAGCGCTGGTTTCATACGAAAGAGCAACTCATATTTTTAGATAAATGGATTAGGGAGAAATCAAGATGAAAACAGTTATCATTCACGGTCAGAGTCACAAGGGCTCTACCTGCCATATTGCGCGTATACTCGCGAACAAAATCGGCGCAGAAACAACTGAATACTTTTTGCCAAAGGATTTTGGCGAATTCTGCTGCGGATGTACGCGCTGCTTTAAAGAAAGTGAAACGAAATGTCCGCATTATGACAAGCTCGCGGCAATCACACAGGCAATTGATGAGGCTGACGTTATAATCCTCGCGAGTCCCGTCTACGTCTATCACGCGACGGGAGCGATGAAGGCGTTTTTAGATCATTACGGTTACAGATGGATGGTTCACCGCCCTGAGGAAAGAATGTTTGAAAAGCAGGGCGTGTGTATTTCTACAGCCGCCGGCGGCGGTATGAAATCCACCAATAAGGATATGTCAGACAGCTTGTTTTTCTGGGGCGTGGCTAAGATATACAAATTCGGACTCGGAGTTGCCGCTATTGATTGGAACAGAGTGTCCGAAAAGAAAAAGCAAAGAATCGAAAGAGAAACAGAAAATATTGCTAAAAGAATACGCCGCCGTCAAGGCTGCGTAAAGCCCGGAGTGAAAACCAAAGGCTTCTTTAATATAATGCGCCTTTTGCAGAAAAAAGGTTGGAACGAAGCAGATGCGCACTACTGGAAGGAGAAGGACTGGACAGACAAGGCGCGTCCGTGGAAAAGGAGAAAAAATGACAGTAAAAACAAATGAATTATCTGCCGAACTATTCCTGCAACTATACACCTCTGTCGGTTGGGAGCCACCATATCGTGACCTATGGCATGACAGAGTTGTACGCCGACGAAAAAGCCTTCGGCGGAGAATACAGCCGTTGGGGATATGAGATGACCTTGAAGCTCAAGGCTGATTCGGCGGAAGAATGTATGTGGGCGCTGGATATGCTGTCTAACCTTGCACGCTACACCTACACCTCGGAGCGTTGGTTTGAGCCGTTTGAATGTATCCACGGCGGTACGCCACTGCACGCAGGAACAGATTCCAAAATCACCTCATTGATTACCGTTGCCGATACCTCGGCGCAATCTCTGAATACCCTCAACGGCAAGGCGGATTTTATTCAGTTAGTAGGTATAACCGAGGAAGAATATCAGGCGATTCAGCAGGATACGGAAAACATCCATAAGCTGATTGAGTTGATGAAGCAGGACAATCCGGATTTAGCGACGGATATGAACCGCACAAAATCGTATTTGACGGAGACTGATAAAATATTATATTGAAAAAACCTTAAAAGAGCCGTGAAGAATAAGTATCAGCTTAATATCTTCACAGCTCTTTATTTGTTTATTAAATTAACGGGCAGTCGGGATCGGGGATGTCGTACCTGCCTGATTTTGCGCAGGCTATGCACTTTGCGCCGCCGCGACAGCTTTGTGCGTACTTGCACGGTTTGCATTTTTCGGGTATCTCCGATTTTCGGAGCTTGATTAACTCAGGACTTTCGCGGTATATGGTCAAAAGCTCGCTTTGCGTGACGTTGCCGACTTCTATCGGCAATCTTCTGCACGGCATAACCGCGCCGTCTGCCAAAATCGCCAGCAGGCGGCTGCCTGCGTTGCATGAGTAGATGTATTTTTCTTTGCAGGGAATAAACTGCAAAGCTCTCGCGCATGAGATTTTGCCCTGCCTGTTCAGCCTTGAAGCCTTTCGGCACAGTGCCGAGTATTCCTTTGAGCTGAGCGACAGGTTGTTCTTGTCCTCATCCTTCGGAATTACAACGCGGTCAAACCAGAGCTTGTCCGCACCGAGGTTGTTGCAGAAGTCTGCGAGCCTGCTCAGCTCCTTGTAATTCTCACGCTGGGCGGTAAAGGCGACAGTGACGTAAATCCCCTGAGCCTTAAGCTCCCTTATTCCGCGGATTGCGAGGTCAAAGCTTCCCTCGCCGCGGATTTTATCGTGAGTTTCGCGCAGACCGTCAAGGCTTACCTGAACATAGTCGACGTCGAGCCGTTTCAGCTCTGCCGCCTCGCGCCTGCCTATTAACGTTCCGTTCGTCAGAACGGCGGTGGTAATTCCGCGGTTTCCGGCTTCTTCAAGCAGCCAAAACAAATCGGGATGGGCGAGAGGCTCTCCGCCCGTAATATTCAAATATCCCTTAAAGCCATATTCTTCCAGAAGGCGAGAATACTGATTTAATACAGCTTCAAGCGATTTTCTCGAAGAAAACGCGCTGTAGTCGTCCTGATAGCAGTGACTGCACCTGAGATTGCAACGGTGAGTGATGTGCCATTGCAGGGTAAAAAATCCGTTGTATGTAATGTTTTCCATTTTATTCGGGTGATAGTTTTATAATTACAACCTCTCTGGGGTTGCAAAGTCTCGGAACTGCCGCGGTGTTTGAGCAGCCTGCGGAAATCACAAGGCGGTTTTCAAAAATTCCCCTGTCATATTTCGGGAACAGCCCTGATGACGAGGATATTAAACCCTTGCCGAACAGTCTGAACTGACCGCCGTGGTTGTGCCCCGACAGTACGAGGTCGATGTCCTTTTCCTTGACAAACCTGTCGTAGTACTCAGGGTGGTGGCAGAGCAGAATTTTAAAGCCTTTTTCTTCTGAAAAGCCCTTGAACCACTCCTCGTCATAGAACGAGGACAATCCGCCGATTAACAGCTTCTGACCGTTAATTTCCGCTTTAACCGAGCTGTTGTCGAGCAGGGTAACACCGTATTCCGATAAAAGAGAGCGGTCGTTTTCCGTCAATTCGTCCTCGTGATTGCCGAGGCTCATAAACGACGGCGCAAGCTTGCCCGAAGCCTTCAAAAACCGGTAGGCGTTTTCGGGCTCGGCGGTGTTTTTGTTACGGGTAATAACCCTTACGGCGTGGTCAACATACATCGCGATAATAAAGAAAACCGACTTAATAGGATTAAGCTCGTTAACTCTTTCATAATGCTCCTCACCGAACCGTTCGAGCGTATCGCCTGCGATTGCAATCATATCGGGCGCGGCGATTTTGAGAAGCTCAAAAATATCGTCAGCCTTACGCTCGTGCAAATCGCTGATAAGCCCGATTTTGAGAGGTTTGTTGATTTTTTTCGATTTTATTTCATATTCCGTCAGCACAGCGGTTTGTTTCATACTGGTATCGCTCCGTTCGGTATATGATATGCCGAAAAATTTTGTTTATGCTATTTCCAGAAGCTCAGCTGGGAATCGTCAAGTCCGATATCCTTTGCCTTGAACGTCGGGTTAAGGCGTTTCTTTTTCTGCTTTTCAAAGTCGCGCAGAGCCTTAATCGCAACTCCCGACAAAATAACACAGCACGGTATGTTAATCAGCGTCATTCCGCCCATCGTTATATCCGCCATATTCCAAGCCAAATCCATAGGAGCAAGCGCGCCTACAAAGATTACAATAACGCAGGCGATGTAGAAAAATCTCATAAACTTCTTTGACGGCGGACGCTTTTTGTTGAGGTAAGCGAGAGCGTTGTCAACGTAGTAGAGGTTGCCGATAAGCGTTGTGAACGCGAACAGCACCATCGCCACCGTGATAAATACAGGTCCAAAGCCGCCGAATACGGTTGATACTGCGTTTTGAACGTACGGAGCGCCTGCGGCTTCCGCGGAGTTTTCAACTCCCGAGCACAGGCACATAAGAGCTGTTGCCGTGCAGAGGAGCATTGTGTCGATATAAACCGAAATGGTCTGAACCAAGCCCTGCTTAGCCGGGTGGGTAACGTCAGCCGAGGCTGAGGCGTTAGGCGCTGAGCCTACGCCGGCTTCATTCGAGTAAAGACCTCTTTTAATGCCGTAAACCATACATGAGCCGCTCAATCCGCCGAGGATTGCCCTGAAGTCAAACGCGTCGCGGAAAATTGAGGCGAATGCGCCGGGAATATTGGGGATGTGAGCGAAAATAATAATAAGTGAGATTAAAACGTAAGCGATGCCCATAAACGGAACGATTTT
>Ga0256405_10011599_pt1 | contig 11185 bp, 8 predicted proteins | sample RumenRJG_02DNA_FD_189096 | JGI IMG/M metagenome (GOLD analysis project Ga0256405, IMG submission 189096) | Bovine rumen microbial communities from Lethbridge, Alberta, Canada - RJG_02 | ecosystem: Host-associated > Mammals > Digestive system > Stomach > Rumen | place: Canada: Alberta | collected...
AGACGGAAGACTGCGGGACAAAGGCGGCAACCATAGCAAACACGATCATCAGTGCACATAAAGACTTCAGAACAGTTTTTTTCATCTTTCCTCTCCTCGTATGTTAAGCCTGAACTTTCTGGTTTTCAGTATTATTATAGATCGTTCCGCACACAGCGTAAAGGGCCCGCAGCACAAGGGAAATCCACTTGCGAGAACACCATCGACACCACGTCCGAGGCTGTCACCCTCCCGCACTGATAAACGCATCTTTATCCCTGCATTTTAACCTTTTTGAGCCGGACATAAGCAGCAACCCGCCGGCAAACCGATGCCGGCGGGATCGTCTTACACCGGCATCCCCATGTAATAAAGGATGCCGTCTTTTCTTGTCCATTTGCATAGAAACTCGTCATAGGTCAGCCAGCTCTGCCGCGGATAGTTTCCGTGGGGCATATTCCGGACCACGCCCACCGTAAGCCACGGGATCCCCCGCTCGTCTGAATAGACAAAGAAACGGATCTCCCCGGAACAGTAAATGCCGGGCCTCCTGCCCTCCAGACCATAAGCCTTCATCACACCGCCGAGAAACGCCGCCGCTCCCGCGGAAGCCCGGAATTCAAAGATTCCGTGCTCCGGGTCCGAGCAGAGGACATCCCGCTCCCCCATCATGAAGAAAAAGGGGATTTTCGGAGAGATCTGTTCCGGCGCCGCGACGCCGAGGCCAATGTTCCCGGTGCCGGACCAGGGCGCTGCTGCGGTGAAAAGCTCCGGCGTATGGACCGCGAGACTGCAGGTCATCATGCCTCCGCTGGACTGACCGCAGGCATAGATCCGCGCCCGGTCCACCGGTTCCCGCCCGCAGACATCTTCCACCACCGCGCGGATGAATTTCACATCGTCAAAGCGTCGCCCGTCCAGCATGCCTTCCCAGAGTGCCACATTGTTCAAACCCCCGGGCTTCTGCTGATAGACACCTGCTTCCGGAAAAACAACGATGAATCCCCGCTCCTCAGCGACCTGATTCATGTTGGTGAGGCTGATAAAGGTCTCCGCGCTGCCGCCCCTCGGGTGCATGCAGACCACGAGCGGGACCGCGGCCACATTTTCCGGGACTGTCCCACCACATCCCCGGGCCTCCGCCTTTGCACCGCTTTCCCGGACTGCCGAAGGAACATATTCGTACCAGATTCTGGAGTATCCGTCAACTTCCATCTCACGACGTTCCAGCCCGTATTTTTCAGGATCCTGCACTGTACGGAGCGCTTTCGCCCCGGGATTCCTGTGCCGGGCCGCCCGCCCCAGGAAAGACCAGAGCTCATCCAGCACCTCCCGGGAAGGTACTGCAAAGGAATCGGACATAGCTTCTCCCGAAACTGCTGCACCGGAGAACCCGGACACCCGCACCTCTCCCAGCGGTTCTTCATTGGTCCGGCTCTTCCGCTCCGCGGCGGAAGGGACCCAGATCTCCTCCGCCCGGATGCCGGTGCGGCCCGGATCCTTCTTCCAGCTTTCGGAAAAGCACAGCTCTTCCGCCCCGTTCCAGTGTTTCCAGAACGCAGCCAAAGTCTGACGCGCAGGATTCTCTTCTCCCGCGAAGATCCATACCGGGAGCTGCGGCCGCCTGCCACCCGCGCAGGCCTGCCGGTCAAGGCAGACATCGTCCGCGGGGAACAGCGTGATGCCGGAATAGTCCTCCGTGTATTCCGATGTCACCTGCTGCACCACTGCCGCGCCTCTTCCGAAGCCCAGAAGATACAGGTTGTCCGGAATCTCCACGTAATGTGTCCTGGAGTGCGTCTCCTGCCGGACCTTCTCCAGGTACTCCGCATCCGCGCCCGCCGGACCATACGTCCCGTCCGGCAGAAGGAAATGCAGGAAGACCTGCGCATCGGCAGCAAAGGACTCCCAGCAGCCGGCATCGATCCATGCCTCCGTGTCCGGGCCGTCCGGCGGCGCGATGATCAGGGAAGGGCGGGAATACTCCAGCCCCGGCGCCAGATAGGTGCAGAATCTGCGCTGCCGTCCGCCGCACTCCACCGTCTCCTCAAACCAGCCGCTGACCAGGCACCGCCGAAGGTGCTTCCGGTCTACGGGAAGTGCACTCATATCCTTTGGAAACTGTTTTAATACCGGCATTTTCCGTCTCCATTTCTGAATGTTTCCGCCCCTGAAATCAAGTTCCGTCTGCGGACCTGCGCCTCGCGCGGGCCGCCTTCAGTCAACAATTTCCGCCGCCCTGGATAATCTGCGGACGGCGGAAGCTTTTTCAGTGTCTCTCTTGTTTCCCAGGTCTCTCTTGTTTCTCAGGTTTCTTCTGTCCGGATCACTTTCACGTAATCCGGCCGCGCCTCCGGCACAAAGCCCGGGCCGTAGGAGCCAATCTCCACAAAAGAGACCGTCTCATGAGATTCCGGCTTGTCCCAGTCATGCCAGCCGGCGGGGTTGATGTGGGCGCCCAGATAGCAGTTCTCAAGGCGGACCTTTGCGTGGATCCGCCAGGGTCGGCCGATGTAGCAGGAGCCGTGGGGCACGTCCTCCGCTGCAGTAAAACGGCAGTTCCGGGCCACAAAGCCGGTGTCCCTTCCCTCAGGCGTACAAGGCGCAAACACAAAGCCAGGCTCCACGTTCTTGAACTCGCAGTTGTCGAAATACGCCTCAGCGCCGCCGAAGATGAAATCGATCCCGCCCTCGATCAGGCAGTTTTTGAAAAACACTCTCCGGTCGGTCCTCGGGAAGAACTGCTTCGGTCCCAGAAAGCCGTCCGCATAGCGCTCCTTCAGGGGTAGCGGCGCCAGAAACAGCGTATCCTGATGCCCCCGCAGGACACAGTCCGTCACGCGGATATCGTCCCCGTCCAGATACAGGGCAATGGCCTGCCCCGCCGTCTCCTGGGGACCCGCACTGTTCTCAAAATAGCAGTTGCGGAAGGAAATATTGCTTCCATCCGCCAGCACCGTGTAGGTGCGGAAGGTGTGAAAGGGCTTCCCGTCCGGATGCGGCGCATAAGCCCCGTAATTCCCCAGAAAGCTCCGGTCCCGGATCTCCAGCCCGTCCTCATGAAAGTAAACCTGACTCATCGTTCTGCCCCCTTTTCCGTAAAACACAGTTTTGTCCGAAATCCTCCGCGGCGGTCTGACACCGTACACCGCCGCGGCCGGCTTCCAGTTATACTCTTCCGCAGGCCACGAAATGGCCCGGCTTCACTTCCCGGAGCTTCGGGATTCCCTGACGGCACTCGTCACAGGCCATCGGGCAGCGCTTGTAGAAACGGCACTCCTTCGGAAGGTTGATGGGAGAAGTGATCTCGCCGCGGATCAGCTCCGCCTTTCTGTTCGTGCCAAGCTCCGGCACCGGGATCGCCGACATCAGCGCTTTGGTGTAGGGGTGGATCGGATTGTCGAAGATCTCCTCCACCGGCGCCTTCTCCACCAGGGAGCCCAGGTACATGACTGCGATGTCGTCGGAGAAATAGTTGACGACGGAGAGGTTGTGGGTGATGAAGATGTAGGTGAAGCCCATCTTCTGCTGCAGCTCCTTCAGAAGGTTCAGGATCTGCGCCTGAATGGAAACGTCCAGCGCGGAGACCGGCTCGTCACAGACAATGAATTTCGGATTCATGGCCAGCGCCCGGGCGATCCCGATCCTCTGCCGGCGGCCGCCGTCCAGCTCGTGGGGATAGGTATTGTACAGACGGCGCGCCAGTCCCACCGTTTCCATCAGCTCCAGGACTCTCTTTTCGATCTCCGCGGGAGTCTTCAGAAGCTTGTTCAGGATGATGGGCTCAGAGATCAGTTCACTGACCGTCATTCTGGGATCCAGAGAAGAAAACGGGTCCTGGAAAATGATCTGCATATCCTTCCGCAGCTCCTTCATCTCCCGCGCTGAAGCCTTCTCAATGTTTTTCCCCTCAAAGATGATCTCGCCGGAGGTGGGCTCGATCAGTCGGAGGATGGTGCGCCCGGTGGTGGACTTTCCGCAGCCCGACTCGCCCACGATCCCCAGCGTCTTTCCCCGCTCGATCTTGAAGCTCACGCCGTCCACGGCGTGCACCTCGCCCTTCTTTGTCTTGAAATATTTGACCAGGTCCTTGACCTCCAGGATCACGTCACTCATGATTTTTCCTCCCTTCTGATATGAAATCCGGGATCCTCATAAGCAAGACATGCCGTCCGGTGGGTCTCCGACATCTGCTGCAGTTCCGGCTTCTCCTCAAAGCACCGCGGCGCCGCGTAAGGACAGCGCTCCGCGAAGGCGCATCCCGCCCGCAGCACGGAAGGATCCGGCATCAGGCCGTTGATGGGCTGCAGCTTGACGTTCCGGTTCTGGATATTGGGAAGGGAATTGAACAATCCCTCGGTGTAAGGATGCTTCGTCTTGTTAAAAATATCCTCCGCAGTGCCTTCCTCCACGATATTTCCCGCGTACATGACTGCCACCCGGTCGCACATCTCCGCCACGACGCCCAGGTCGTGGGTGATCAGGATCATCGACGTCCCGTAGTTATTCTGCAGATCCTTCATCAGCTGCAGGACCTGCGCCTGGATCGTCACGTCCAGCGCCGTGGTAGGCTCGTCCGCAATCAGGACCGTGGGCTTGCAGGCCAGCGCAATGGCAATTCCTACGCGCTGCCGCATGCCGCCGGAAAACTGGTGCGGGTACTCCCCGTAGCGGTTGGGGTCGATGCCGACGACCTTCAGCATTTCCTTCGCGCGGTTGATCCCCTCTTCCCGGGTAACATTGTCATGCTGGCGGATACTCTCCGCGATCTGCTCCCCCACGGTCATGACCGGGTTCAGGGAGGTCATGGGATCCTGGAAGATCATGGAGATCTCGCTGCCGCGCACCTCGCAGAGCTCGTCCGGAGCCATGTGCATGATGTCGAGGCCGTTGACCATGATCTTTTCGCTCTTCACTATCCCCGGAGGCGACGGTACCAGCTTCATCAGGGAAAGCATGGAGGTGGTCTTTCCGGCGCCGGTCTCTCCCACCAGGCCCAGGACACTGCCCTTTTTCAGCCTGAGGTCGATGCCGTTGACCGCGTAGACCGTCGCGTCATCCGTGTGGAAGATCACTTCCAGATTTTTGATCTCTACCGCGTATTCTGATGCCACGCGGTTCAGCTTTACTTCTTTATGATGCCTGCTCATCTTCCGCCTCCTTTACCGTTTCATCTTCGGATCCAGTGCGTCGCGCAGTCCGTCGCCCACCAGATTGATGGCCATGACGGTGACCATGATCGCCAGTCCCGGGAACATGCAGAGATACGGCGCCTTCAGGATATGATCCTTTGCAGAGGAGAGCAGGGCGCCCCATTCCGGGGTCGGCAGGGCCACGCCCAGGCCGATATAGCTCAGGCTGGATGCGGAAATGATCGAGGAACCGAGGCGCAGCGTGCACTGCACTAGGATGGACGAGAAGCAGTTCGGGAGGATGTGCTTGAAGATAATGTAGGCACTGGATCCCCCGAGGGCCTGCGTCGACTCAATGTACTCGTTAAAGCGTACCGTCATGACCGCCGCCCTGGTCACGCGGGCGATGATGGGAATGCTTCCCACTGCCAGCGCGAGGGACAGGTTAAACAGGCTGGTTCCCAGCGCTGCCACCAGCGTGATGCTGAGCAGGATGCTGGGGATGACGCCAAAGGCATCCAGGACCCTCATGACGACCACGTCATATCTTCCGCCGATATAACCCGCGGAAGCGCCGATGGGCAGTCCGATGAGGGTTCCGATCAGGACTGCGACGCTGCCGATAACCAGGGAATATCTCGCGCCGTAGCCAACTCTTGCCAGCATGTCCCGCCCGTACTCATCCGTCCCGAAGGGATGGGCAAGACATGGCCCCGTAAACTTTTCCGGGATGTTCATGGCGATGACCTGAGTGTCGTAATCCCAGATCACATCCGCAAAAATGGCGGTCAGAATGATCAGGATTGTCACGCACAGACCGATCATCGCGCCCTTGTTCTTCCGGAACTGGCGCCACACGGCCTTCAGCCGGTTTTCCTTCGCACTGATCTCCTGACCGCTGACCTGTACGATTCTGCTGTTTTCCATTTTCCTACCTCCCCGCTCAGCTTCCGAACTGTGCCTTGATCCTCGGGTCGATCAGCGCGTAGAGCAGGTCCACGCCCAGAAGGATCAGAGAGACCATGATCGAGGTCATGATCACGAATCCTGTGACCACCTGATAATCATTTTTGAAGATTGCATCCACCAGATAGCTGCCGACGCCCGGCCAGGAGAACACGCGCTCCGTAATGACAGATCCGCCGATCAGGCCTGCCATCTGCGTGCCGACCATGGTGACGATGGGAATCAGCGCGTTTTTCAGCGCGTGCCGCACCATGACAAAGTGCTCCGTCAGGCCCTTGGAACGGGCGGTCCGGAGATAGTCCTGATTGATGACGTCCAGCATCGCGGACCGGGTGGTCCGGGTGATGGCGGCCATCATGGCCGTGCCGCAGGTGATGGAGGGCAGTACCAGGCTGCGCAGGCCATCGCCCGCGCCGTAGGACGGGAACAGGCCCAGATTGACAGAGAAACCCAGGATCAGCAGGATACCGATCCAGAAGTTCGGCATGGCCAGGCCCACGAATGCCAGCATCGAAGCGATGGCATCGATCCAGGTATTCCGCTTGATGGCTGCCGCCATGCCCAGCGGGATCGAGGTCGCGACTGCCAGAAGTGCCGAGCAGGACGCAAGCTTGATGGTATTGGGAAGCTTCGCGAAATAGAGATCCCACACCGGTTTTTTATTCGTGATGCTGATGCCGAGATCTCCGTGGAGAAGCCCACCCATATAGCGCAGATACTGAATCACCAGCGGATCGTTCAGTCCATGGGCGTTCCGGTAAAACTCCAGCTCCTCAAATGTTGCCTCGTCTCCTAGCGCCGTCACCGCGGGATCCCCGGGGACCAGCTCCATGATACAGAACACCGCGAATGAAACCGCAAGCACGACCAGGATGATCATCCCGAGCCGTTTCAAGATATATTTCCGCATACTGCCTCCGCCTTTTAGAAGGGGCTGCCGAAGACCGGCAGCCCTCAGATCAAAACGTTCCGTTTCTTCCCGTAGTAATACTCCGGGAGATCACTCCTCCACGACGTAGCAGTTCGTGAAGTCTACGTAGTAGTACTGGTTGTTCAGGTCAACGCCGTAGAAGTTCTTCGTGCCGACGCACCACAGATACTGGTCAACCAGCGGGATTGCAGGGACTTCGTCCGCGAGGAACTGCTGGACCTTCGCGTACTTCTCGGCCATCTCTTCAAGATTCTTGCTCTGGACTGCCTCGTCCATCATCGCGTCAAGCTCGGGGCTCTTGTAGTTCATGACGTTGGACTTTCCGTCGGAGCGGAAGAAACGGGTGGCGATGTTCATGATGGCGCCCTGGGAAGAGGACTGCTGCATGTAAGCGTCGTACTTTCCGTCCTCGCGGAGAGAGTTGCTGTAGCCGGACTGGGAGAACTCGGAAACGGTCACGTTGACGTTCACTGCGGACAGGTTTGCCTGGATGATCTCGGCAAGGCTCAGGAACTTGTTTGCGGTGCAGAGACGGAATTCCAGCTTGTTGTTCTTATCGTAGCCGAGGTCCTCCAGGATCTTCTTTGCCCCCTCCGGATCATAGGGGATTGCGGTGACGTCGGAGTGCAGCGGAGATGCCGCGTTGATGTAGTTGAAGGACGGGCTTCCCAGCTTTCCGTCCTCGTAGCAGACGGCGATGATGTCGTCACGGTTGATGGCCATGGCCAGCGCGCGGCGGATCTGCGGGTCAGCACCGATTCTTTCACAGTTGATGCCCATGAAAACGGTGGAAAGGTTCTGGTGGGAATACACGTTGAATTCCGGGTTGTCCAGGAACTTCGCGACATCCGACGGATCCGGATCGAAGACGACGTCAGAGTCACCGGATTCCAGGGACAGGGTGCGGGCATTTCCGTCGGAGATGACGATGAAGGTGATCTGTCTGGTCTTCGGCAGCTCGCCGAAGTAATTCTCGTTGCGCTCCATCACCCACTGGACGCCGGGCTCGTAGGAGACGAACTTGAAGGGACCGGTTCCGATCACGCCGCCGGCTTCGATGCCTTCCTTCTCGATGGTGGCCTTGGACATGATCTTCTGCGCTGCATAATAGGGCCAGTCGGCGCAGGTATTCTTCAGCTTGAAGACGACCGTGTAGTCATCCGGAGTCTCGATCTGGTCGATCTGCTCGGTGCCGTTGATTGGGAAGGTGATGCCCTCGTTCTCCGTGGAATTTGCGTACTCAAAGGTAAAGACAACGTCCGCCGCAGTGAAGTGCTCGCCGTTCTGGAAATCGACATCATCGCGCAGCTTGAAGGTCCACTCGGTGCTGTCGTCATTGCCGGACCATTCTGTAGCCAGCTCGGGGACGATGTCGTTGTCGCTGTTGATCTTCACCAGGCGGTTGAATGTCGAGTTGGTCAGCATTGCGGTCACGGTGTTGTTGCTGCCGTAGGGTGCCGGCGACGGCATGTCGTTCGTCATCGCGATCACGATGGAATCCTTCACCTTCACCTCCGCGGAATCCGGCGCCACAGCCGTGTTGCCGAGGTTTGCGGCTTCCGTGCTCTCTGCCTGTCCTGCCGCAGCCGATGCCGGAGCCGCTGTGGTCGCTGCCGGCTTGCTGCCGCCGCATCCGCTCAGTGCGGCCAGTGCCAAGATACTGCTCATCGCAAGTGCTAAGAATCTCCGTTTCATGCTCTCCTCCTTAATATGGATGATCCATTTTAAAATCAGTGCCTTTCAGCATCTTTTTCAGTTTCTGTATTTTATATTTGCGTCCTGCAAAATATAATCCTCTGTCTCCGCTCCCCGGACCTGCACATTCTTCATCGTCACCTGCTCTACATGCCGGAACTCCAAGCCGCTCTTTCTGTACATGGGAGAATCCAGGGTCATCACCGCCGCGCCTGCCTCCGCGTCCTCCTTCATCACGAAGGACACATTCTCCAGCTCGATCTCCCCGATGGGCATCTCCGGCAGTCCCCAGAAAGCTCCCGCGGTCCATTCAACATCGTCCGCGGTGATGTTCCGGAAGGAAAAGGTCCCGAAGCTCGGTGTCCGGTCGTCCACCGGCTGCTTCTCCAGGCTGTAGACGTACTCCCGGTCCGGCGCGTGATTCCGCGCCTTGTAGAACATGTTGACGATCAGCGGCGCCTTGACGTTTTTCATCTCGATCCCGTCAAACACAACATCGCTTACCACCGCCGCCTTCCCGCGGCCTCGCTGGGACTTGATCCGGAGCCCCCGGTCTGTCCCCACGAACCTGCACTGGGTCACGCTGATGTGATGCAGACCTGCGCTGAGCTCGCTGCCCAGGGTCACCGCCCCGTGGCCGTAGCACATCAGGCAGTTCCGGATCCGGACGTTGGTGCAGGGTGTCTTCAGCTTCAGCCCCATCTCCAGCTTCCCGGACTTGATGGCGATGCAGTCATCCCCCACTGAGAAACTGCAGCCGATGATGTTCACGTCGTCGCAGGACTCCGGATCGATGCCGTCGGTGTTCGGGTTTTCTTTCGGGTTCTCCAGGACCACGTCCGCGTAGGTGACGTGCTTCGAGAAGAAGGGATGCTGGTTCCAAGACGCCGTGTTACGGCAGGTGATCCCCTGGAAGGATACGTCCTCGCAGCGATTCAGGAAGATGCCCCGCGGCCGCCACGCGACCCGCTTCACCCGGTCATTGATCCACCAGTCGCTCCGGTTCGCCTGTCCGTCGATGATTCCCTCGCCGTACAGCTTCACGTCCTTCACCCCGACCCCGGTGATAAGACCGGCAAACGCGGATTCCGCGATGCCTTCCCAGGTCCCGAGGTAAAATTCCTTCCCCTCCTCGTTCATCGGGATCCGTCCCGGCAGGATGGGGTATTTGTGGCGGTCCGTCTCGCCGAGAAGGACCGCGTCCTTCGCAAGCTCGATCCGCACATGGCTTTTCAGGAAGATGGGGCGGATCCAGTACCGTCCCTCCGGGATCAGCACCCGGCCCTGAGGCGGACAGCAGAGGATCGCCGCCTGGATGGCCCCGGTATCGTCCGTGATGCCGTTTCCCTGCGCGTAGAATTCCCGGACGTCCAGCGTCACGCATTCGGGCTCAGTCCTTACCACCACCGTCTGCCCGTCCGCCTCGACCCGGTACTCCGTGTCCGGCGTCAACCCGTACAGGGAAAACACATTCTTTTTCCATTCCGTGCGGACCGTCTCTCCGTTCAGCCGGATAGAAAACGCGTGACTGCACTCATAAATGTCCGTGTTCTCCAGCTCCGCCGAAATGCTTCTTGAAGATATAAATATGATTCTCATCTGATTCCTTCCCGGCTTACACGAAGCGGCACACGTGGTCGACTGCGATATCCGAGAAGCCGAAGGCCTCCGCCTTGGTCAGCCGTCCGCTGCAAATCTCTTCCATGATCCCGAGCATCTCTCTGCCCATCTCCTGGTAGGTCTTTTCCCCGCGGATGATGGCGCTGAGGTCCACGTCCATGTTGTCTTCCATGGCCCGGTAGGTCTTCTCATTCGCTGTGACCTTCAGGACGGGGACGATGGCGTTGCCCGTGGGGGTTCCGCGTCCGGTGGTGAAGATCACCGCGTTGCAGACGCCCGCCACCAGGGAGGTCACGGAGGAAATGTCGTATCCGGCCGTATCCATGACCAGCGCGCCCTGCTTTGAAGGTCTCGCCGCCTGCTCCAGCACCTGGACCACGGGCCTTGTGCCGCCCTTCCGGATGCATCCCAGACTCTTCTCATCCAGCGTGGAAAGTCCGCCTGCCTTGTTTCCCGGCGTCGGCTGTCCTGCTCTGCAGTCCTGTCCGGCCGCCTTCAGATGCTCCTCGTAGTCCTTGCAGATCTGGATAATCTGGTTGTGGATCTCCGGCGTCTCTCCGCGCTTCGCCACGATATGCTCTCCCCCGATCCACTCAATGGACTCGCTGAGGATCGTGGAGGCGCCCATATCCACCAGAAGATCGGAAAGCTCTCCCACTGCCGGATTGCTGGCAATGCCGGAGGTCGCGTCGGATCCGCCGCACTCTATTCCCAGAAGCAGGTCGGACAGTTCGCACAGCTCCTTCTGCTGCAGACCGGCATCGGATGCCATGTCCCGCGCTGCCCGCACCGCCTTCTCGATGGTCTTCAGCGTGCCTCCCTCTTCCTGGATCCCGAAGGAGACCACCGGCTTCGAGGTCAT
>Ga0256405_10011600_pt1 | contig 11184 bp, 10 predicted proteins | sample RumenRJG_02DNA_FD_189096 | JGI IMG/M metagenome (GOLD analysis project Ga0256405, IMG submission 189096) | Bovine rumen microbial communities from Lethbridge, Alberta, Canada - RJG_02 | ecosystem: Host-associated > Mammals > Digestive system > Stomach > Rumen | place: Canada: Alberta...
CTTCTCGGTCTTGGTCTCCAGCGCGATGATGCTGGGCTCGTCGAGGATGACCTGGTCATCCTTGAATATCACCGTGTTGGCCGTGCCCAGATCGATGGCCAACTCCTGCCTGAAAAAAGCCATGGTTCAAATCAAGTTCCTCTTGTAATAATATTCTTCGTACATAGTTTATGGATATGCATGACGGCGGGCGAAAAACACCGCCCGCCCATGGTCAGCCGACTACCCTGCAGGTTGCACCATAGATCGTTTCCTCGCGGACAGCATCAAGAATCTCATTGAATATGGCCGGGAAAGGCATGACGACACGCTCCGCGACAGGACGCGGAATCTCCTTGTAGAAAGCCTCTGCGATACCACCGGTGATGCAGGCAAGCATGTCACTGTCACCACCCATGGAGACTGCTTTGCGAATGGCATCCACGAAATCCGTCGACTCCAGGAACGCTATTATGGCCTGGGGCACAGTATCCTGGCAACTGGACTGCCAATAGTACACACGATGCCAGTACTCGTACGTCTTGTGAAGGTCGTAGCCGTAAGTCTTCTCGATGAACTCCCGGATTTCTTCTTTGGTTTTACTGTTCCTGGCCATCCAGATCGCAGCTGCGGTAGCCTGCGCACCTTTGATCCCTTCCGGATGATTGTGTGTGATGCCCGCAGATATGGCGGCCACGCGTTCAGTCTCCTCCAGTGTATCGAAGAACCAACCCACTGCACTCACGCGCATCGCCGATCCATTGCCCCAGGATCCATAAGGATGACGTCCGGTCCTGGACTCATAAGGGGCCTTGCCATAGCGGTCATCATAGGAGCGAAGCATCTCAGGAGCGAAAAGCCACATCCTGAAGCCGCCTCCATAGCCTCCCATCGGGCACGGACACTGCTCCCCCAGCATCACCATGGCGTCCTCCAGACCCTGGTAAGTATGCTCCTTGTCATGAAGAAGCCAATATGCCACGGCCATTGTCATGATGCTGTCATCCGTGTAAGCACTTTTGTCATGGAACAGGGCGAAACCGTATTCTTTCGTGTTGCGGAACTCATAGACCGAACCTATGGTGTCCCCGGTAATTGCTCCCAGCATAAGTATTCAAGAGTTTTTAATGGGTATCTAAATATGACGACGTATTATTGGAATATGTGTCCGCCTCAAAGTAACGGCGGGCCTGCCGACCACCTTTCACGCCTCATGGTAGGCAGGCCTGCCCGCCGCTGCTATGATGTGATCGGAGCCTTGGAACCAGGCAGGAGCGCGAGCTGCTCATCGCGGCGCCTGGCCCGGATCTCCTGATAAAGCTCCCAGTGCCTGGAACGTGTCTCAGTCAACAGGTAGATGTAGTCTTGCAGCGAATCCCGCAAATGACCGTAGTTACGTTCGATGCCGTCGACGAAAAAGACTAGCTCGTTCCCGTCTTCGCCAACTGAGGCCCTGCCCATGATGACCCTTTCGTGAAGCCTGTCGCAAGCCTCCGTGAGGCAGGCGCGGTCAATGTCGTCGCCCAACGAAAAAGGGTACACGAAATGAGCGACAGGGGCTTTTGAAACATCCAGGAAGAATCTCCCTCCGGGAGTCTCGAATGTGATCCATGCTCCGTCGTAATCAGGGGAAAAGCCATTGTAGCGGACGGCATCCATCGCCGACTCGACATTCAGTGACTTGTTGTAATCCCTCCACTGGTCCAGCCTGTCCCACGGCCTGATTCCGGTCTGCTCAAATTCGGCAAGACGGCTCTTCAGAAGACCGTTCTCCGCCGACAGGGTGGCAGTCCTGGAATCCTGACGGCTTATGGCAATGACTTGTATTACGTTAACGACCAACAAAATAGCTAACAACCACCACATGGTTCACCTCCTTTCAAATCTTAGCATCACCTCATCAGGAACGGGTACCGGCCGGTGCCCCTAAGCACGATGCGTAAGTTTTACGCAAATATAGCAAAGCATTTGCGAATATGCAAGGCTCGATGAGTAAAAATAACGCAAAAATCGCATTGGATAAAAAGAGATAATTCGTATATTTGTTTCCGGCCTCCGAAGCAGTCTTCCCTTGAAGTTCAGCCCTCCCCTGAACGGGGTTTTTACAATAAAGGGCGCTTGCACCTACGGGAGATCGAGTGGAGTATATAGTTGTTCCAGGGCATGTCAAAGAGATGGGCATATGACGTTTTCATCAGCTACCGCCGGACAGGCGGTGCGGTAAAGGCTGAGCTCACGAAAGACGAACTGACAAAGCGCGGCTTCCGTGAATCGCGCATATTCCTGGACACAAGGAGCCTGACCGGCGGAGACTATCTCCAGACGATCCTCGGGGCAATCGAGCAAGCCGGCAACATCGTGGTTGTCATCACGAAGGACTGCTTCCTCGACCTTCCTGCAGACAGCACTTGGATCAAGGAAATCGAACACGCGATAAAGCTCGGTAAGAACATCATCCCGTTCTACTTCGACGGTATCACCGGACTCGACGCCGGAAGTCTTCCCCAGGGCATACGGCTCCTTGCCACCGAGAATGCCGTACATTATGTACACCAGTACGCCGACGCCAGCTTCGACCGCCTGGTTTCAAGGCTGGCCAAGCCCCATAAGGCCATTCCCGGATGGAGCAAATGGCTGATCGGAGCCGTCGCGGCAGGCGGTCTCGCCGCTGGCGGATACTCTGCACTCAGCGACTCCCAGGAGCCGGAGGGCGAAGGAGTCTATGTCGTCAGTTCCACTACATCAAAGAGCTATCACAAAACAAAGGACTGCACGTCCCTCAGGAACGCAAGGCACCCCATCATCAAAGTCGAAAAGGAGGAAGCCATCAAGCAAGGCAAGACCCCTTGCAAGAAGTGCTACGGGGAGTAGGAATTTTTTGCTATTCTTTCCTGCAATTTATCGTGATTATGAAATACCTAGGTGCATCATTTACATATCCCCACACGTTGATATAACCTTCTTTCTTAGCTCGCAAAATCTTCCCATCTGCTGTTAAAAAGTCCTTATTGTGATTATCTATTTCCCACCTAGTTATGACTCCATCACGAAGCTCAGCTACGACTTGATCTCCGACATACATTGTAAACTCATTTGTAGTTATAATATAAGGAGCTCGCTCCTGAGGCACAAATGTATTTGCCCCTATTATTATCAAAGAAATAAATCGTGGAGATGAATCCACATAGCCCCAGACATTAGCGCATCCTTCCTTGATTGTTGTTAAAGTACCATCAGATGTGGCTGTAACATATTGTGCTGCGCCAGAAGGAATCTCCCATCTATTGATCCGACCCTCTGGAAGATAAGCGGTCACTGTTTCTCCCACTCTGATTGTAGCTTCTTTAGAATAAATTGTTCGAGAAAAACTCTGAGATGATAAGGTTGGTTGAGAGGTTATTGCACTCTTCGAATTATTATACTCTCTCTCGCGCATTTTTATGTATTCTAGCCACCACTTGCCATCCAAAGTCTGGGAGTCAATAGAGGAAACAACAAAGGTTCTGACAATATCTCTAGCTGCATCGAAATTGCCAGATGACATTTCCGATTCGACTAACCAACCACGAACAACACTATTATGAGCACTATTAGGATAATCTATTAAGAAACGCTCCAAATCAGTCTTGGTATGATCGGGATTGTTTAAAAGAGAGGAATAGTCCGTTTCCTCACAGCATTGCCTATATTGATTAAAACTAGATGTGATAGTCCCATATTGCATTGCTTTTTCGTAGAGAATTCTGGCAGAAGGGTAATTTCCGACAGAATAATCAGAAGAAGCTTGTGCTATATAAAGCTGATGCAAATGCTTCTTGGCCTCATTTGCATGATTCGAGGTTTTATTCGTATTCTCAAGGTAAAATAAATACGAGTCTATGCTATTATTCTTGATAGCATCAATCCATCTATTCTCATCCTCTAATGCTTCAATATTTATTTTTGCTTGAGAGGCCTCCGGAAACCGTTTAGCAAAAGCGACATAATCAGAAACTGTTTTACATTTAGCATATTCTGCTTCCCAAAGCTTACTTCTTTGTTCTCTGCACTGAATTAAGGCTTGCTTTGCGTTTCCATCATTTGGGTTAAGATGCAATAATTGTTTATATAAAGAGACTGCCTCAGAATAGTGATGTGACATAAACTTGTCTTTGGCGGAACGCTGAAGGCTTAAACACTTTCGAGCGATTATCAATTCATTCGAGAATTGCCCAGGATACAACTCCTCAAGAGCGGAAAGCATCGTGATAGCAGTTGAATAGTTTCCTTGATTCATCTGCTTACGGGCGCCTTCCCTTGACTGCGCGCGAAGAGGGGATGTGAATAGCATGGCAAGTATAGCCATGAAGAGAAGAGCTATGCTACAGTGCTTTATACCTATCATTCAGTGAATTATATTTTTTACTACCGTACTTCTTTAAATTACTAAGACTTTGTCCTGCTTGTTTGTACATATTGGTATCCCTTGAGTCACCAACCTTCTTTGCTACTTCCATTGCTTCGATTTGCCCTTCTGTTTTCGCCTCCAATCCCACTAACTCAGACTCTGAAATCACCGGAGTATGTGGAGGGAGAGTTGAAGAGACTGTTTGCCCTGAGTCCTGTCCAGAGCCAGAACCAGGGGTCAGTCGAGTGCCTTTACTTTGCCTATTTATACTGATAACCGCTACAATAATTGCAACTACAACAACTACTATAATAATACAAAAAGATTTAACAATCCTTTTCCTTTTTTTAGCAAGAATAAACCTTGCTGTTTGAGAATACCGCCCAATGGGATATAATCTCAAATAAGACCGATATGACTCCGTCGTATTTTTATTTAGTGCAATCTTCCACGCATCGTCCTCCTTCAATTGATCTCGAAGGGTTATAATAATCATCCGCGCTTCAGCAACATGAATGCTTTCTGGATAGTTATTAACGAAACGCTCTAGTTCTCGAATACTTCCCGAAAATCTTGCCTGCTCCCAACCCTCTGATTCTTGACATTCTTTTAATCGAATTTCAGCGATGTACCGATATTTAGATAGAGGATATGCTTCTATAAATGAGGAAAACCCGGAGGCGGAATTCAGCCTACAAGCCTCTGTCCAAGCGTGTTCTTCTGCTTTAATAGCAACTTTCCTATGAGCTTCGCTGCAAAGATTCAAAATCGATACAAGTTCTTCACTAAGTATTGATTTTCTATTCTTTGCTTCTTCGGCATGAAGACTAAGAGGGTATTTGGAAAGAAATAGATGATAACCAATGTATGTTTTCTTTCGACAAGCTATCCTCCAAGCAGAAACTTGCTCTCTCCGCCTCCTATTTTCCTCTTCCTCAACCTTTTTCAGCATATTTTGAGCAGCTCTAATATGCCGCCCTTCCGGATACAAAGAAAGATATTGCTCAATATCTTCGCGAGTTCCACGACGAGATGCTAAAATCCATGTCTCGTCATCTTTTTTACACTTTAGGACTTCCTGAACAAAACTACGCGTCAATGTGAAGCGAAATATCCTTTCCGCCACATCATTTTTGGCGATAAAAACGAGAGTCTCAACGACGCTGATATCTATTGATGTAGATGTAAGTCCAGTAACATTAAAGTCACCTTGCGAGTACCGAAGTGTCAACTGGTTCACATTTGAGGAAGTCCAGGAAATCTGACCCTTTCGGCAATTTAAAGAAATCTCAGAAATACTTGGTGGTACTGAATTACATACTAAGCAGATATTATCGTTATCGTCGTTTAATGTCTCACAGTTATTGCACAGCCAAGACATACATCACTTTTTTTTCGCAATATCAAGCCCTTTGCCTCGTAACCCGCCTGTAGTGGGAGGCGACGGAGGCGAAACTGGAGGCTTGATTGTTGGCGGCTTTAATGTCACTTTGGTAGTGTCCTTACCAGCTCCCGCTAAACCCTTACCTCTTAAGCCACCACCCATTGTCTCAACAGGTGTTATTTTGGGAGGCTCTTTATCAAGATTCCCTAGTCTTTCGAGAACTATCTTGATATCTGGACGACCTTCCGGTTTCTGAGACAGCATTTCAAGAAGCAATTCTCGAACTCTAGGGTCAACAACTTTTGAAAAAGCCACAGTTTCTCCTTTATTGATTGCTGACCAGACAGAACCTTTACTTACAACAGGTTTGTTGCCGGTGAAGTATTCTGTCATAATTATTCCGAGCGTGAAGATATCAGACTTGCATGTTAATGTGGATCCCGAAATCTCTTCATCCTCATCCATGATATATTGTGCTTGCTCTGGAGAATAATACTCCGGAGTGCCCACGACACATTCTCTATCCTCAGGTGGGTTACCAGAGAAATAGCTGTCGTCAAAATCTATTAGCTTGCCGACATAGCCGACGCGAGCCTCCTTGATAAGTATATTATCTGGCTTTAAATCTCCATGCACTATGTTTAAGTCATGAAGAATCCGAACACTAGAGCAGACAGACTTTGCAATTAGGAGAATCTTTTTAAAAGGCAGTTTGGATATCTCTTCACAAGAGATAGAAGATGTATCAATCTTTTCATTTATTTTATAATAGCATGGCCCCTCGCGAAAAAAATCAAGAGTTGCCACCAAGTTTCCTCCGGGCCCCCACCTTTTGCGTATTTTTTCAGTTATTTCACGGTGATGCTTTTCGAAAGCCTCACAAGCTTTCTTTTTCTTCTCTTTTACAGCGTCACTACCAGGACTATCAGGAGTCGGATACTTGGGATAAAGAAACTCTTTGATAAAGTATTCTTTATCGCCTTTTTTTGCGAACGAGACTTTACTCATTCCTCCGGCAACTTTGAAGTCCTCCAGAACGATATACCCTCTAATATTGTCTCCTTTTAGCATAAGAATACAATTAAGAAATATATGACATATAATCTACCCGATACTCTTCCCAGATACTTTTTTTATAAGACTTGAAAGATTCCTCGTATTGGGCAACTACAGCTTTCGCATCGTCAATTTTAAGCTTATGTTCATCGTATTCATGAATCTTACATTCCACAAAACGAGTTCGGTCTAATAACGAATTCTTTAATGCATTAAAATTCTCGAAGCCATAAATCAAACATGACATAGACGTATCATCTGCTGCAACATTTTGAAACTCTTCTTTGAGGAGCTGCATCCAGTCTTGTTCAGTTGTTGCCTTAGAAAGATTTCTCAGGAGGGCGTCTTCAAAATGAAGAGGTGTCGGATAATAGCCAAAACAACCATCAGTAGCCGAGAATACAACAAATCGATCCTCCTTAATGTTTACAAGAAGTTTATTAATTACAAAATCCCTATCTGCGCAAATTTGATTTGACAGAGGAGAATCAGAACTAAGGTTCTCAAAAGGATCTTCTTTCGCCTCTAAGTCATCTTTTGAAATCTGGAATAGACCATTTGAAGTAAGTAAATAATTACGAGAATCACCTGCCCAAAGACTAACTACGCTATTCTCATGATCCTTTCTTTGAAAAAGAACTACCGATAAGGTAGTCGGGAACTCCTTAATCATTGCACTTTTCAATCCGGATTTGACCTTTGGAGGGCACTCTTCTTTCAAAGTATGGAAGGCCGCTTTGATACGTGTCTTTAGGTCATCGGCTATAGTCTCACTTTGGATATTGTTTTTATGTTTATCATTTGCCAATTCAGCAAAAAAGGATTCAGTGGCTTGTTCAACTCTTCTCGAAGCGAAATAGGCGCCTGTCTTCTCATTGCCGCCCATAACATGCATTGCCGATCCTGCACCGCCCATGCCATCAAATACTCCAACAACTGCGAAACTGTTTCTGATTAAGAGAAGAGGGTCTGAATCTTCTCCATTATCAGCCTTCTTTTCACTCATAAAGCAAAAAGACATAGGATCGCCCAAAGATGTCGCCTCGGGAACAATACTATCATTCCCCTCTACCAATTGTTCAGGATTACCACATCCCGAGAGTTCAGATTGTTCACAAGGTTGCTCCATTGGTTCCAACGCTGCGGCAGATGTCAATTCCAAGCTCTGACCTTCCTGCCTTTGGGCATCGCACTGATTCTTTGGTGCCCGGGAGTCAACACTCTCTTTACATCCTTCTTGCGCATCGATTAATTTGAGTTTTTCTTGAGAAGGTCTGGGGGGTATATCTGAAGAGACACTCTTTGACAATGGTTCTGATTCAGGACTTTGCATCTGCTTATTGTGAGAGTCAGAATTGTTAATACGAATCTTTACGGGCTCTGTGTCTGAGGGGCTCTTGGTTTTGAGTTGTTGCTTCCCAATCTTAGAGTTATTAACCCTAAGAACATTTTTCTTGGTTCTCTTAGAAAACAATCCTAATATCAAATCAAGCAGGCCCATACTTAATAACAAGGGGAGATAGATTCCAAGGAACTATCTCCCCTGTAGATCTAGTTATTAGATACTCTTTACAATCATGTCCAAAATGGTCTTGTAGTCGACATCAGAGAGACCTTCGCCGGCCTTCGCAGGGTGATGTATAGTGAAACCCCAATTCAATCCTATTTCAGTCCATGCTGAAGCATCAGGAGCAAAAATGATGAGACGTTTGGCGGTTCTGCTTGGCATAGCTCCGGATTGCTCATCTTCCCACCAGTTTGTGAGTTCATCAAGATTGGCAGGCATATCCTGAGGATAGAAGTCATTCTTCGTAACAGGAGATTCAAGAGGATGAGTTGAAGCATCCGTCCATACAACGATAATGTGCCTTCTCTTATCACCTACCGTAGTCCAATCGGATTTCATTGCGAGAGCGAGAGCCTCAAGTCCGTTCTCGGGTTCATCTCCACCACCGGTGGGCGTCAACCCATTGATGAATGACTTAAACTCGTCTTCTTGGTCGGGAATTGTAAAGAACTCAGTTGATTTCATCGCCTGATTCTTATCGGCATTAAAATCTCTGAATGCAATTACTTTAATCCTTAACTCGGAAATCTCCTTATCCTTTTCTGCACATGCTTCTCTGAGATCCGGGTAAAACTTTAACGCATTTGCTTTTACATTGCCAAGCAAACTGCCCATACTTCCTGTGCAGTCGATGCACATTACAATGTCCACATTGTACTTTAATCCTTGCCCTGCCATAATAATATAATTAAATGATTAAACAACAGTCTATTTAGTGTTTCACCTTATCAGGAAAATTAATGCGAAGATTACCTTGTTTCTTAACAGTCGAGGGTGGCTCCTTTGTAGAAGCCTCAATACCCTTAGCAATTGTTGTGTTTTTTGTGTGTACTTCCTTAAATATCTGGTATACAAGAAAAACAGCCACTGCAATATCCGCTACAATCCAAATCCCGCGTCCCAGCCCTATTTTCAATAACGGTTGGAAAACGATTAGCAAACAGAAGTAAATAATAGCATTTGTTTTATCCCCGGTTTGATAATATCGGTATGTTAGGAAAGCGAACCCAAAGGATATGAGTGTCCTCATCGCCTGATAAAACCCGTAGTCCGCGTCAATAAGGCACAGTATAAGAAGGACGGCAATAATCCCTTTAACAATTGTTTTGGCATTCTTAAGTATCATAGACATTCGACTATTGACAAATTACAATAGGGACAGTCGTGAATTGTTAAAACAAAAGAAAGCTGAACTGCTGAAGTCATAAGAGATTTACTTCTTCCCGTTCTCGTATAGAACTACAACAATTACTAAAACGGCCAGAAAGATTAATCCACCCCAAAACTCTGCTCCAGCTGTAGCCAAGAAATGAATGAAGAAATAAACTGAGCCAATAATGCCAATCGTCACGAGAACAAATCCTAGCCATACAGGTAATTTATTGTTTCCTTCCATTATTACTACCGAGAATTATATCTATTAACCAACATACAACTATGATTACGACAAACGTAATAACATACCATCCAACTTCTGTTGCAATTGAATCCATTACTTATAAATCGGTTATTTATAAATCAAAGACCACATTTGTTAACCCTAATCAACAGAGAATCACACCTAAACTGGCCCTGAACAAGATACTCTTATGTTAAACTTACAATACAACATAAACTATCAACCTATCAGTCCATGATAAAAGCGAAAGCACTTTCATTATAATGTAAACTACACGTCCCTCAAATAACACGTAAATTCACCGTATCTTGTCAAATATAAGAAAATCGTAACAATATATCACGTAAAATCCAACTTTTTCTTGAACTTTTACGGCAATTTATGCACAGAGTCCCCTACCTACCTTCCTGGGACAGCACCTGCCAGAATTCGGCGGGGAGGTGGATGTTGGGGATGTCGCGGGCCAATACCGCTTCCTGTCCGGCGAGCTGCCGCGCGGCGGCTTCCTGCTTTGAATCAAGATGTTCCATACTTTTAAAACCTCCGTTTCACGACACATGTGAGCCGTTACCTATAAAGGCATAAGCCCATCGTTGCGTAAATTACACACAAAGGTAGGTAAGTTCGAGTAAAATCGCAAGATTTAAGCGTTAAATTTACGCATAATAAGGAACATCAGTGGGCAGTCCCACCCACTTGGCCTACGCCTCCTTCGGCAGATGAGACCGCGGCAGTACGGGCGGGCGTGAGTATGACTCAAACGACCTCGGTGAGCTGGCCGGTGGCGGAGTCGATGATGAAGCCGCGGACGGTGATGTCGGCAGGGATGAGCGGATGCTTCCGGATGGCTGCGACAGTGTCGCGGACAGACTTCTGGGTGTCGTGGAAACCTTCCAGCCAGGATCCTAGGTCCACGTCGGAGCGTTCCAGCTCGGCTTCAGGAATCCCGCGGCCGAGCATTTCCTCCCTAAAATGGGCGAAGCTCATGTGGCACGCTCCGCACGAAGTGTGGGCCACCACCATGACCTCGGTCACCCCCAGTTCATAGACTGCCACTATGAGGCTCCGCATGGCTGAGTCCCAGGGCGAAGGAATCACGGCACCGGCGTTCTTGATGATCTTCGCGTCGCCGTTCCTCAGGCCCAGCGCGTCCTGGAGGAGGACAGAGAGCCTTGTGTCCATGCAGCTGAGCACGGCAAGCTTCCGGTCAGGGAACTTGTCCGTCAGGTGCTTCTCGTAGCCCTTCGAGGCTACATATTCGCGGTTGAATGCGAGGACTTTGTCAATGTTCGTCATCAGTACTTCCTGAAATCGTATTTCTCCCTCAAGACAGCCTTGACGTCTTCGTCCTGGTGGGTGAAGTAGTTCTTCCATCCGGGGCAGAAGCCGATGTGCCAGCGCCAGAGTCGCCC